>Ga0307517_10001566_pt1 | contig 38118 bp, 42 predicted proteins | sample 23_EM_MG_FD_194515 | JGI IMG/M metagenome (GOLD analysis project Ga0307517, IMG submission 194515) | Populus trichocarpa ectomycorrhiza microbial communities from riparian zone in the Pacific Northwest, United States - 23_EM | ecosystem: Host-associated > Plants > Roots > Unclassified | place...
AGGAGAAAAGGTGAGACGGGGCGGAAATCCACGAGAAAGAAGCTTGCCTCTTGGTGAGGCGCCCATACACACCTTGACATCAGCTTGCGTATCGAGATTGACACAAGTAGCCCTCGCATGTCTCAGTTTGCCTTCCGCCCTTCGGTCCTCGTACTCCTTCCGCGCACGATCCCTGAACTCATCGGCACCGAGGACGTCGGACTGCTTAGCCATTTTTGCGGCACGCTCAAGGATGCTAGGAGAAGGGGGCCGTTTCACTCCGCCGATGCCGGTCTTGCCTATGCATACGGATGGGGGAAAGTTTGCGACGCAGGCATGGTAGAGTGAGCACGTCAGGGACCACTAAGGTCGGCGAGAAATTGTGGTGCTCACCAGACCACTCTTTGATTGGCAAAGGTTCAGCGCGGTGCTTGTATGCCGCGAATGCAGAATTTCCAGGTTCGGGTGGTGGAGTCGGGGTCTCAGCCTCAGCATCGAGTTCTCCGAGAATGCCAGACGTTTCGATAGCCTGAGTGACCCCGAGATTTCCGCCGATAGAAGGGGAAGATGAGCTCTCCTCGTGACTCTCCCCGAGGCTCTGGCCAGGCTTGAACCCCATTTTCATCATGATTGCCAAAGCCTTGTTCTGTTTCCCGGTCTCTTTGGCCTCCTCTTGAGCCTTCTGGATCAAACTGGTTTGTAATCCCTCCTCCCGTGCCTCCAACTCCATTTGTTTGCGGCTCTTCTTTCGGTTATGTTCGTTGAGTAACTGGGAGCGTTTCAGAGTCTGCTTCCTCCTCTCAGTGTATGATTTTGGCTGTTGGGGCTTCGAAGCCGCCTCAAGTTGGGCCAAGAACTTGTCCGAGAGATAGTCGTCTTCATCATCAGACATGAGAGTAGAGGTGAACGATAACCACGTGCCGATCGCTCCACGCACTCGAGAATCACAACGCCAAAGCGCAATGCGAGAGTCAAAATCGTCAAGTGTCGTATGTATTTAAGGTGATCCAATACAACACCGTGGTAACGTTTTTGACAAGTTATCAACGTATCACAAAAAGAAACGGAACGCGGCACCCAACCGTGTAACAATGAAAAATAACGGTCCTGGCATCGCCGAGGAGCAAATGACACACGCAGCAGTTCGGGAACGAAAACGTAATTTCCCCGTTTGAATCTCTCCGCTTCTAAACGCAGCCGGAAAGGGACCATAACTGAGGGAGGAGAGAGAGATGATGTGACAGTGGACGTGGAAAGGGAAATCATGAATACGACGGGGAAGTGGGCGTTGAATGGGGGAACAGTTTAGGAAGCAGCGGCGACGACGACAGTATCAAGGACCTTGTTGTCAGGAGCATCATTCTCAACGCCATCAACAGTGTCGTCTTCACCTTCACCTTCACCTTCACCTTCACGAGGAGCATTGACGGCGACTTTGACGGCGATGGCGCGACCACCGACCTCCTTGCCCTGGAGAGCGTCGATGGCCTTCTTTTGTTCATCTTCGTCACCAACGTCGACAAAGCCATATCCTTTGCTCTTTCTAGGCTTGCCCCACCTCCTTCGAACGATACGAGCAGAGTTGACATTGAGGCCGGCATCGGTGAAGAGAGCGGCGAGGCCGGCGTCATCGATATTGAAGCCGAGGTTGGCAACAAAGAGAACGGTCTTGGAGGGTTCGCCGACCGGGTCCTCACCGGCGGGACGGTTGGGACGAGGAGTCCTGGGTTTGCGCTGCCTGGGCTTGGGAGCATCCTCTGTGGGCCCATCAGTTACGGGGGTCTCTGCGGCGGGAGCGAGGGTCTCTCCTTCGCCAGACCTGGCCTTGTTACGGCGCTAAGGGCGAGGTCAAGATTACGGGGACGTGATGAAAGCAAGGGTGCATACGTTGGTCTTCTTCTTTTTCTTCTTGGGCTTCTCCGCTCCCTCGGCAGCAGGAGGGGTCTCGGCCTTTTCGATTGTCTCACCATTCGCCTCAGCGTCGGTGACTTCTCCGGGGACAGACTTGGGACCTCGTCTGCCCCCGGACCTCTTCTTGGTCTTCTTCGGCCTGGGTTCCTTGTCCTTCTCTTCTGCTGGTTTGGCGATCTCGACGATGACCAAACGACCATCGAGCTCTTGCTTGTTCAGAGCCTCGACGGCCGTCTGGGCGGCCACGATGGTGGTGAGAGCAACGAAACCGTAACCAGCAGAGCGGCTGCCGTGGCGAGACCTGCGCTGGATAACCTGAGCGCTGATGCTGCGGATTGAAAGGAAAAATGAGTGAATGGGAAAGAGGAAAAGGATGATATTGCTGACATGTCACTCTGAACAGGCGCGAAGAAGGCCTTCAGCCCATCATCCGTAGTGGAGTACGCAAGATTTCCAGCAAAGACCTGATGGCAACAAGATTAGGGGTCGAGGACTGAAGGAGATTTGTGAATTGGGTTACCTTGAAACCGGGGGTCGCAACTGGGATCTTTGAATCTTGAGCAACGGGAGGCACGCCGTTTTCTGGGACTGGGGCGGCAGGGGCGTCAGACATTAGGGGACGTTGAGAGGGTGGGTGAGAGAAACTGAGGGTATTCGTTCAGAAGAAGTGAGTGAACCGGTTTCTTTCCTGTCAAAAACTTGGAGGTCAAAGGAGAAAAAGTGAGCGGTGGCAAGCGTGTGAAGAAGGAATGACCGTGGGAACGTTTTTACTCTCCGACACGGCGGTTGCCATCGGTTGCCATCAGCGGGTATGATACGCTTACGGCCGCGGGAGATCAGGGCAAGAGTGCATCGCTTGTGCTCCTCTCAATCATGGGCGCGAGTCTGATGGTGGAGAGTGTCGCTGCTGCGGTCGAACAGTGGAGGCCTTGGCACAATGGGAAGTCACCGGCAACGGTTGTCGGCGATACTGGGAGAATGATTAGCTAAGCGATGGTTACCATAAAAACCAACTCCACCCATTCTCCTTTCTCTCCTCAACTTGCTCCTTCTCTCTTCCTCTCGTCGTCTCGACTGTCACTCTTTAGTTTTCTCTCTCTCTTTGACGACCCTTTGAAGAGATGCCTGCCGTCAAGGTTTTCAACATCTTTGCGCTATCCACACTCGCTATCCTCCTCTGCTCTCTCGCTCCTTCCCAGACCCTTGCCCTCTCGGTGAGGTCGGACCACTTGGCCAGGCACCTTCCCAACCACCACGGTGTTGTCAAGAAGAAGCGCGCCACCAAGCGATGCAAGCCTAGGAATACCTCCTCCTCCTCCTCCCCCAAACCAGCTAGCACTCCCAAGGACGAGACCTCCAGTGATCCCCCGAAGAATGTCCTTGCCCCGTCGCTGTCGCCGTCCCCGACGACTACTAAGCCTCCCAACACCGTTGAAACCAAGCCCCCGACCAACACTCCCAGCGGTGCTGGAAAGCTCGCCATCGCTTGGGCCATGGGCAATGACAAGAGGATTTCTCTCCTCGCCGCTTCGTCCCGCGTCAAGATGTTTCACCTTTGGGACTCTGAAATTCCTTCCGCGGTCAAGGACACTGGTATTCCCGTCAGTATCATGCTCTGGGGTACCGGCCAGGACAAGATCGATCGATTCCTCAAGTTCGCTAAGCCCGGTTATGCTTCCCATGTCTTCGGCTTCAACGAGTACGTAAAGTTGATTTTGTCGTCGCTTGTCCGGTTGGATTGATCCACCCTCTTCAGGGTCAACGAACCATCCCAAGCTTACACCACCGTCGACAATGCTATCAGTGCTTGGTACAAGTACATCAGGCCTCTCGCCAACCAGGGTTACACCCTCGGAAGCCCCAGCACCACCTCTGCTCCTAATGGCTTTGATTGGATGACCAGCTTCTTAAACAAGTGCGGCGGTGACTGCCACGTCGATGAGGTGGCCCTCCACTGGTATGACGTCAAGTTCGAGGACTTCAAGACCTACATCAACAAGTGGGCTGGTTTCGGAAAGCCCCTCCGTATCACCGAGTTCGCTTGCCAGGTCTGTATATCCCTGTTTCGCCTCGTCGGTGTAGGCACTGATACTACATTTGCACGTGTAGAACTTCAACGGTGGTGGCCAGCCCAGCATGGACCAGATTTGGGACTTCACTGACAAGGCCATCGACTTCTTGGAGGGTGATGGCCGAGTTCTGTCCTACGCTCCATTCGGTTTCATGGATGACATGTACAATGTCAATATCAACGACAGGTTGTTCACCCCGACCGGTCTGAGCGACCTCGGCTGGAAGTACGTCAATGGCGTTTAAGGGAGCCGCAGCCGCCTTTACCCTCAAATTTGTATACCCCCCTGTCGTTATTCGAAGATTCCCGCGAGTCGGCTAGAGTGTCCTTTTTGTTTTCCCGCCGTCCCTAGTATCGTCCGCGGAAGGAGAGGTAGTGGTGCTGGCATTCTCTTCAGTTATTTCTTCCAGCCACCGATATGTATAAGGAGCAGCTACGGCAAAATCTATATCACTGGTTGTTTTTTCTTGAGTCTGGCGTCCAACAGGACGCATTGCGATGCAGATTGAAGTCTGAGAGGTGCATGATCTTGCTTGAGCGGAATGTGTTCCCAATGGACGTCGTACTCTAGCCTTTTACTGTCGCGACGGCATTGGGGGGGATTAACGAAAGAGCAACCGAACGGGGGCTCTAGCTTGTCGTGCGCACCCACAGTAGACTCGCTGACGTACTGAGTTCCCGCGATCCTGATGAAGCACCTTCCACCCACCATCAAGCAGCTCCTCAAGCTCAAGGGCCCAAACTCTCCCCCACCGCCACCAGTTCCAAGGCTTAACGCGATACTCAGATCAACTTTGCTCGATGCGAAACTTAAGAACGTGGAAACTGCCTGGCTAGTGCTCACGGTTCGTCATCAGGAGATCCCCCGTTTCACGCGTTGGACGGCCTCTAATCAACAGCATAGACATGCACCCTGCTGACCGCGAACCTTCCTGCATCTGTTGGGCATCTCTACTCTTTCGCGACCAGGAAAGATCCGGCCGATGTCTCGACGAGGTATGGCCTTGAACGAGCGGTCAATACCGCTGCGTTGATGCGTGAGAGCGCGTTCAGGAGCACAGTTTTTGTTGGAGTACCCAGGGTAAGCCCCGAATAAGGAAGAGGAGGCGTGTGCGATTTTGTTGCTAGTTTCTAGGGCTCACGCGTGTTCGTTTTCTTCTTCGGGTCTTGTTCAGGTTATCCTCAGTTTGGCAGAGTTTACAAGCGCATTGGAGGATGACGTGAAGGAGCGCCTCCCAAAATCCCCCAACAGGTTCGCGTTTCATCGTATACTTCGCTCCATGTTGTGCGAGATGCGAGATAACAACCCTCTTAAAAATCACCAGGACGGAAGACATGGACACGATTGTTGCACGCGGCCGGATCCTGTGGGACTCGATTTACGAGCCTCATGCAGTCAAGCTCCATGATAAATTAAGTTCATATCATCCAGACTTCATGGGTGAGTACATGCGCACGCGCATCAATGCATTTTTCATTCCTCCATTTTGTTTCATTCCTTGTTGCTTGTCTCTCGTTTGTTCGTGATCGCTTCGACGAACAGCGACGATCCATCCTCCACATTCTATCCCCACGCCTGCGTCGCGCCTTTCGTTAGGACTTCCCAGTCGAGAAATCCCATCTTGACTTTGTCCGAGTTTATCTCGATCCGCCCACGATCAGCAGGGGATCTCCGAGGAATATCTGGCCCAGCGCCGTGCCCTTGAGGTACGCGCTGCTTTGGCACCATTCCTGATTTGGTCTCTTTTTCCCGCCCCCGCCCCCGCTCCCGCTCCACGTTGCTACGAGGCGGGACCACGAGACAACGAGCTACGAAGCGGTGGATCCAATCACGGCATTCCTTGTCGTCCCTCTTTTTCCGGTTTCCTATACCCTTTCTCTTCTTCACGCCAAACGCGCGTCTGCTTCCCCATCTGGCCCACTTTGCATTTCTATTCATCCATTTACCGTTATACCGTTCTGCGTTACGCCGTTCCCTCCGTGTGGGCCGAGATACCATTGTATCATTATCTATCGATCAAAACCCGTATCTTCGGCTTTGGCTCATTTTTCACTTACTGATCTGCGTTCTGTTTGTTTTCGGTAATCGCCTTTTAAAACATAACACACTCACACCCACACGCGCTCGTCGACCTGCGAACTTCTGGAACGATCTCGATATATCGATTCTAGCCTTTATTATCCAAGCCTACGGTTCCGTGCTGTCTCCATTCTCCGATATTAGTGATGTGAGTTACGGGTCCGGCGGTGGAGGCGGGAGCGGCACAGAAGGGATACGAGGGCCAATGCCCACAGGTTCTGCCCAGCTATCACCAGCTCCGGCATCATCTCTACCATCATCCTCTCACCCTCTTCTCGCGGGAACGGGCACGAGCGAAGATGCACGGGGAAACCTTAGTCGCGCCATGACCTCCGTCGTCGGCAGCGCTTGTTTGAGGGCAGAAGGTGGGGTCGGACCTCAATTAACCAGCCACGTTTTCGGTCTATTGAAGGCCCGTGTGGCTGAGGGTCAGGGATATGAGATGAATGAAGAGGACAAGTGGTTGGCGACTGATGAAGGGACCGAGTGGGTTATTAATACCGTGGATTCGATCCTCGACATTGTCACACCGGTACCGAGCCAACCAGGTGTAGAAACCAAGGCAAAGCTCTAGGTATTCAGCTCGGATATTCTGGACGTTCTGAATAGACCCCGAATTGAATGAGGACGTTCCTGTTGTCACACTGTTAAGAACGCTTTAAAGTATGGCCTGAAGGAAGGGAGAAAGAAATAGCGGTGTTTGGTGTTTACAACAAACAACATATTTCGACGTACACAGAACTATACTACAATTGAACAACATTCACAGATCAGCGATGGGTTTTATCGTATGTACAAGCGAAGCAGGTGGGAAGACACGACTAGCGGGATTATGAACGCTGATCAAACAAAACGAGGACGAATAAACTGGACGGCGTATGACAAGGGGAGAGGAGGTCCAGATCTGCAGATGGGCAGAGGTGGGGAGGGAGGTGGGGAAAGATACCGACAAGATGCGCGCGTGTGTTCTTGATCCCATCGTTCGTCGGTAAAAAGTCGATGGGAAAGGAGATCGAAAGGCGGCAGAATGACAGTTGGCCAGGTGAAATGGAAGGACGAGGGGCCAGAACCTCGTAGTCCTGGCCTTACAGGCCGAAAGCAGTTACAAACTGATAGAGCATCGCCGTCACCGTAACGGTGTCCATCAGCGGTGGGTGCATCTGGATTGAGAAAGGGGACCGGGGGTAATCAGCGAAACTGAACGGTGTTTACATGCTGGTCCAACCGCCACTTAGCTACCCCTCACGAGGCAAGAATGCCCCGGAGGGTTGGACAGCTTTGACAGGTAGGACCAGGGTAGGAAAGATCAACAGGGTCCAAGTAACTCACCACGACGCCGGCACCAGCAGACCGAATGTAGTGAAGCTCGCGGTAGACGTCACCTATGTTGTACTTGGTCGGTGTAATGGTCTGCAGACGAGCGATGATGTGACCGTTGGGATCTTGGAGCTGTTTGAAGGAAGAACATGAGGGGGTGCTGTGATTGAGAAGAATGGACGGGTAAATATTTACGTACGACGATATCTCCGTTGTTGGACGGACTAGGACCCCATCTGTATTGATAACCGTCCGGTCCGTTGAAGATTCTCCATCCCTACGCGAGATTGCCGTCCCGGTCAATATGAAAAGACAACGAGCGAAAGAATGGGGTTCTCGAACGTACGTAACCGCGGGGGTCCTGTCGCACAAGGTCGGCCATAGGGACTACTGTCTGCACACGATGGGGACGTGTGAGCAAGCGTGCCCCAGATCCAACTGGTTGCGAAGATAGTACGGTACCTTTCCGATGGTCGCACGTCCGAGACCGCCGTTGGCAGCCCACTCGAGCTTGGCGACTCGTTCCTCTTTGGTGGGACGGATGGAGCGCCAGAGAGAGGTTACGTTCTGACCACCACTGCTGGTGTCGGTCTATACGGGAGGCGCAGCAGAGATGCAGATAAGGGCGCGTTATCAGCAAGAACGATCGCAATGTAAGATATCACGACGTGGAACGCGGTGAAGGCTCACCTGGAATCGATACACGACACCCCATGAGCTAAAGAGCTGGCTCTGACGGGGGTCCTTGGACGTCCAGGACAAGATCTCGTTGGCAGCGGAAGACATGGTCGTCGTATGAGCTGAAGGGGAGGATTAGATACCGTGAAGACGGATGGGGAGCAAATGCGTAGACGCATGACGCTTTTATAGCAGGAGCAGGAGGGTCCGCAATGCCTGTAGCTACCTCCTGGCTGATGGAAAAATTTGAAGCGATCGGCAACGTGCAGTCTCGTTTTCAGGTTTGGCGGAAAAAGCAGACATGCGTATGATGCGTCCCCCCATAGGGCGCGGAGGAGGGCGAGTGATTCTGAGACTCCAACCATTTTCGCTTTTGTTGGCGTAGATCTGGAGGCGAGATGGGAATTAAATAAGGGTGTGTGCACAAGAGATGGGACGGATAAATAAAAAATAAAAAACAAAACTCTTCTTGGGGCACGGGTGCATGGGCATCCAGACTGACCTCTGATCTCACTCCTCCCACAATTCACCTGGGATTTTGGGCGTAGACAGACGTGAACGATGCGCGCGCGGCCATGTCCTCTCTCCTAGTCCGGGCAGAGGAGATAGATTTCCTGTGACCGTTTGGGGTCAACCCCGGTGCGGGGAGGAGAGCTGGGATCCGTTTGAAAATCAGACCAGGCACGAGGCAAGCCAAATCGTTTTCTGGAAAAGGCAGATATCGGCTGAGAGTCTGGAGCCGACGTAAAAGATCACCCACCGGTGCGGGCGAGGGAGTGTGGATGCAGCATGGCCGTTACAAGGGGGCAGAAAGTACAAATCCCATCGGCATCAAACGCGCTCGGAACAGGCAGAAAAGACTCTAGAGTACGGTACCTCCCTATCAACTCTCCGATGCGAACGTCCCGGTCAGAAACGTCCAATCCCTTCGCCCAAACTCAATCCCCAGACCCGCAAACTATGTCCATTCTTGCCATTCGAGTAACAAACACACACCCAAACCCCAGAGTCCCCGCATCCGACCACCCGGCGCATGGCACCTGTCCCCGGTCGGCGGTCAATTGGTCTTCTCGCACACTGGCAGCCTTCGTCCCGATGGCTTGAAACAAATACCAGTTTCAGTAACAGGTGGGCGTGCAAATTGTTCGGGCTTCTCACATGGTCACGGTACCACTCGGATACCAAGGGTCTTTGCCGAACCGACGACGGTACTCGCTATAGCCTCCAACCGGAGGTGCTTGAGGTGATCATCTGTGGCCTTGATCTTTGCAATCTCGAAGATGTGTTTGAGACTGATCGTCCCAACGACCTCATGACCAGGCTTGCCAGTGCCCTTCTCGATGTTTGCTGCCTTCTTGAGGAAGTAGGACGTAGGTGGCGTCTTTGTGACGAACGTGAAGGTCCTGTCCGGTTGGATGGTGATAAGGGTGGGAGTAGGAATGCCAGGTTCGATGTGTGCGGTCCGGGCGTTGAATTCTTTGCAAAAATCCATAGACTTGACGCCACGCGCACCAAGTGCCGGACCAACAGGCGGAGTTGGTGCTGCTTTGGCAGCAGGAATCAGAATACGCTATCATTACCATTAGTTGACGAATAACGTCCGGAGATGAAAAGGAGCAACGTACCACCACCTGCGCTTTCGACTTGAGAGCCTTGGACATGACGAGACACGTCGAGCAACTCCTTCGCGCGCCAGCTCCCGTCCCGTCCGTGACCGTAACGCCCCCCGCCGTCACGCTACCCGGCAAATTGGAAGAAGGCACGAAGAATGATAACAGGAAATGGAGTACTGTGTTGTCTAAAGCATAACAGTCGTCTGGGGCGAGCGAACTATGTGTAAAACGTACATCCGGACCCCGCAAGACGTTTATCGCACGAATTATCGGCGATAAGTCAACACTAGATCCCCCGATCTGCCCCACGATCTCGCCCCAGCCAAAAGTCCGAGGGCAAGGGCAACCACCGAAGCCTACTGGGTATATTCCCTGGTCGGCCCACGGCGTCCAAAGATTTTGGCTTGCCATCAGAACACACATATGGTCAAGTCTGGGATTTTCCCCGGTTCCCTCCTCCACGCTCGTTTCGCTCTTTCGGATCTGTTGTTCCGGAATCGGAATACTCGTTGTAGGGAGCCGGATTCGACGGTGCAACGAGGCAGTCGTATTTGATACTTCTTGCAGGGTCTCAGGATCATGTGTGGGGGACGGCTGTCTCGCCAACACAAGTCTTTGTTGCCCTCTACGTATTTGCTCCGATCCCTGGGCCTGTGGAGAATGAAACCGCAGGAAAGCCTGCGGTCCCCCGACCCTCCTTCGCCCAGGAACATCACCAAATGAAATCAGCTGAGGAGCGCACGAAGCAACTGTGGGAAATCCAGATTCCTTGAGTGAATTTGCCTGATTATTGCTCGCGACTCTCTCAAGGTGTGCGCTCATCAGATCACGGAGCTCCACCGTTATCGATAGCGATCGTGGGTTTCGATGACCCTTAGTCCGGTATGACAAACCAGATCTGAGGAGGTTACAACACCTGGTTGTAAATTGTGACTACACCAGTACTAAATGCGGCCACGTCCAATCCCGAGATCGCAGTGTGGACAACATCCCGCTTTCTATCCTGACACTCGAGCTTTACGGCGACTTTCTGTGTTTCAAGCTTAGATGTAAGCGAACCGACATCGCTCCCGAAAGGAAAACACCCACTTTGGGGTTGCGAAAATCCCACATGAATACATATCCGTCGGCGAATCCCCGTGCAAAATGACAGTGGGATAGCGATCCCCTGGTATACCGAGATGAAGGCGGGGAATGACGTGCCGGTCCAGTCACCTGCATCCGATGTCCGAAGCGAACGGCCGGTTGGGTTTGGAACCCCCCAGCTCGAATATCAAATAGTTGCACTTGCTCGTCTAAATCGTCTACCTACGGATGCCGTAAGTCGATTGCCATACTTTGAACAGATCAACGTGGTTGACGCATTCACCTCGAGCACCACAAGATCCGGTTCATGAAGATTGACATGGATGCTGTTCACTTCACTCGAAACCGGCAGACCCTCGCTATTGGCTGGTTTCTCCACTTGGAGATTCCATATCCGCCTCCCGTGTGCAACGTACGCCATTTTGGTCTCGGGGGCGTACCCAATCGCCCGTACAGGTCCGTTGAGATAGAGCTTCATATCATTCGTCTTGACTGAAGAGTGGTCGGAGGAGAACGTCCATAAATGAATTCGTTTGTCGTAACCGCCAGATAAGAAACGCCGATTATCAACAGGCGCCAGAGAGCTGATCCCCCTATCACAATGTGGAGGGTGAAGCAGGGCGTTTCGAGCAAATAACCGGCCCTACACAAGCAATGCGCTTTAGTCCTTATGCGAAAGAAGTTGATGCGGGAGCAACACGTTTTCGTTGACAAACTCATTTAAATTGAGGGTCTCGATTTGTGTCTCAACACTCCGGTCGGGAGCGCCATGGCCGATAACCAACGTGTTTCCGACGAGGCAAGCATCTTCGACGTGATGGTGACTTTCCCCCGGCATAGAAAGGTCTGATAACTTGGTGCTAGGCGGGGTGGGTCGTAATCAATGAATAAGGCGCGTGATTGGCAAAAGGGTCATCTCACTGTTCGATGCCGTTGATGAATTGAACATCACCACGCATTGTCACTGCGCACCATATGTCTAGTGTGGAGGAGCAGACTAGTCGGCGAGCCCTGCCATTCGGAGGGAGGGGAAGCTGGATATGTTTACGGGAAGGTTGCGAGATAATCGTCGCATTGTCACGAGGGGCTGCAGCAGTACAAGATCGCCCTGTTTCAGGACGTTTTTTACGTCTTTTTGAAGGACCGGTCTTCCGACATGGTGGAGGTGGCGCCTCGTTTATGAGAATTTCTTCTTCGTTCGACTCCCAATCGTGAGCAAGGACGGGGAGAAGTTGAGGACTGAATGCGGGGTGTGGTAAAGGCGCGGGGTTCCTATCGGCGTCCGAGTCTCCATCAATCGCGCCGGAATCCGGTTCTTCTTCATCTGAATCTTCTGGCCCATATTTCATGGGACTGTGATGGTTCTCAACTTCATCTTGGTCTACTCGCGGCTCTGAGCATGAATTCTCTCGCCAGATCCCGAGCGCAGAATTCTCTCACCAGCTATACCAGCAAGTCCTGCGGTGTTCGATGCTGCTATACGAGTGGTCCCCGAGGGACCAGGGTCATTTACGGAATGATGCCTGGTAGACTCTACACTTCGGCGAGTCCTTCGGTTTTTCCACCAGAACACAACATAACGGCACTCACGCTTCTTCCGAATCGTTGATGACTATAGGATCGTCGAATATCTCTCCGCCGCCCAGAAGCGTGGACAAAAATTCCCTGGCCTGACTTTGTTTTCCAGATGCGATATTACTGCGATGAGGATGTATGTCTTGTAATTCCGATCTAACCGGAGGAGCGGTTCCCCATAAGCCGCCCGACTCGGGTTCTCGCGGCTCTAGCTTTTCGCGGACCTGATAATCTAGCAGCCTTCAAGTTCCCAAATTCTCAGAAATAAGCGCAGAACTACCCCTCTTGATCTCACATACCATTCGAATGTCATATCCTTTGAACCATCAATGCTTTGCCTTTGAGAGATGGGATGAGCGTGGGGTGTGGGGCATATTAACACATATATTAGGGTGATGGACTCACAGTACTATTGGATCAGCGATTACCCTCCTCCCACCCTGGTGAAGCCGTAGTATGGTATCTTGCATTACAGTGTCACGATCTGCGTCCCCATCTATACGAACAGATTCGACACCCCTTGTGGCCCCACGACGAAGAGGTGTTTTCCCGGTGTCTGGTGTCTCTGACTTCAGGTTGGATACCAAAATGCGAGGAATCTGTGGTCCAGTGGCCGCATCAAGCGAGTCGCTCCTCGTTCGTTTCGACATGACACAAGTCGCTAAGAGGAAGCGCGGGGGGATAGCTGGTCGCCCCAATCCCAGACGAATGGCCCAGCCTCGTGTTAGGGATCAGTTTTGCAGCGGCCAGCGTTCAGGTCGCGGTTAGACTTAGAGGCCACGTTGAGTCACCGATCACAGGAAACAGACGCTCAAGGATACCCCTTCGCTGGTTTCAGCCCCCCTGCCCTGGACCCAAATATGCAGGAGGATCGACAACCTAACGAAACGAGAATGCAACGTAAAGGAGATCATCGGGTCCCAAAAGTCCAGTCGTCAGCCAATCCGAGGCACTCCCTCCACCGATCGTCACGACCCTCATCCTACCCCTTGCCTCGCCGACCTAACAATCCACGAAACAAGAAGCTATGGCACAGGAAGCTAGCGCCCAGGGGTGATGACGCAGGTTTCGTGGTCACCTCAGATGACTTGCCTCGGGGGCAAGGGTCGAATCGGAGGCGGGGATTTTCTCCCCCCCCACCGCAAGATTCGAATTCTGCCCAGGACAAGTCAGTAGCCAACCGGCAGCCTGCCATGAACAGCGTGAGTATGAATCCCAGCGTACTCCAGCAAATGTCGATATCTTGAAGCTCATGCGCCCCCAGATCCAAAAACCTCCGTCTCCAACGAGCGTCCCCCATCCAGGGCCATCCAGCACAACACACACGGTTCGTCACTACCCTTCAAGCCGACTCATTAGTTCTGCACCTTTACTGTGTTAATTCAGCCAAAACCCATCGTTGATGCCCAGGATAACTCTCCGGATCCCCGGCCGCTCGTGAGCGGAGGTCAGAGGGATGGGGAACATCGCCGGACAAGTAGAGAGTGGCCACCATCTACATCCACAGGGAATAGATTACGCCATTCCGGGTTTTCTGAGACTAACATTTCTTACCGTGGAAACCTGTACTCCGGGCCCGAATCCCCTGGAGCGTCGCTGGGGACTGCTCCGCCTCTTCGCCAAAAGATGGTCTCCGAGTCCTTGACGATGCCTCTCAAACATAAAGATCCAGAATTCCAACCCGCTTCTGCCTCTATCCCGCAGGCCACTTGTCGGGAAAAATCCATCAAATGGGATCCCGATGACATTATCGATCTTACATTGAGTAGCTCCGGCATCGAATCCCTTGGCGCACCGGATGAGGAGCCCTCTTCCATAAAAGCGACTCCCTACGGCGAAACACAAAGCGGCCCGACCAATCCAACTCCTCCCTCGTCTGAACGAACCCATGGCGAAACCTCTATACATGGGTTTTCGACAGGTTCCACCATCCTTGGTCCTACCTTAAACTTAGTCAAGGAGCCTTATGACAAGCCGCGATTATTCGTACGCTATGTACTGGACTTCGAAGCCTGTTTGGCGAACGTGTCTGCACATGGATTCGTTGATCGTGTCCACATGGTTTCTCGATGGTAAGTCCCGTTTTATAGCTCGTTCCAGTGACACGGTTCACGACGGTTCACAACAGGGGAAGGGAGGTGGTTCGTTCCCCCGAAAGTCCTGCCTCGGAGTTTGTCAACGACGCCTGTGTCTTAAATGTGTACGGCTCGGCTCTCTTGGCTCTCGCGCACGGTAGGGAGAACAATCCTGTTACCATCCATCGGCTGGACTATCAGTCTCCTGTAAATTTATCTGTCAACTCCAACCCTCTTTTGCCAGACTGGAACGGCTGACGCTCGTTTCAATTAGACTCGCCCAATCGGATCTTATGACCGACCTGTAGCACCTGGAAAACCCAACGGGTTGACTGCGATTTGCTCCATGATGCAGCCCCTTTCGTTTGCGACCGGAGGGGCTGATCATGCTATTCACATTTGGAACGTCGACCACAACCTTCAAACTACTTGCTCTGGATCGCCCCTGGCGATCACGCATACCTCTTCTATATACTCTCTCCTGCCTATTCAGGACTCCAGCCACAAGCTCGTCTCAAGTGGGGCAGACTGCAACGTCAACGTTTATGATCTCTTGTCTGAACGAGTTGTGAATACGATCAAACTCTCCAACCCCGCCTTTCACGTCCATCATTCGGGGAACCCGTCGACTCTCCTGATTCAAGTATGTCTCCTTAAATTTTCTGGGAGTCGGTGCGGGACTGAAAGGTAGACCAGACAGCGCATAGGGAACAGCAGTTCGAAATACGCGATCTACGCAGAAAGTACATCAATGGAAACCGGACGGAAACCTTCGGGTTTGCGTCGAACGGCCTGCGATTACCGAGATTCGCCAAAGGTGATACCTTTCCTCAACAGTTGTATGGTCGATGCCGATAGTTATTTAGGCGACGTTGCACATTCCACTTTATTTGCTTGCGGGGATTTGAAGGGGTGTATTCACATCTGGGACCTACGGAACGTCAAACAACCCGCAACTCAGGTTAGTCATCCGCCCACCATCAGCATAGCTTTTTTTACACGCCGGACAGGTCAAGTGTTTCCAGACCAAGATCAGTAACGTCATCTGGCACGAGTCTCACATCCTGGCGTCTTCCGATGACAACCACATAGCCGCTATCCCATATACTTACACTAATTCAGTCGTATACAATCAATCTAGTTAATTTCCCCTCGTCTGACGTACACGACCTCTCCCTCATCGTAAATTTACATAGGATTGACGGGTCTGCACACATCGGGGCGCTAGCCGTCCCAGGATCTGGGACTCTGGAGTCACGGGACACACATAAACCGCGATGGTTGGTCAGACGCTCGGCCGTGTAAACTTCCCAGTCTCCAGTCATGTCTGTCAACGATCCGGCATAGATCCTATTCAACAAGCTGACGTCGATACTGGCTCCGCGACCACGGAGGACACAGAGCCAGGTACTGGGGTACGCGAAACCGCCGTCGCCACGAGATTGTTTCGAACTGTAGACCTGTCCCAGGCGCGCGACTTACTTCATGAGGTCCCATATCTGATATACCCCTCTCCCGACCACCTGTGGAAGTTGTATTCCTTGGAGTCGACCGGGTTTTGGTCCAAGTTAAACAACGCCTTATTAAAACCGGCTGGCTCTCCAAGGAAGGGGAATGGAGTGGGCTCATCAGGAAGGAACGGTTCGCCCCGCGGGGGTCCCGGCTCCTGATACCACGAGACCAACCTACGCCGACATAGACAAGGGCAAGGTCAATGTTGGTGTCGCTGACCGAAGTCCCTACCTTCGATCACCTTCGACTGAAACACTCCCGGAGGTCCCCCACACCACCGGTTCCGCTATCAAGTTATCTACAGTGAGAGGGGGGTATCACCGTACGAAGCGACATCGTTTAGAAAGGTGTTCTCGTACCTCGGTCAAATGACAGATGGTGTGTATCGTAACTCAGCGATTGGGAGGGCCGTTTACGTTAGAACCCAGGGCTATACCGCTTGCACAAAGCGGGGTGGGTATACAGAGAGCTCAACCCAGGAAATATTATCGTAGTTGAGGATGTGGCCAAGACATCAGACCTCTAGAGTCGTGGAATCCACACCTTCACTCTTTTACATTAAACAGTGTAAATCCAGACCAATCGCGTGAATCTCAACCACTACCGATATCTCGTAGGGGAAATCCCGCCTCGTCATTCAAACACGTTCTCCAATGCTCATTCATCGTATTGTCGCCATTTTTTTAATTACGATCCAGCTGTTTGTGTGTCAATAGCTTGTTTCGCGAAAATCACACGGGATGTGGTCCTTAAGCAGGAATTGCGCGCTCGGAGTTCCCCGGAGTCACCCGGATTGACGACGGAACCAGATCTTCCTCTCCACAACCACCGCAACAAAGAAAAAAAGGTTACAACCATACGTTCCTTTTCAAAAGCCAGGATACATTGGAGGGATTCAGAATTCACGAGGTGATTAAGGGGTTTCAGCCGGGCGGACGCCTGCCGACGCCCCAGTCTCCGCACGCGAACAGAAAACCCGGTGTGATTTTTCAAAGAAAGAAAAAAGAGTTGTCGACATGCAAACAGCTGGAAGGGCAACCACAGCACAGATATCCTTTTGAAACTGGACCCAAGAGATTGAACTTGAAAGCGCAGCGACGCTGGAGCGTATCTCGATCGTTCATAAGCTTGGAATTTTGATCGGCAGGGAAACTTGAACGCGGAACGTCATGTCCCGATTGTACAGTCAGCGTCAGAAAGACGCAGAAGTGGCCCACCGAATCCAGATGAAAGCGGGCTTTCTGGTGAGCCGGTCGCGGATGCGTTGGCTTGGGTGATTCGCGGTGTGCTGATTGTGGGGCATCATTGCGTCGGGTCCCTCGCTTCTCAACGTTTGTTGGTGTTGGGTAGGGTGCCGCCCAATGGACAGCGTTTGGTATTGGGGGTACAGCGTTGGGACATGTCTACTCCCCGTTCTTCCGGTCAGTAACCCTTACCCCCCTCCTCCCGCAACTGCACCCTCTACTTCCACTCTAGCTCTCACTCACACTCACACACCCCAGTAAACAAACATTACCTCTCAAAGTCTTTCTCGTGACCATAGCCACCATCTTCGGGTTCACCCTGTCCGCAGATCACGCTCTCCTCAAGTTCGAGACCCGTCAACGAATAGAGGAGTCGGCTGTCCGGAAAGAGGCTAGAATGGAATTGGCGAAGCGGGGTCTCGTGCCTACAGAGACCGAGATCGCCAAATGGAGAGAGGCTAACGGCAAATAGTGAAGCTGAACGCAAACGCAACCGGTACCAATGTACGACGGACAGTTAATATAGAGGGTCGAAGACATCAAACGTTTATCACTCGAAGAGGCTCGGACGGTGGGAGCTGGAAGGAGGGGGCGTGGTTCCGGTGCTGCATCCTTACTACCACCCAGGATCGAACCTGGCCTTCCATCTCTTCTCACCTCACCCTCCACATATGCATGAGCGGCAGAGACCGGAGATGGATTAACGAGGTCATATTCGTACTTAAGTTCCTACAGCCGAGGAACTCGACACTGATTACTGAGCTTCTAGAGTCGTACACACTACTACTAGAATGACCGATATTGAATATGTAAACGTTGGAACAGCAGAAATGAGCGAGTTTGAGTGCACCCACGGCCCGTGCGAGGACACGAATCTCATGGAGGCGAACGAAAGCAAGGAATGCGGATTCACGAAACCGAGAGAACGACATTCGGTGTTGTATATGTGTATGGTAGACAAAAAGAAAACATGATTGCAAAACACTGTAACCCCGACGTTGGGGGATACTGACATCAATTGGAGGGAAAGTCGGCGGATTGGAGGTAGTCCGAAGGGGTTGCATTACAAGGGAATAGATAGCTGGCGTTCTTGGTGTGTGCACGGGGGACCGGAATGACGGATAGGGAGACCAGGGACAAGGAGATACCGGGGATCGTATTCGCGACATTCCCCTCGTTAATGATAGCTCCATACGGTTCCCGTCGGTTGCTGATATAACCCACCGTCCTGTGGGGGGTAACCGTCGGCTGGGGGGTAGTGACCTTGCGCATACTGCATGGGAGGTTGCGGCAATTGATTAGGGTACTGATGTATGATATTGGAAGCAAGAGGTGGAGGGGGCGGCACATAAATTGGTTGCTGAGGATGTGGGTTCGGGAGGTTAGGAGGCTGAGGCAAGGTCAACCGCCACGACGGCGATGTCGCAGGGGGCGAAGGCAGCCCACTCTGCTTTACTGGCGGCACAGGCAAGTTGTGCTGACCGTTCTGCTGTACTGGCGGTACCGGCAAATTATGCTGCCCGTTCGTGGTCCACGACTGGGGTGGATTCGGAAGGGAGTTTGAATGGGAATGAGAGTGCATGAGCGAGCGTTGAGGAAAAGGAGGAAGCGGCGGTGCCTGCCCAGTGATATGAGATTGAATCTGGGGAGGTGCTGCGGTGAAGTGTGAGGGAAGAGGTGGAGGAGGCGGAATGTTGTTGTACTGAATTGACTGGATTGGTTGTTGGTAATTACCTGGTAAGTACATGCTCTCAGGACGAGATGGGCTACCCGTTGGTGATATGGTGATCCCACCTCCACCAGGGGGGACGGGGAGGGTGGATCTCCGTCGGGTGATCATGGACGGTTGGGGCAGTGGCCGCGAGTTTGGATTTGATGCTGGTTGTTCACCTTGGAGCTGTGAATAAGCATCCTGGGGTGGAGATGGGGTGTGGGGTGTACTTCCGTGCTCCGGTACCGGAGAACTAGTGAGTTGATGCGGAGATGAAGAATTTGGCGGGAACGGGAGGGAATACTGTTGTTGTGGGACTGTTTGCGGAGGAGGTATCGTCATCGGCGGTGGAGGTAAATTGTATGGCACTGGGGTCGTCACTGGCATTGGGTAATGTGAGTTATGGTACCCAGGTTGGAACGGCAGCGAGGAGGATGTGGGCATGAAGCCTGAAGGGCCGGGTGTGTGAGAAGGCATGGGCGCGAATCCGGTGTGATTAGGGGCGACTACGTAACTACCTGGTGCAGGTGTGGGTCCAGTTCGAGCAGGAAACGGAGGATCCTGCTTCCACTGGTTCAAGGGAGTAAAACCCGAGGATGTCACAAAACCCGAGGGAGTCGGGGGGGTTGGGAGGCTGTATCGTGGCGCTCTCGAGTGTTGGAAAGAGGATGGCTGCAAGGTCGATTGAGCATTGTCGTAAGGTTGATGGCTTTGAGTGACAGGGAATACAGATCCTTGATCTTGTCCATTGTGCCCGCGCCCGTTGATCGTTTGAAGTTGGAATTCCTGAGCTGGTGTGGGCCTAGGAGGTTGATTGATGGGCTACCGACATGCATGTGAAGTTTGATATTGGTTGTGAACAAAACCAGACGTACCGGGAAGGTATCCCGTCGTTGACGAACGTCAGATACACCAAGGTTATTGAGCTCCTTGGTGACACCATCAATGACGGAAAGGTTTGTTGAAGATGCCCGCTTCTCGTATGGTGCCTTGTAGAGGTCCAATGAACTATTAGCCGTCCATAACGTTGCCGATTGATCTAGATCACCCCCGCTGGACGGCATTCTAGACACAGGGTGAGATCCACCCGGGGAAGAGTCAAACGGAACGAATGATCCAGCGCCGCCGTATTGTGAAGTACGTTGAGGATTCTTAGACTTTGACCTGTTCCTTGGCGCCGGCTCCTGAAATGGATAGTCAGTCGGCGGTCATGAGACACGTTTGTTGTGTACGCACATTCGACCAAAAAGTCAATTCCAAATACACCTCTCCAGCATACTTGCTCTTGGAGGAGAGCGCAAACCATTCTGTAGAATTGTCAAGAACGAAAACCCCGGGGGCTGGATAAACTCACCATCGGTTTCTCCTTTTGTCAGCACTTCCGTGAGATCGACGTTGGTTTCTCCAATCTGAGTGGGATCCCGTGCATCATCGGCGAAGCAAGCAATCTTCATGAACTTTCCGCCGGCGAGACTGGGAGGACCCTTGGGGTTCTTTGGTGGCAACGGAGGTGGAGATCCGTCATCGTCTGTGGGGCGGCCGTACCCGTCTTCGATCTCCTCAAAGAGAGTGAACCTTAGTTCTTGGTCCCATTCTGGATGTTGGCCACCTCGTTTATCGACCTTGGTTCTCTGTTTCTCGTCATTAAGGGTAACTACACAGTACGGATCTTGTTTTCCGATGTTCCTCTTATTTGGTAGGTTTTTCTGTGAATTATGGGTCAATTGCGAGAACAACACATAAGGGGCTGGTTGGCGGGAGCCACATACAGCCTTGAGTACGACAACGACGAGGGTGCCAATTTCGCGGCCTACTGTTTTCATAGAAATGGCGGTGGTATGACAGGATAGAGAAGGAGTGGAAGAGAATGCAGGTCTCTGTCGTTGACGGTGCTGGGCTGGCTCAGCGGATGAGGAGGTTCAAGGATTGACGCCAGGTCACCTGACCGGCTTTGAACTTTTTATCGTGTTTCATCTCAATGGCAGACTCGGAGTCACACTGCGCGGGTTGCGACCAACAGCGGCCGGCGTCGGCAGTACCGAGCGAATCCCCGCTCGACCCCGCAACGTTCGTGGCACCAACCGCGCTCGCGTCGCCAAGGATCGTCATCGAATTTTGCAACAGAGTGCGTATGCGCAACAACTACTCCCGAGACCTGGTCGTGATCCGCCCCTGTAGTGTAGATGGTGAAGCGATCAGCTTCTTTGTGGCTGCCGTCGCGCTCAGTTCTGGAACAGGCTTCACAGAGCGCAATGGGTGGCGACGGAACTTTTCCTGACCTTCCCTCCTCCCGAACTCGCCTCGATCTCGGTTGTCCCGTTGACCTCGGACGAAACAGCGGGGAGGTTCCGGGTCTGGGTCTTTGCTGGCCCTAACCCCGCCCTTGTGTGGGACAGGAAAGTCGAGGGGGGTTTCCCAGAGCTTAAAGTCTTGGTTGAGGGCTCCTTTCTCTGTTCCTCCGAGATCAGCCCAGCTTACAATCGCGTCTGGACAGAAACAGCGAATAAGGGACCGAATTCTGCCTGGAAAGTCTCTGGGTCACTCGGATGCTGGAGCACATTAGTACATAAATACGGCGTGTACATTACTGCAGTGTAGGGGCATCGGCCGCAAATGAGTTGTTTGTCTCTCACGTGGCTGGAGATCGCGTTGTTTTTCGAGTTGTCAACACCGTCATAAGTTCGCGACCACCAAGTCCCGCACTCTCCGTCCACACAACCGAGCCTCCGCCTCGTCAACTTCGCGCTCCGACGCACAGATGGATGACTCGCGAGTATCCGAGCTCATCAACAAGGCAAAGTCCAATGGTCAGCCGAGTCTTCCAACCCGACGTCCATCAGTCTGACGCCCTAGCCGTAGATGTTGAGGTGAAGGTCGATGCTCTCACAAAACTCCAAGCAGAACTCGAAGCCGGGGCCGAGGTATGTCATCAGCTTCTCATACCGGCTCCTTACTAATCAGTTTTTCAAGGTTTTGGATGCCGAAACTGTCATCGGTACCCTCAAGGCATGTCTCAAAGTCTCGCATCAACACTTGACGACCGCTGCGGTCTCCGTGATACCCTCACTCCTGCCCCTGATAATCCCAACTGGGCAACACAATCACCGTCAAACTCACCAGAGGTCGTTATCAAATTCAACCTCGACATCCTCTATTACAGCATCGATCGATGCCTTCAACCTCCGGCAGGCCCTGACAGCTTTCTTGACGCCTGGTGGCCTGTTCGAACGGCTGGGTGATAGTCGTGAGAAACCCCGAGACAAAGCTCGGGAATCTCTTGTTCTCCTCGGTGGTTATGCGTTCAAATTCGCGGGTGGCAGCGCGTTCGCTTCCAAGAGCACCACGTCCAAGGGACCGGAGACACCACTTGCTATGTTTGAGCGCTTCATGAAGGAGGGCGGATTCGGGAGCAAAGTTTGGAGAATCCGGGAACAGGTACGTTGTATCCATCTACCCATGGCCTCCCCTCCGAATGCGAGTACAAGTACCGCAGATCTAATTTCTCTCATCCTTGCCGCGGGACACGTTGCCACTCACGCGGACATGAACGACCATAACGGCATAGCTGACCCTTGGATTGTAGAGTATCCTCGTCCTGCTTCACATCCGCCGATCGCACCCCTCATTCACCCTCCGATCGTATCTTCCGCCCCTGGTCGCCGTCCTCGAGGATAGTGATAGCAACGTTCGTGAATGTGCAAAGCAGTCGCTTGTGGAGCTATTTACGAGTCCTGGCGTTACCGATGCCGCCCGTGCCGACCTCAAGAAAGAGATGACCAAGAAGGGCGTTCGAAAAGCCACCATGGATTCTGTCCTCAGCCAAGTGTTGTCCGCTTCGACCAGCAGCTTCACTTCAGCTCCTAGCAATGAGCTCAGTCAGTCGGAAGGAAAGAAGGAGTATGTCCCTCCAAGTCTCGCACTGTTGGGTAAGACACCTTCCACACTTTCCAACGGATCTGGATCGACAACTGGGCCCACCGTAATGGCTCGCGCTCGGACAACAAGTCGTGGGAACACGGGCCCCAAAGTCCTCTCAAGACCTCCAAGTCGTGCTGGGGTGGCCTCTCCTACTCCAACTGAAGCTTCCGGTGGTGTAGGGACCGGTAGTACCACCAGTGGAGGGACAAATCTGGCTGATATACGCAATGTATATGTTAGTGTATTTCAGTCTCCGTTGCCAATTTGCACCCTCATCTTCTGTTCTGCTGGTAGGTTGCTTCGAGCCGCGACCTTGAAAATGAGTTTGCCAAAATGGAGAAACCGTTCCAGGTAGCGTCTACACCCTTGTTCCAAGCAACTACTCTGACGCATTTGCTCAGGGTAAGGAAACGGAACACAATTGGTCGACTAGGGAGCAGGCAATCAATCACGTCCGCGGAATGGTCAAGGGCGGTGATGTCCTTGAGCGTTATTACGATACGTTTATGGCGCATCTAAAACAGTTCTTGGAGTGGTCTCTCAAGACGGTAAGCCCATGTTTTGTCGATCGTCCAGTAATAACTGACTCGCCCTTAGCTTGTCAGCTTACGCACGACAGTGGCAGTGAACACTTGTTTCCTGTACACCGAACTCGTGGTTGCACTTGAAACCGCATTCGATCACGTATGCGAACTCGTCCTCAACAATTTGTTGAAAATGGCAGGCTTCACGAAGAAGTTGGTGGCTCAACAATCCCAAGCCACGGTCACTGTGATTCTCAAGCATACTTCTCCCCAACCACGGACGATCCCGCATCTGCTGTGGTGTACCCTACAAGACAAAATCGCCCAGGCCAGAGCCTATGCTTCGGGACACATCAAGACATACGTCGAAATTCACGCTTCGAAGGCCAAACATGCCATTGAGACCTCCGGTGGTTTAGACACACTGGTGAACTCGATTAAAAAGGCACTTGGTGATCCCAATCCTGGCGTGCGCGAGAATGCTCGGCATGCCTACTGGTTGCTGAATAGCGTGTGGAAAGACAAAGGTGCTGCAATAATGGCGAGCTTGGATCCTAGCGCTCGCAAACAGCTTGAGAGGGTGTGTCCCGATTCGAAGTCGTTGTCCGGCCCGGCGGAATCTACGCCGCAGACGAAGAAGAGTAGCGTCGCAGCTGTGATTGCAGCGAGTAGAGCGAAGGCAAAAGCGATTGCTATCGACCCACCCACGTTACGGCACCAAGCAACTTCTACTGCGCGGACGACTACCTCTCCAAAACGACCCCTATCACCGTCACTATCCAACAGTTCTGTCGGTTCTCCCCCACGACCTCGGCCCGTTGTGATGTCCTCACACACAAGAACCACTACTAATACTTCGACAACCTCACGTTCTCCTCGGAGAGACCCTCTCTCTCTCCAGCATACTATAACCACCCCACCCTCTTCATCGCACTCCTTTGATTCTGTACGACGTCGTACACCTACTACTGCCTCGGTTTCGCCCACCACCCCCGGCAGCCCGACTTTCAGACGTGCGGTTTCAACTTCTTTGCCACTTTCACCTCCTTCCCCTTCTTCCCATCTACCCCCTCCCCTGACACCCCCAAAACGGGAAGACCATCTGGGTCCCTCACGCCCCTCCATCGCCAACTGGTCCAAGTTGATCGAAGACGAGTCTTTGCTCGTTGCCACGACGGTTCCTATCCCAGAAGACGACAGTGACTTCGAGGACGACGATATGAACGCCAACCCAGTTACCTTCTCCAGCCCATTTGAGATGTTCCCGCCTAAAAAGACGAAGTCGAGTCCTGTAACTCCGTCCTTCACCACCTCGTCTGCGGATGAGCCCAAACACCAGATGCTTCATTCTATGTCATCTAGTTCGTTTGCAACGCATTCTCCCCCGGCTACTACCCCGCAGCCTATCGTAGAAGACGCTATGAGGGCTAGAGCCGAGCAAGCGGCTAGTGCAGCTGACAGGTTGATGGAGCTTGTCGATCAGGACCTTGACGATGATAGCACAGTTTTAATGGACCTGGATGACGACGGGGACCCCCACGATACCAACGGCTCTCTTCTACTCCGCACTCCCGTCGGAGAGAGGAATAGAAAGTCTCACGATGGCACGACGGAAAATGCCGTGGGCAATGTACGCATCGCTGCGACCCTACCCCTGCGGACAGGGAAGTCCCAGGTACCAAAGGTCACCAACATTTGGGGAGGGAAAATTACGACGGAAGTCCCCAGAACTCCTGCAATTGATCGAGGGAGTAAGGAGGCCAGAGATCAGAGGGGTGCAGCAATCATGAAGCAGGCTGCTTTACTCCTGGACAGCCCGGTTGCTGCTAAGAACAGTGGGCTGGCCACAGACGGTAGTGGAACAGATGCAAGGCCGACTGGGTCGGTTTTGGACTTGTTGAGAGAGAAGAAGACGGGAAGAGACTGGTGGGTGAAGAGAATGACCCGTGAGTCCATATCGTTCGATGCTGCTCTTTGGCCCATGACTGACGTGGTTGGCTTGCGTTTCACTAGTACATAGGCAGAGCCTGGCCATCAATGGTTCCCAATTGGATCATGCAGAACAGTTCGACGAGCTTCAGCGGCATATTAAGTCATTGGAAAATGGCTCTGCTGATGTGGATTGCCTCCAGAAGCTCGCAATGTTTTCTACGTTGTACCCTGTCCCTGAGACTCTTTCTTCTCTGAGTCAGGATTCCAACTTTTCCATCGCCGGGTTGCCACAGTGGACTATCCCAAAGGGGAATGAATTTTGGGCCAAGGAGAGGAGCTGCGATCGCCTGTTTGATGCTCTCAGGAGGCTCTTGGACCCTTCGAAGGCAGGTTCTAACGTCCACGGTTGTTGCTCTTCTAATTTTCACCCCGTGTTTTTAGGAAGGGGCCCTCCTCGAGTACGGATTGATCGTTTTATGGGAGTTAATCGAGAACCAAACCCCGTATCTTGAAGGGAAGGAAGCTGATATCTTCTCGCTCTTGCTCTGGATCCGGTACTCCGGTAAACCCAACGTGAGGAATTCAGACCTTTTGAACTGGACTTGGATCTTACTACTATGAATGCTCAGGTATTCGAAGCGACGTTTGCGATCCGTGACGCTCTCACAGACCGGATCGAGGCTGTGTACGGTTTGACCACCATGCACGGTTGCGTCAAGTCGTTTGCGTCACTCCCTCCTCCCGATGTCGAGGATTCTGCGGGGTTGAAGACGATGAGCTATTGTTTCGGGTTGAGCGCTTTGGGCAAATTTATCAGGAGGCTACCTGGTGAAATCTTGGAAGAAGAGTTGCCTCGATTGAAGGATACTTTGATTTCGGTTGGTGGAATGTTGCTGCAACGCTGTAGTTGCTGACTGCGGATCCTTCCTTTCTCTATAGGCTCTCACAGATACTTCGTCGCTATTGATTCGTGAATCGGCAGCAGCAGTCATTATCACCGCTCAGCTGGTCCTCCGGGATGAAGCTCAACTCTTCTCGCTGCTCGAAGAATTACCCGACGACAAGAAGAACCTTTTGACCTACCTGTTCGAGAGGCACGACGCGAGGAACATCTCTCCCTCCACCTCTGCGGGAGATACCACCATAATGGACAACAAAGATAAAGGATTTGAAAAACTCTCGAAGGAATTGAGTCGGCTGGATCGGAGGATGAGCACACCCCCAAGTGGACGTACTCTTTGATTGGCGGACGTGCTTGTGGTTTCCTATCTTGATACCCCCCGTGTTTTGGAATTCTGAGCTCCTCGTTGTCCTCTTTTCCCTGTGGCGGAGATCGTGGGCATGATGTCTCTTTGTTTCGCATTTGCTGTGCCTTCTTGTTTTCTCCCCCCTCTCTCCTAGTAACCCTTTTCATGTTCATGATGACCCATTATTGAATATTGATTGTATGTTACATATGTCCCCCGTTTTCCCTCTTCTACATACCTTTCGACAATTGCCCCTTCTTACCTCCTCGTTCTCCCACCTTGGATTCCTAATATTGGAGGTTTTACCAGACCCATTTCTTGTGATGCGGTATACTAGTGTCCCCATGATTATAATAGAGCTAGGAATTGGACCGTTGGACCCGTGTCAAGCCCAGGGGAGGTTGTCATGATACCGATGATTGAATGAGACCAAGTGGCTATTCGTAAAACTACACCGCCTACACCCCAGTATAAACGATTACCAAGGGAACTGTCAGGACCCGCTCATCATGGCCGTCCATCCAAACCCTCCTGCGTTTTCGTTCGCAAGAGCTGAAAGCGACTACAACACCACCCTCCCCGGGCCTCTCGGGTGCCGGTGTCCGAGTCTGTCCTTTGAGTCACAAACGTGGAGAGGAGTAATTATTAAACGTGCAGCAGTCCCAGGTTCAGAAACCGCAGTATGCAACAGAGCACCGGAGACCTCATCCCCCACAACGAAAGACACACAATCGTGTTATCGGGAACAGCTGTGTCTACGCCGGGCTAGACAAGGAGTTGGAGATCAGCCGATCGCACGCATCCCAAAACGTTCCCGTCATGAATACAGTTCCCCTCATCGATAGGCTCTATCCGCACGACTCATGGTCGCCTATTTCCATCAGGATTCGCACCCTTCTTCACAACCTACGCGCCTCACCCTTTTCTCGTGACCACCTTGAATCCCGACCATGCAAACCGAGTCCCAACGACCGAAGGGGAGGGATGGGGCCATCTCATCCTTGAATGTGGCCATCGAGGGCCTGAATCTTGCGAAGGAGCTCTCGGGAGTCATGCCAGCCAAGGCTGTTTTCGGTTCCGCCAGCATCCTCCTCACAATGATCAAGGTACCTCTCTTCCCCTCCTGCAATGATGTGACCCAAGTTCATACCTACCCAGGACACCATGGTTAACAAGCAGGACTATGTCGAACTCGGGCTAGCCTGTGCGGGTGTCTGTGTAGCCCTTGATCGTGGGGTGGGTGGGAGACAATTGAACGAGCTCAGTCGGTCGGTGTGCGAGGCGATTCATGAATTGACAACGTGAGTTTGACCAGCGATGCGCATTATGTGTGCTTTTGCTCACTGCGCCCTTGATCGCAGGACTGTGGCAGAAATCCAGGGGAGGATCGTCGGGAAAAGGGAACGAGGTTTACTCTCCCGGCTCGCCCACGCGAAGAATGACAAAGAGACCATCGCGGACTGGAAGTTGGACCTTATTAGGATACTTCAGGTCTTCAATGTACGTTCGGCCGGTCCTGTTCGGCTATCGTTGACCGCCTCCTTCCAGACTGAGCTGGCCTTGAACACTCATAACGTTGTTTCCGACATCCGTCGGGACATGTTGAAAGGTTGCGAGGATGCTGACGATAAAATCCGGACGGTAAGTGGCACTAGTACTTTTCCTATCACCGAATGGATAGTGACAGTTTCCTAGATTCAGTCCAGGTCAGCAATCTCGAATATCGTGGGGCCACGGTCTTATACTTCCATCTAGGGTACTTGGGGAACCACCTCCCCCACCACCGAGGGCTTTCTTTGGACGCGACCAGTTGATCGAGGAGATCGTTGATCTGGCAGAGGACCTAACCCCCGTTGCCCTCGTTGGTGTTGGCGGCATTGGCAAGACGTCCATCGCTCTGACCGTCCTCCACCATGACCGCATCAAGCAACGATTTGGCGAGGACCGTCGGTTCATCCGATGTGACCAATTCCCAGCGACGCCTACTCATCTGCTCGCTCGGCTCTCCAAGGTGACCGGCGCAGGCATCGAGAATCCTGAGGATTTGACCCCTCTGCGCCTATTCCTGTCCTCAAAGGAAATGGTCATAGTCCTCGACAATGCGGAATCCATCCTCGACCCACAGGGAACGAGCGCTCGGGAGATATATGCCAGAGTAGAGGAGTTGAGTCAATTGGAGACCGTATGTCTCTGTATCACATCCCGCATTACCGCCATTCCTCCCGACTGCGAGATTCTCAACATCCCGACACTGTCGATGGAGGCTGCGCGCAACACATTCTACCGCATCTACAAGCATGAACGGTCCGATTTGGTTAACAATATCCTGGAACGACTCGATTTCCACCCGCTCTCGATCACCCTCCTCGCCACTGTCGCTCATCATAGCCAGTGGGGCACAAACAGACTTACGCGGGAATGGGAGAGCCGACGGACAGATGTTCTCCAGACGGTGCACAACAAGAGCCTCGCCGCAACGATTGAACTCTCACTCACCTCCCCAATGTTCCAAGAGCTTGGGCCTGACGCCCGAGGACTTCTTGGAGTTGTTGCCTTCTTTCCCCAAGGCGTCGATGAGAACAATGTCAACTGGTTGTTCCCCAACACCTCGAACGGAGCAAATGTCTTTGACAGGTTCTGCATCCTTTCCCTGACATATCGAAACAACGGGTTTATCACGATGCTCGCACCACTTCGGGACCATCTCTGTCCCAAAGATCCCGAGTTGTCTCCACTCCTCTGCGCAGCCAAGAAACATTACTTCACCCGGTTGTCGGTTAGGGTTGATCCTGACACGCCCGAGTTCGAGGAGGCACGATGGATCATGTCAGAAGATACGAACGTCGAGCACCTGCTCGATGTCTTTACGTCCATCGACGCGGAGTCGCAGGATATCTGGGATGCATGTGCCAATTTCATGGAGCATCTCTATTGGCACAAAGAGCGGCTTGTCGTGCTGGGACCGAAGATCGAGGGGCTGGGGGATGACCATCCCTCCAAACCACGATGCCTGGTTGAGCTCTCACGGTCATTCGAATCGGTCGGAAATGAGGTGGAGCGCAAGCATCTCCTTGTTCGTGCCTTGAAACTCTATCGAGAGCGGGGGGATGACGATCAGGTCACTCACACGTTGAGGCGTCTGTCCGATGCAAATCGGCGATTACGCCTCTTCAAGGAAGGGGTACGTCAGGCCGAAGAAGCATTGGAAATTCAAGAACGGATTGGCGACGCTATGGAACAAGCACGATGTTTAAACAACCTTGCTCAGTTGTTGTACCAGGACGGTCAGCTCGGCCACGCAGAGAAAGCTGCATCTCGCGCAATCGAGCTGGTCCCGGAGGAAGGCAATCAGTTTCCGATCTGCCAATCTCATCGCCTTCTTGGCGACATATATCAATCCATGGGCGAGGCAGAGAAGGCCATTCACCATTACGAGACGGCCCTAGGAATTGCATCCTCTTTCGGTTGGCACAACGAGCTGTTCTGGAATCAATACTCCCTGGCGGAGCTATTTTTCGATCAAGGCAGGTCCGACGACGCATACACTCGCATCGAACAAGCCAAGTCGCACGCGGTCAACGACGTATACTGCCTGGGTTGCGTGATAGAGCTGCAGGCAAGGTTTTGGTATGAACGACATATGTTTGGTGAGGCAGAATCTGAGATTCTTCGCGCGCTTGAGGTCTTTGGGGGGCTTGGGGCTGCGCGGGATCTGGAGAGGTGCAAAAGTCTCCTCCAGGACATTAACGAGGGGGCAAACGATGGTAAGCTCCTGGGAATGATGCTACTGCCCGTGTGTATTGACTTGGCTTTCTAAGCTCAGGGAACCGAATGATAGCATCGACGGTCGCATCGATTTCTTCGGACCTGTCCCCCCGTGAGTCGCCGGCACCCCGTCCCTTCACCACGTCCACCGTGACGCCCTCCTGTGCCAACATTACCCCAGCCCTCTTTATTACCCTCCTCTGCTCGCACACACAGTCTAATATTCGTTATCTCGCTCCTTGCCGTTGATCTGCATTCTGAGTTGTTTGGTTTCCCGTCTCCCGTACCATGCCTGTTTCGTGTTAATACGTCCCATATATCACCCCCGGTGTTTTAACGTTCAACGGTTTGGTTCAGTAATGCCACAGCTCCCAAGCCGCCCACCTTGAGCGTCACGCTGTGAATCAGGTAGAACCCTGATCCCGCAATGCCAGGTCGAGTCTGTCGTTGTCCCGCAGAACCCTCTGGTACATTCTTGATGAACAACGACCGCCTTATTCAAGCTGTTGCTGCCTGAAGATGAAGTATCTAAGTGGTATATGACGTCAAGTTTTATCACGGCACCGAAAGGCCCATTGATGGTTCGCCGGCCCCGTCCAACATCCCCCGCGAAGAGCATCGATAAGTCCGTCAATCTTTCTTGTACCTTCAACGGTTGACCACAACCGGTAAAGTGAATACTGGTTTAAGACGGACTTATCAAGAAGCCGAATTATTCCCGCACCGGCGGAAATTTTCACCAGGGCCACCCATGAAGGGAAGGAGGGCACAACCAAACAAATTTGAAGATCTTGGGCGACTAGCTGGCCACTCACGAACTTGTATTCGACGACCCTTCTATAGGGTTACAAGACACGCAGTCCCAAAGAACATCAACTGGGAACAGGATACGGTGGAGCACGAGATGAGGGGATCGGAGGAGGCCAGTTGTTAACGAAGATGGGACACACCTACGACGGCACCAATCGATGCTTCTCATACTCACACTCTGTGCCACGGCCTTGAACCTCACGGACCCGCAATAGATAACAGAGGAAGAACCTCCGGCCCGAAAGATATCCCCGGACAAAACTTTCACGACACGTTTCATCCGCCTCTGATATTATAATGAGTGAGGATTTTTGTACGGTCGCTGACCCTACAAGTTAACGGTTGCAGCGTGACACCACACGCGACACTTTCATCCAGGTAGTGCTTTAATTTGCTAACCAATAGGCAGCGGGCACCTAATAAAAATAGCAGAGATTCAGTACCGCTACATTCATAGCCCGACGGCCAGTACCCTACGAGAGCTGAAATGAAGTCCAGCAGATGAATAGAGTCCGACACCGGGGAGAACGGGGTCCGCGCTGGATGTCTGGTAACCCACGAATGGGTGACAATGACGTAGCTCTGAAGGAGCAGCTGTTTCTACGTTGGGGCTTGGCAGGGTTGGAGATCTGCCGATCGCACGCATCTCAAACGTTCCCGCCATGAATACAATTCCCCTCATCGATAGGCTCTATTCACACGACTCATGGTCGCCTATTTCAATCAGGATTCACACCCTTCTTCACGGCCCGCGCGCCTCACCCTTTCTTTGTAACCACCTTGAATCCTGACTATGCATACCGAGTCCCGACGACCGAAGGGGAGGGATGGGGCCATCTCATCCTTGAATGTGGCCATCGAGGGCCTGAATCTTGCGAAGGAGCTCTCGGGAGTCATGCCAGCCAAGGCTGTTTTCGGTTCCGCCAGCATCCTCCTCACAATGATCAAGGTACCTCTCCTCCTCTCCTGCAATGATGTGACCCAAGCCCATACCTACCCAGGACACCATGGTTAACAAGCAGGACTATGTCGAACTCGGGCTAGCCTGTGCGGGTGTATGTGTAGCCCTTGATCGCGGGGTGGGTGGGAGACAATTGAACGAGCTCAGTCGGTCCGTGTGCGAGGCGATTGGGGAATTGACAACGTGAGTCTGACCAGCGATGCGTATTGTGCGTGCTTTGCTCACTGCGCCCTTGATCGCAGGACTGTGGCAGAAATCCAGGGCAGGATCGTCGGGAAAAGGGAGCGGGGTTTATTCTCCCGGCTCGCCCACGCGAAGGATGATAAGGAGACCATCGCGGCCTGGAAGTTGGACCTCATTAGGATCCTTCAGGTCTTCAACGTACGTTCAGCCGGCTCCGTTCGACTACCGCTAATCGCCTCCTTCCAGACCGAGTTGACTCTGAGCGCTCACATCATGGTTTCCGACATGCACCAGAACATGTTGAAAGGTTGCGAGGACGCTGACGATAGAATCCGGGCGGTAAGTGGCACTAGTGCTTCCCCTATCACCGAATGGATAGTGACAGTTTCCTAGACTCAGTCCAGGTCAGCAATCTCAAATATCGTGGGGCCACAGTCTTATACTTCCGTCTAGGGTACTTGGGGAACCACCTCCCCCTCCACCGAGGGCTTTCTTTGGACGCGACCAGTTGATCGAGGAGATCGTCGATCTGGCGGAGAACCTAACTCCTGTTGCCCTCGTTGGTGCTGGCGGTATTGGCAAGACGTCCATCGCTCTGACCGTCCTCCATCATGACCGCATTAGGCAACGATTTGGCGAGGACCGTCGGTTCATCCGATGCGACCAATTCCCAGCGACGCCTACTCATCTGCTCGCTCGGCTCTCCAAGGTGACCGGCGCAGGCATCGAGAATCCTGAGGATTTGACCCATCTGCGCCTATTCCTGTCTTCAAAGGAAATGGTCATAGTCCTCGACAATGCGGAATCCATCCTCGACCCACAGGGAACGAACGCTCGGGAGATATATGCCATAGTAGAGGAGTTGGGTCAATTGGAGACCGTGTGTCTCTGCATCACGTCCCGCATTACTGCCATCCCCCCCGACTGCGAGATTTTTAATGTCCCGACATTGTCGATGGAGGCTGCGCGCGACACGTTCTATCGCATCTACAAGCATGGCGAACCATCCGATTTGGTTAACAATATCCTGGAACGACTCGATTTCCACCCGCTCTCGATCACCCTCCTTGCCACCGTTGCTCATCATAGCCAGTGGGGCACAAACAGACTTACGCGGGAATGGGAGAGTCGACGGACAGACGTTCTCCAGACTGTGCACAACAAGAGCCTCGCCGCAACGATCGAACTCTCCCTCACCTCCCCCATGTTCCAAGAGCTTGGGCCTGACACCCGAGGGCTCCTCGGAGTTGTTGCCTTCTTTCCCCAAGGTGTCGACGAGAACAACATCGACTGGTTGTTCCCCACCATCCCGAACAGAGCAAACATCTTTGACAGGTTCTGCATCCTTTCCCTGACATATCGAAACAACGGGTTTATCACGATGCTCGCACCACTTCGGGACCATCTCTGTCCCAAAGATCCCAATTCGTCTCCACTCCTCTGCGCAACCAAGAAAAATTACTTCGCCCGGTTGTCACTTACGGTTGACCCCGATGAACCCGGGTTCGAGGAGGCGCGATGGATCACGTCAGAGGATGTGAACGCCGAACACCTGCTCGATGTTTTTACGTCTATTGACGCGGAGTCGGAGGATACCTGGAATACATGTGCCAGTTTCATGCAGCATCTCTATTGGTACAAACAGCGGCTTGTTGTGCTGGGACCAAAGATCGAGGGGCTGGGGGATGACCACCCCTCCAAGCCACGATGCCTGGTCGAGCTCTCACGGTTATTCGAATCGGTTGGAAACGAGATGGAGCGTAAACGCCTCCTTATCCGTGCCTTGGAGCTCTATCGAGAACGGGGGGATGACGATCAGGTCGCTCACACATTGAGGCGGCTGTCCGATGCAAATCGGCTGCTACACCTCTACAAGGAAGGGGTACGTCAGGCCGAAGAAGCATTGGAAATTCAAGAACGGATTGGCGGCGGCACGGAACAAGCACGGTGTTTGAACGACCTCGCATACCTGTTGTACGACGACGGCCAGCTCGACGCCGCAGAGAAAGCTGCATCTCGCGCGATCGAGCTGGCCCCGGAGGATGGCAGTCAGTTTCCGATCTGCCAATCTCACCGGATTCTTGGCACAATATATCAATCCAAGGGCGAGGTAGAGAAGGCCATCCACCATTACGAGACGGCATTAGGAATTGCATCCCCTTTCGGTTGGCACAACGAGCTGTTCTGGAGTCACTACTCCCTGGCAGAGCTGTTTTTCAATCAAGACAGGTTCGACGACGCATACGCTCGCATCGAACAAGCCAAATCGCACGTGACAAATAACTTATATGACATGGGTAGCGTAATGGAGCTACAGGCAAGGTTTTGGTATGAACGACATATGTTTGGTGAGGCAGAATCTGAGATTCTTCGCGCGGCTGAGGTCTTTGGGAAGCTTGGGGCTGCGCAGGATCTGGAGAGGTGCAAAAGACTCCTCCAGGACATCAACGAGGTGGCAAACAATAGTAAGCTCCTGGAAATGATGCTACTGCCCGTGTGTATTAACTTGGCTTTCTAAGCTCAGGGAACCGAATGATAGTATCGACGGTCGCATCGATTTCTTCGGACCTGCCTCCCCGTGAGTCACCGGCACCACGTCCCTTCACCACGTCTATCGTGACGTCTTCCGATGCCAACACTACCCCAACACTCTTTATTACCCTCTTCTACTCGCACACACAGTCTAATATTCGTTATCCCGCTCCTTGCCGTTGATCTGCATCTTGAGTTGTCTGTTTTCCCGTCTCCCGTACCATCCCTGTTTCGTGCTTATATATCCCATATATTACCCCCGGTGTTTAATGTCCAACAGTTCGGTTCAGTAATGCCACAGTTCTCAAGCCGCTCACCTTGGCCATCACGCTGTAAACGGGGTAGAACCCTGATCCCGTGATGCCAGGTCAAGGAATTTGTTGTTGTCCCGCGGAACCCTCTGGGACATTCTTGACGAACAACGACCGCCCATTCAAGCTGTTGCTGCCCGAAGAGGGCGTATCTAGATGGTACGTGACGCCAAGTTTTATCACGACACTGAAAGGCGGGCCCATCGGTGGTTCCCCGGCCCCGTCCAGCGTCCCCACGAAAAACATTGTTTAAATCCGTCAATCTCTCTTGTGCATTCAACGGTTGACCGCAACCGGTAAAGTGAATTTGGGTGACTAGCTGGCCACTCACGAGCTTGCATTCGATGACCTTTCTGTAGGACTGCAAGACACGCAGTCCCAAAGAATATCAACTGGGAACAGGATACGGTGGAGCATGAGATAGGGGGATTACTCTCATGATAACCAGTACGCCTCCGAACGCAGATTGACCCATCACCCCGAACTCATCCACCGTGACGCTGCCCGGAAAGGGTTCTCTTTCCTCTGGGGCTCCGCAACCTTACCCATCTTTTACCTTCGGAACGAACCCTCGTCTTACGGTTACGGATAGCGAGCTGAGCAGGACTTTGCTGAGAGCACCAAGTACTCCCGTGTTTGTTACACAGGACGTGGCGCGGCTGAAGTAGGTGCGTCGTAGCCTTTCCCAGACTAGGGGAGGTCGGCTGGCTATCAATATACGAAACAGCCGCGGCGTCGCGATTCCAGATGTGCGGTTAAAAGGTGATGTGTAGGGCCTGAAGTAACGAAGGTGGTCCGGACGGTTCCCTTAATATTCATTTGACTTGTGCGTGGCCTTTTTGCGTGATCTGCATACGTACACTCTGACGACCAAGCAGTAAGGGGGTTCTATTACAATGCGTTTACAGGTTAGCTATTAAAATACCGAATGCGGCTACGGAACCTGTAGTTTATATGCCCAATCTCATCCTGAGGATGTAATATCCGATCCCGCCCAAAAGACCTCCAACGTGGCCAGCGGTGTCGGTACCCTTTCGACTTCCAGTGAGAGCGCTGTACCCATCCCAAACAAATACGCCGGAGATGCACAGCCAAGCTGGACAGGGGATGATTCCAAATATGAGAAAGGTGGCTCGAGGGGCCAGGCAAGCAAAAAACGATAGGACGCCGTATAATGCACCTAATTGTACGAGTAGCAAATGCACCAATCAACGAGCTATTTTAGTGGAAGTGGAATTACATTACGCACCACTGGCTCCGAGGGAAGAGTATCTTGGGTTTTGCTTTACGCTGGAGTGCCACCAGAGGCTAGACACCGAAGCCACGAGTCCGGCACCGAGGTAGAGAGCAAGGAAGCCGGTGTTTCCGAGCGCCGAGAGGATGGTAGGGACGGTGAAATAATAAGACAGGCCATTGAAGAGTAGGTGACCGACGTCTCTTTGTGAAAAAGATGAGGTGATGAGGGTCCAGCTGTGAATAAGGAAGATGAGTCCGGCCGCGTGGACGCATGGACTGGCAGAGAAGTCACGCACATCCGACCATTATTCACATTCCACGCACTCGTGGTGAAATGCTGAAACATGAATGCCAGTAAGGTCGGATCTCCCGATTGTTGCTAACACGGCCAGATGATATGTCAGCCTCTTGTCTCGATATCTGGTGGGGAGAACCATGGCTGACATATTGTGTGTTGGCAACTTGCCACAAGACAAAGACCGCGCCATTGATGCCGAATATTCCCCAGAAGATGACGTTGTAAGATATTCTGTTGATTCTCTGGGAGATTCGGTGCCAGAATCCGAAGCGAGGAGGCCTCGGCGCGTTGAACGAGCCGCGCCCGCCAGAGGTCCAGCCCCGATGAGTGGCGTTCCAGGTGCGCGAAGGACCGAGGATTTGGAGAATCGCAGAGGACGGCTTAGCCTGCCATGCAGCTGTGATGTGTGTCCTTGTCGCCAGCTGTCCGGAATGGCGTGGGAGACGAAGCGTGGACAAAAGCGTGCGGGACAACATGATCGTCCCAGGCAGAGGGTCGATTTGAGACCGATCGGATGAGAAGGGGCGAAAGGAAATCATCCCGTTAGATAACACCGAAGCCATGTCGCACCACATATTCATCCTTTCACCGACGGACACGCCATTGTACAGCCTGACGCATTATTCGTCCAAGCCGGCGCAATCGACGGGGTCCTCATTGTCGTCAAATCTGCCCTCATGGTCGACGTCGGCGTTCGCGGGGACATTGACGGCGTTGTCGGGTGCCTCGAGCGCAACACAGGTGCACCACACGAGCGGAGGGGGCGGAGTGCGCGTGGGGGGCGGACAGGACAGACACGTTATCCAGATGATTGCGAATGCGAGCTTGGACGCCATCGAGGAGGTGATGAGGAGAGAAAACATGATGTATCTCAAGTCTGTGGACAAGTTCAACGAGTGGATTGTTTCTGCGTTCATTACCCCCGGCAGTCAGTGGTCATTCGGTCATCTTGCTCTCTTTCTTATGAAAAAACAGACATCAAGTTCATTATCCTCCACGAGACAAAGAACGACGACGGGATCAAAGTGTTCTTCAATGACCTCTGGGAGCTCTATCTCAAGGTCCGTGTCCTCTCCCTCCTTTTCTTTTCCGAATATTCACGGGGTGCCAGACAGCCATGAATCCGTTCCACACCGCGCACACGCCCATACGCAGCACGGTGTTCGACAGTCGGGTGAGGGCGAGTGCGAAGAAGAACCTGTAGCTAATCGCGCGGCTCTTTTCCTGCTGTTTCCTCCTCTTCCGCTCTCTCCCATCTCCTCCTCCGTCTCTTCTTCTGTCTCTTTCTCTCTCTTTATTCTCCAGATTTCTTGCTCTTTTTTCTTCACCCGCTGTTTATTCTATCACATATCTCCTCCAAACAAGAAATAATCCCAACCCGGGTCCTCGACTCATCCAACGTCAGCTGCCGCTCTCAACCGACCCTCTCCTTTTGTCTCCTCATCCCTTTCTTCCGCGTACAGTGGTCCTTCCTCTTGCTCCCGATCCCCCGTGGAACGTCTTCCGTCCCCCGCGCATTTAAATAGACCACCAAGCCTCTCTTCCGATC
>Ga0307517_10001567_pt1 | contig 38111 bp, 25 predicted proteins | sample 23_EM_MG_FD_194515 | JGI IMG/M metagenome (GOLD analysis project Ga0307517, IMG submission 194515) | Populus trichocarpa ectomycorrhiza microbial communities from riparian zone in the Pacific Northwest, United States - 23_EM | ecosystem: Host-associated > Plants > Roots > Unclassified | place...
CATTATTCGAATAAGATAACTAATGTAATTATGTTAACAATTTATAATCTGATTGGAACCTCCTTTGTGTGTGGTTTCCAATTGAATAATAAGAGTTTATACTATACTTGTTTGAAATACCATTAGTAGATCCTCTAACCTTGACATTTGTTGCTATCATTGTTTAATCCTTACGTTAATCTTCCATCTCAAAGTTCTCATCAACTTCTTTTTCTTTTTCTTCTTCATTATTATTACTATTACTATTACTATTATTATTATTATTATTATTACTACTGTTATTATTATTATTATTATTATTATTGTTGTTGTTGTTGTTGTTGTTGTTATTATTGTTACTATTGTTATTTATAATTTATACAATTAACCTCCCTGTGGTTCGACCCCGGTCTTGCCGGGTTATTTATTACTTCGACACTCCTGCACTTGGGAGAAGACATCAATCTTTTGGTCGTGTCACTATGCAAGTACCATGTGACTCATCGGACTTCCATATCATACCATCGTTAAATGAATAGCCAAGCTGAAATTTCAAATCGAGAAATCAAGTTCATTTTGGAGAAAACAATGCAACCTAACCGACAAGATTGGAGTCTTATAGGATGCATTTTGGGCATATCAGACTGCTTATAAATCACCTATAGGAATGTCATCTTATAGGATGATTTAAAGGAAAACATGTCATCTACCAGTGGAGCTTGAACACATCTTTTTTGGCCATTAAACAATGAAACTTTGATTATGATGTTGCTGGGATTGTAAGGAAGTTGCAATTGCAAGAGCTGTAAGAGAAATGGAATGATGCCTACAAAAATGCAAGGATTTATGAAGAAAAGACCAAGAGTTTTCATGACCGAATGATTACAAGAAAGGAGTTTCATGTTGGAGACAAAGTCCTTCTTTATCATTCATGTTGCGTTCTTGTTGGATTGGACCCATTGTTTTTTCTAATGTTTTTTCTTATGGTGTAATTGAGATTACAAGTGTAGAAACAAACAAAGTGCTTAAGGTCAATGGGCATCGATTGAAAACTTTCTATAAAGATTAGAAGGCAGAATTCACCACTTCCATGGAGTTAGTTGAACCAATATATGAGGCATGAGCATAAAATGTGTCAAGCTAATGAAATAAAACAAAAAGTGCTTACTGGGAGGCAATCTAACAAAAAAAAAAAATAGATTTGCTTTCTTTTTTTCTTATCTTTTTTTTTCACATTTTCCTTTATGTTTGGCATTCTCTTTTATTCATTTTCTTTTATTTCAACATTAAGGACAATGTTGTGTTTAAAGTGTGTGTGGAGGGGGGGGAGAATTTTGGTTTTCTTTATTTTTTCTGTGTGTTTTATTAGAATTAAAAGAAACTATAAATATTTTTTTAAAAAAATATTTATATTTTTCAACTTTAAGTATTAAGTTTTATCTATTGAACTCCCATTGATTTATGAGAATTTGAGTACTATATATGAGAATTAGTTGAGATAGATAAAAATATAAATCGAATGAATGGGTGTACATGCAAGTTTTAAAGTTTAATTAGTTTAGGGATTGACTTTAAAAATATACCATGTTGACTTAATAGTATTGTACCAATGTAAGTTTTTGAGCCTTTAGCATTATATTATTTGATTGTACATTCTTTCAATGATATGTATCTTTAGAACTTGCTTCATTTTTTATTGCGATTACATTCACATTACATGTATACATGAAGATGATAAAGGCACTAGAAATTTTAACCACTTGAACCAAAAAGTCAACTCAAAGTATATTATCCTTAGTGAGCCTTTTTGAGCTTGTTTATCTTTTCTTTACTTTGCCCATACTGTAAGCCTTAACTTTTTATATTTTTTCCTTTTTTCTTGGCCAAGGATTAATAGAACATATATTTGTTGATATTTCATAAGATTTATGGTTGGAAATTATATGAAAAAAGTGATACTTGATGAAAAGAATGGGCAAATTGCCAAAGATAGACCATTTGAAAAAAAAAAAGGAAAAAGAGAATAAAAGAAAAGAAAAGTTGTTCCATTGTTTTCTAAAAGTTTTATGTTGATGGAGCTTGAAATCAAAAGAAGTAAAGTATTGATGCTTAAAGATGGTGAATTTGTATACTATGATGAGATATCTTGTTTCAAAATTTATTTTTTATAAAATGCTCTACTTCATTTGGTTTTAACATTTTCTTTTCCTTTCTTTTACCTCACCTTAACCCTTATCCCCATTACAGTAGAAAAGTAAAACCTTTTAATTCATGTATTGCATGTAATATTTTAGTAATGGAGATGAGATTGAAAAGTAAGGTAGAACATATTCATTAATTGAATTCGAGATATTTAAACACATAAGCCCCAAACACGTGAGTGATGGAGTTTATATCAATGAAAGGATCTATCACTTTAGCATGACATAGATTTCATGTAAATCCCAACGATTAATTCAGTTTTGAAGTTTGCATGTAAATAAATTCATGAAAATTTATATTTTTATCCTTCTTGATTGCATTCTTGTTTATAATGCATGCAATCTTGGATATTGATGGAAGATTAAGAAATTAGTCATAGTTATTTTATTTATTTATTTTTACACTTTGGACTTTCTTAAGTTTGATATTATTTCTCCTTTCTTGAGCACGAGCAATAGATAAGTGTAAGGGTATTTGATACAACCATATTATTAGATGGTTTTACCCATATTTACCTAGTATTTTGCCCATGTTTTATATTTAAAATGCCTTGATAATCTTTGTTTTATGTTTTGAAGTCACTTTTGGATGTAAGAATAAAAAAGGAGTAAATTGGAGAAAAAAATTCAAACCATGTTCCAGCTCGAGTTGAATATTGACAAATTTGACCTGTAATTGATATTTTATGCAGAACTTGAGTTGTAAAGGTCCAAATGAAGTAATTCTAGTGGCATTAGAAAGCTAACTTCCATACCTTTCTATACATATATGATAAGAAAAATAAAAAAAAACATGGAAATTGCAGCCTTCAAAGACAAGTCTCATATTCTGCCAATTTCGACCTTCAACCATTCCGACTTGAATATCTTGAGTAAGAGATGTCCATTTGATGCAAACTTAATTGTTTTGAATTCATGACTGGAAGACTTATCAACCTACCAAATTTCAGCAGAAAAAGAGCTCGTATAAAAAATATATGTTTTTTCTAAGACAACCTATAAATTTTATCAGCAGACAAGTTTTGTGAAGAAACAAGTCCAACTTACTTCCCAAACATCCAAACTGACCTGACAATTATTACATCTTATAGTACAGACATTTATTATTCAAAAATAATAATAAATAAAAGTTACCTATCCCAATTTAAAAATCTTCCAACCAGATAAAGGCCTCCACAACCCCAAGGATCTGCAATAATTTTACATCTTGACAGGATGGCTTCTTTTGCAATTGCCTGGTTAATTAAATAATATCAAGTTATTACAAAATTCACTGTTTTGCCTATATAAGCCAAAAGACCACATGAATGCGTGTTAAGAACCTATCAACATTCTAAAGTAATGGCCTGGCCTTTTCCAATAAAAATTCCTCCCAACATTCTGCTTGTGCAATGCAAGTGCGTGTTTGGCGCTGCTTCACTATTAATAAATGTTTGATTAGATATTAATTATATTTTTATTGTTATGAGTCCCACTAGAAACTAAGATTGGAATTCAATTTCTTGAAAAGTAATTTGAATTTGTTTGTTGTGATGGCGTGTTTTTGTTTTTTTTTTAGTTTAATGTGGATGTCCGGGCCAGCTTGCGCGCACCTCGACTAATCTCACGGGCCCTGAAGTTAACGACCATGTAAGCCTCCAATGACCATCATATGAGCAACCACAGGGCTCGAACCTGAAACCACAGAGGAAGCAAACCTCTTGATCCCAAGCTTTTACCACTGAGCCACCACCTAGATGGTTGACGTGTTCTCTTTTCTTCTTCACCGACAGTGCAAATAATTAATCATTGTAAAAATTTTCCAAAACAACCTGAGAGGTCTCTATTGTTCAGATCTAGAAAAATCCTGTCATTTTCTAAATTTTCAGCCTTGTTCCCCTCTGTTCCCTTCTCTTGTCTCTTGCCAAACAACAACAAAACCATTGGAAAAATTTTCCAAAACAACCCTCTTATTTATATTGCTCTTCCCCTTCTCCTTCTTCTGTTGTATTTCTCCATTTCCACTATTATGCAAAGTGAACAGTTGAGAGTGAATTAATTCACTCTCCACTATTCACTTTGCAGAACATTAAAGAGTGTCTTCATTGTTCATTGACCGGAACGAGTCCGACCCGGTAAAATAAAAAAAAATCCAAAAACATTTCTCAGATATTGTATTTTATTCGAAAAACTAGTGTTTAACATTATTCAATGACACTACATAATTACATTAGAAGGAGATCGCATGATGACGTAGCATTTGCAAAATTTGATAGCAATCCCAATTTTGTTCCTAATGATATTTTACCTGATATTGTTATACACTCAGGAAGCTATAGAAACTGTAGTTCTTATTGGATGGATTTCGTATGTGATGAAATTGCAGATAATTTAATGGAACAATAAAAAATATTTTATATAAAATATTGTTTATTTTATGATGTAATAGCAGTAGTTAAATCTATAATATTTCAATTAAAAACCATCAATATTAATAGATGTTGTTTTTAATTATTTTATAACCTCAATTTGAAAAGTATTCTTAACCAAACACATTAAACTACTTTTTGTTTAACTTCAATTTTAGTCATAATTTTAACCAAATATATATTTTACCAAACCAACTTCAACTAAAAATATTTTTTATATAATAACTTTTTTTCAATTCATAATCATAAAATCTATCGGAATAACATAGCTGGGCTTTAGGCTCGTTTGAAAATCCTGGTCTTCCATGCAAATTGAAAGGCTATCAATTCACTTCTGACAAAAATAAATTCAGACGGGCAAAAACCTCTCACCCAGACAAGTGGGGGAGCGTCAAGTGGAGACCCATTTGTTCCTCGGCAAAGTACACTGGCAAGGTCACATCTAAATCCATCCACATGATGTTCAATGACCCTGCATTTAGTAAAAGAGAAGAATGAGAAATAAATCACACAGGCACTGACAGAACAGAACAGAAAACAATATATGCATGTAACATAAGCAGTCCCAGGTCCTTGAGGGTTAAGGATCACTAAGGAATAAGGTCAACTTAATGTGTTCCCTAGACAGAAGACAAACACTACAAGTGAAGCAATAATTTCAAAACTCTTTACAGAGGAAACATGTTGAAAAGGCATTTGCTTGCTTGTTGCTTTAAGTTCAACAATCACGTAAGCTTATTCCAGATTTCATCTGAACCAGCGAGAAATACCACAAGTCCTAATCTAATAACCTTAACTTTCTGAACCATATCATCTTTCAGGAAATTATCATGCTATATTATAAAAGCAAACAGGATTTGGATGGCCCAATGGAACTGAAAAAATCTGTTATATTTTATACAAAAAATCTGATGCTCTTGTCGCTTCAAGTGCTGAAATAAAGATATTGGCCCATCTCAATAAGAGAATCAGTAGGGCCTTCAAAAAGGGAAAATACTTCAGCATATAGGAGAGAACACGGAATCTTCTCCCAGTTTACTCTTTTTCAAACTGCACTTGAAAAAAACAATCAAATTAAGAAGCTTCAAGTTTCAGTTTCTGGAGGGAAGCAGAAGCAGATGTGATTTAGTAAACTTATCCTTTTCTCCAAATTTGTAAAAGATGGAGCTCCGAACGATCCTCAAAACCCCACTTGGCCAACTAACTAGAAAACTTCAAGTTCACCCTGAATTACATAGTAAAATGGAACAAATTACTAACCTCTTAGTCCTAAACTGTCTAGTTTGGGTGTCCATTACTCTCTTTTTCCCGTTCTTGGTGTAGTGTACCATAAATAAGGAAATTTTAACCGATGATTGAAGCATCACAAGAGGCCAAATGAACAAAATTTATTTGGTATTGTTCAAGGTGGTTTGGATCCTGAACTAAGGTGAATTTACTTAAACTGCTCTCTTTGCTTGGTGCGTATTTTATTCTCTTCTGTTAATTTTTTTGTTTTTTTTATTTTGCAGCTGGTATAACTTACCATTGTCTTTCTAACCAAATAATCAGGGATATATGTGTTAGAGGCTTGGTGGAGAGGAATTTACCTGGGTATGTTCATTCATTCTTTTGTAGGATAACGTTAATTCAGCAGTTAAAGATTATGCGGACAGAATTACTGATTTATCTATCATCATTCATTTTGGACCTTCCTTTTTATTGCTACCGCCCTTGTGCTTGATCGGTGTTTTGAACCATTGAATTTATTCATGGCACATGGCTAAACAAATTTCAAGTGATCCCTTTGTTCCTTGCTTTGCAGAAAAAATAAAGCAAGGAAATTAGATGAAATGTCGTTTTCCAAAATCAAACTAGGTAGCTTTATATGTCAAGTTATCCATTACTATTTACAGACTCAGGTCTTGGGTGTTAAATGTAGTTAGCTGTCATTGTCAAATCCATCAAATTCTCTAATTATAGAATACAAAGTTATTCCCTTTGAAAGCCTGCAAATGTATCATAACTTTCTGTGAGATAGAGTAGCTTATTGCTTGTTCAATCTCAGGTCTCTCGGTACTTAATGCATGTTATTATTTTTTCACTTGTAGATGTTCTTTTTATTGTTTTATTTAACTTCAATTTATGTTCTGGGATTGTTTTATTAAAATTAACTGAGTTTGCTTCTTTGACAGCTATAAAGATTCATTTTGGCGAGTTGTTGCTCAGTGTACTGCTCTGTTGCCTGAAGATAAACCACGATATGTGATGGTAAAAACAACATTTATCATTTTAACTTGCGTTCTTTAAACTTGGTTGATTGAGGAATTGTTAGCTGCTTTGCTTTTCTAATTTGTCTGTCATTAATACTTACCTGCACTCTTTTACAGGGTGTTGGTTATCCACTGGATATTGTAGTTTGCAGTGCTTTAGGTGCTGACATGTATGACTGTGTTTATCCCACTCGTACTGCTCGTTTTGGCACAGCTCTTGTACCAGAGGTGATGTTTTCTTTTTCTTAAAATATGTGAACTGAATTTCGAAAACACTGTGAAGACCAAATCTTCACACTGTTCAAGTTGCTGCTGCTTTGATGCGCTATAACCATATATTTTAATGGACTTGTTTTGTAATGGTGTCTGGCTTTAATCAAATAGTACTTTCTATTTTCTTTTTGTACTGGATTTTCCTGTCTTTCAGTTATTATATACGGGTGAACCTGGGCCATTGGGTTTAAGAGGCCATTTGAATTGTGTATGCTGTATTCTATTCCTTTTGTTTTGGCAGAATCTTTGCCTCGTCTACTACGCTGAATTTGTTTGAGTGATTTGTTTATATATATTCTTCCAAATTTTTCTTGTTTCTGTTTGACCCTGTTAGTGAATTTTGTTTCACCTTGTCTTTTGAAACAAATGTAAATCGTATCTGTGCACTCTTCATGCTTTGGAGTCGTATGTATCTAATATCTTGCAGCTTTATAAGCAGTGTTTGCTTCACTAGGAAATGACTTCATGTTACCACATTATGAACTTTTTATAAAATAATTACAGTGGACTTACTTTAACAGTATTTTGCTGTAAATGTCCGTTCTAATCAATTAAAAAATAAACCCAGTTTTAGTTGAAGCTTCTGACATCGAAGCACTTCATGCAGGGATTGCTGAAACTTAAGCACAAATCAATGGCCGATGATACTCGTCCCATTGATCCAACATGTGCTTGCATGGTATTTGAGTCGTGGAACACTCATTGTCTTGAGCTGTTAGTCTATTAATTGGTGTCAGTGTAATCTGCATTGATCTTTTTCGTAGTGTTACACTATAATCTCTGCCTTGATCTTTGTCTTCCCCTGCAGGTTTGTAAGAATTATACAAGGGCATACATCCATTGTCTTGTTACAAAAGATGCTATGGGATCACAGCTTCTGTCATACCACAATTTGTATTGCATGTTGCCGTTACAAACAAAAATAATAGCTTCTTTCTGTGAGTTTTGTTATATCTTGTAATCGAGACTGTTGTTCCTTTAAAATTTGTAGCTTAGCAGAGATCTGCACAGTTCGATAATTGTGTTGAGAGTAGCTTTTGCATATATTGTTTACTTTCAAGAGAACAATTGTATTGCAAACTCTAAACTCTAATGAATACATAGATAAGTGTTTTATATACATACATAACTTGTAAAGTCTACTGTAGAAAAGAAAGCTTAAGTTAAGGATATATTTTCTAAAGGTTACAAGCTTAAAAACAGAGTCAACATAGACAAACAACTTTCCTTATTATTTCTTAGTTGTTACATGCTTGATTATTAGCAGATTTGTTGCTCATGGGATCTTCAATATAATTCAAGGAATCATCCTTTATACACCCCCGTAAGATGGAGTTACCATCAGTTACTCCAATCCTAGTCCGAAGAAACTCTATTCATTGACGTGACAGAGGTTTTGTCAAGAGATTAGTAAGCTGATCTTGTGTATTGACATGATGAACATGTAGTGTACCCTTCTGCACAATGTTACAAATAAAATGCAAGTCAATCTGAATGTGCTTCATTCTGGAATGTTGGACCGGATTGAAGCTCAAATGTGTTGCTCCCAAATTGTCACATAAAAACTTTGGAGAAGCTGAAGTGGAGTAGCCAAGTTCAGCAAAGAGTGCAAGGAGCCATAATGTCTCGGAGGCAGTGTTGGCAGGTGCTCAATATTCAGCTTCAGTTGATGATCGTGCTACAACTCTTTGTTTTTTTGAACTCCAAGAAATAGGATTAGAACCAAGAAAACATATGTATGCCGAAGTAGATTTTCTATCGTCAAAGTTACCTGCCCAATCAGCATCAGAGTATGTGATGAGTTTGGAGGTTTTGTTTCTTTGAATGTGAATCCCATAAAAGATGGCATGCTTCAAGTATCGAAACAATCATTTTGCCGCTGTCGAATGAGTTGTCGTTGACTTATGCATGAACTGGGACAACTTGTTTACTGCAAAATAAATGTTTGGACGTGTGAGAGATAAGTATTGCAAAGAACCAATAACACTTCTGAATTCTCTGTTATCAACCGAGGATGTGCCATCAATGAACTTGAGCACAGTGGTTGTGGACAGTGGAATGGTAACCTCTTTTGCTCCATGCATGTTAATATTTGTTATGTCTTTAATGTATTTGTGTTGAGACAAAAAGAGACCTGTTGTAGTGGGAATAACCTTCATGCCCAGGAAAAAAGGTAGCTGACCCATGTCTTTTAAAGAAAACCGATTGCCAAGTTGATCAATGATGGATGAGACAAAAATGGGATTGTTTCCTGTAATAACCAAATCATTTACATACACCAAGAAGTAGCAAGTGATAGATTTAGTTTTATAGATGAACAATGAAGAATCAGCTTTGGAGTTCACAAAGCCAAACTCTAAAATGACACCTTTGAGAGCTGAATACCATGCTCATAGGGCTTGCTTGAGGCCATAAATAGCTTTGTTTAACCGACATACATGATGAGGTGTTGTATCATCTTTGAAACTCGGAGGTTGAACCATATATACATCCTCAGTTAACATACCATGCAAAAATGCATTATTAACATCAAGTTGTCTCAATAGCCAGCCTTGTGTTATAACAATGGTTAAGGCAGTCCGAATAGTAGGCGGTTTCATAACCGGACTAAATGTTTCCTTGTAATCCAAATCAAGACGTTGATTGAAGCTTTTTGCAACAAGTCTAGCTTTAAAGCAATCAATCGACCCATCGACTTTTCTCTTAACCCGAAATACCCATTTATAACCTATGGGATTACAATGTTCGGGTGGAGATACTAATGTCCATGTTTTGTGTCTCATTAGAGTCGTAAGCTCTTCAAACATGACTTGTCTCCAATGAGGATCACATAGTGCCTGTCTCACACAACTTGGTTCAATAGCATGAGTGATAGGATGTTTGGTGACAACATGAAATTGCTTAGGTTTGTAAATTTGATTTATGGACCTAGTGACCATGAAGTGGTTCTTTGTGGCTGGGATTCATTAGGAACAATAGACACAGTAGGTGAAATTGGGGAGAAGATGACAACATTTGTGTGTGTTTATGAAGGAGAGTCGACGTGAAGGGAAAAATTTATGAGGGAGAGAGATCCTCGTTGTGATGTAGTACATTAGGACTAGAACATGGAGAATTTAATTGCAATTGTTCCTCAACAAAAAAAGAAAGATCAGAGGCGATACTTGAAGGTGATGCAGAAGTGGTGGCATGATCCGAGGTCACTAGTGATGGTCACGGTGGAGTAGGTACACAGATGGGTAGCGTATTTGTCCAAGACGATGAAGAAGATGGTGTGCATTTAGTTGAGAGTATTTGAAATGGTGTTTGGGTTTCATTGAACGTAACATGGCGAGAGAGATAGAGTTTGTTTGTAGATAAATTTAGGCACTTGTAAGCATTCTGAGTTTGAGAATATCCAATAAATAGGCATGAGATGGATTTTGGTTGAAGCTTATTGGTGTTATACGATTTGGTAAGGGAAAAGCAGAGACATCCAAATTTTTATAATTTGAGATAATTTGGGATTTGACGAAATAAGGTTTCAAATGGAGTTTTGTTTCGTAGCAGAGGAGTTGCTTGCCTATTAATAAGATATACAGTTGTGGAGACGGCATGAGGCCAATAAGATAGTGGAAGAGAGGCATCATGTAGCAGTGTAAGACCAATTTTCACTAAATGATGATGACGATGTTCAGAGACACCATTTTGTTGAGATGTATGAGGGGCAGTGGTGTAGTGACTAATTCCATGTATAGAAAAATACTGTTTAAATGCAATAAATTCACCACCATTATCTGAGTAAATGCTTTTGATTTTTGTTTGAAATTTGTTTTCAACTAGGTGTTTGAATTAAGGAAAGATGTTGCTTACACGGGATTTATATGTCATGGGATAAAACCATATGTATTTTGTAAAATGATCAACCGGATTCAAATAAAATTGTGAACCATCAAGACCAACCGTGTTTGAGGGTCCTCAAACATCGGTGTAAATAAGATCAAGTGGCGCATGACGTTCAAGACTAGTTTGATGAAATGGTTGCTTATGAGCTTTATTGATTGAACAAGAGATACAAAGAAAGGGTACTTGGTCTTTGTGTTTTATTGGAAGCAAAAAAGACTTGACAATTTGTTTAACAAGTTTTTGAGACGAATTTCCTAGACGTTTGTGCCACCCATCAAGTGATGTTCGTTCATGCATATTTGCAACCATTTTTGGAGAGGATACCAGTGAGTTTGGAAGTGTGTAAACACCGTTTTCACATGCACATTTGAATAGAACCGCCCTCGTGATCTGATCCTTATCAAGAAAGAAGAAAGGGTGAAATTCAATGAAAACATTATTTTGGAAAGTGAAACGATGAACAAAAATAAGATTTTTGTGTATACTTGGAACACAAAGTGTATCTTTTAGATGAAAGGTGCGAGTGGGTGAATGAAATACCAATGAACCCAATATCTGAGACACGCATACTTGATCCGTCACCAATGATAACCCATCAGTACCATCATATTCTGAATGAACTAATAAATTTGCAAGATCGCCAGTGATATTGTGAGAAGCAGCTGAGTCTATAAGAAATTTAGTATCCACGACTTGTGAGGTGGAAGCATAATTAACTATTGCATCATAGGAGTTAAATTGCGGACAGTACTTAGAAGTATGACCCAATTGACAGTATGCATATATCTTGAATCAACCGATTTTCTTTCTTGATCAAAGTAAGTTCCTCCTTTAATTGCATAGCACAACTTCATGATTTACTGGCATACATGGTGTTTAATTTACACCATGCGGCTTGAGATGTTGTTGTAACAAAGATAAATAGAGTTATGGTGGGTGTAGTAGAGGCTAAGATAACACTTAGGATCAACTTGTCTTGCCTGACCGAGTGGTATTTTTGAAGAGAAGAAACAAAGGAGTTATTTGGGTAGGGACATGATTTATCACCAGTAACATAGTCAATGAGATTGTAGGCAATTAGAAGGGCTTCAAACTGTATACGCCATTGAGGGAAGGTTGAGGGTGTGAGTTTTTAATTAATTTGGGTTGCAATGTTTAATGCAATGAGTGGAGCATCTGTGGTGGATTGTGAATTTGTGATAGGTGGGAGAAAGTTATTTGAGTTGGGGATCGAGTTCTCGGTAGAGTGATGCTCTGATACCGTGTTAAGAGTAGCTTTTGCACAGATTGTTTACTTTCAAGAGAACAATTGTATTGCAAACTTTATTGAATACACATATCAATGTTCTATATATATGCATAACTTGTAAAGTCTATTCTAGGAAAGAAAGCTTAAGTTAAGGATATATTTTCTAACGGTTACAAGCTTAAAAACAGAGTCAACATACACAGACAACTTTCCTTGTTATTTCCTAGCTGTTACATGTTTGATTGTTAGCAGATTTGTTGCTGATGTGATCTTCAACATGATTCAAGGAATCATCCTTTATAAATTAAGGGGAGATTTCCAGAGTATATGTGTCTTATACCATCAGATAGCTAAAAATAATATTATTACATTATTTTAATAGAGCAAGTACTTCATGTTATGCAGTGTGCAATGGATTTGACTTTTAGTTCCATTTGTTTGATACAAACTGATTTTTTCTACTCTGCCCTCTCTTTTTGCAGTTTTGTCCGTGGGTTCCTGCAGAAAAATGGTAAATGCTGTGTGTTTTTTAGTGCATGTGTATGTGTATTCCAAAAAAAAGAGAGGGATTGATTGATAATTTTTAGCTGCACATTAGTGATTAAATGTTCCTCTATTGTGTCCATGCTAAGTTTGATTGATATAAAATAAGTAGATATTGGATGCATGTGATTTGTCTTCTAAAAATTTCTGGTCAAGTTGGTTAAGCTAGTCTCTATTTTTCTCGCTATTATACTTTGGTTTCTTATTTTTGGCCAAGGCAATAACACAATAGCCATCATTTGTGGCCTATTATTTGTTTTCTTTTTTTGCACTTGATATCATCCGCTAGTTTTTTACATGTGCAATTGTCAAAGGTGCCATTTTAGGCTCTGGTTCTGATGGTAAAAGAAACATGGGCTGATCATAAGTTTATATCTCACATGACATACAGAGTAAAATGATTGAAGATGCAGCATGAAAATATTACTATGTGATCTTTACTCCTTGTATGATTGTTGTCTTGTAGTTTCCTAAAGGTGATATCCCTGAATGGGTCTGCAATGCCATGGAGGTTATCGGAATCAAAATCTCATCCTGTTGTGCTTCATTCTCTTCCTCCCATGATTCAGAATTAGAAAAGGATGCACCAACCAAGAAACTTGATGATGATGAGGTAGCATTTGACTACAAGTATGCACCAACCAAGAAATTTGATGATGATGATGATGATGAGGTATCATTTGATAATAAGCATACACCATCCAAGAAATCTGATGAGCATGAGTTCACGACAAATAATGCGGGATTTGGCAAATTTATTTTTTAGAGGGTGATTGGGAGTATGATAACGATTGTTTTTCAAAGTGCTTTCACTTGGAAAAACATTAGAATAATATTTTTTAAATTTTTTTAAATTTATTTTTGATATCAGCACATTAAAACGATCAAAAAACACTAAAAATAATTTTTAATTTGAAGTATAAAAAACTTTAAATTTTGACAAAAAGCATGTTGAAACTCATTTCCAAACACATGTAACATTAACATTATAAACTTCAACTTATAGGTTAAACAAAGGGCGGTGTAAACTTCGAATCTCATACACTACTCCTTCGTAAATTATACACATTTAGGAGATCTGTTCATTTTGTAATATTTAAGTTTATCGATCAATCGGTTTTCTGTTATACATGCTGCATATTTATAATATGTTTTTGCTTTCATTTATTGATTTATTTTGAAAAATAAGCTAAATTGTTCGATAAAGATGGATTTGCATATCTGTCTTTATTTGTTGTTGTAGATTTAATTTCATGGATTTGAAATTTAGGTGGTGATGTGGGATAAAAAAGATTTAAAGCTAAAGAATAAAGAAAAGAAGAAGCTTAGAAGAAGAAACAAGAGAAAAAGAAGAAAAAGAATAGAGGTTGGAAAAGCATACAAACTAGAACAAACAATTAGGCTTATAACTCAATAAATAGAATACCTAACAATAGCTAAATCTAGTTCAACAAATAAAGTTTAATTAAAATACTTCAACTAAAAGTTCAAATAAATTAAATAAAAAAACATATAATAAAGTCTAATCTCTCAATGGTTTGAGATACCCCCCATCGTCTATGATCATATGAGTGTGTAAATAATGTCTTGGGTCTGGTATTCCCATGAACTCTCCTAGGGTTGGAGAAACTCGACCTCGTTGAGTGTAGTTCAATGCAGCTCTAATAATGCTCCCAAAGATCATGATCAAACTGTTGTAATGTCTTTTTGATAATCTAAGTATAGTCTTAATTTGGTCGTTTAACTTTTATACTGGGATTCACTGAAATTCACCATCCCTGGTAAAAACAACTTATACATCTAAAGTAGCATTAATATGTTTCTTTTGTGTCAAAGATAAGGATAATAGGGGAGAGGTTTCAAAAGGATCATAAGTGATAGATTGTTGTATTTTATATATAACAAGGTACTTCATATTAAAAGTAGAGTTAATATCAAAGTTTTGTGGCAGTTTAATGACATAAATAGTTGATACAACTATTTGCACTCCTCATTTATAATTTACGATTGGTTTCCAAAAGACAATGTTTAGGTTTAATTTGTATCATGAAATAATCTTTAAAATTAAATGCATCATGATACTTATGTAAATCATCTCAAAATTTGTATTGTTCATTACTTGCTTGAGTATGTTTTATGATCTTGACATACAAATTATAAACTCTACAAGCAAAAGACTCAGCTGAATAAAAACTTTTATAGTGAAGAGACATAAAAAGAAGATCTATAGTTTTCTTAGATTCGTAACTATGAATACTATATGACTAAGGGTGTGGAGTGGAACAAACACTATTTGAAGTCTTAGTAGATATAGTTTGGATATAACCTAGTAAATTAAAATTATCTTCATCTTCCTCATTACATGTCAGGGGTAAGGAACACAAAACACAACATATTGCTCTAAACCTATGACGTGCTAGACGTCAAGCACGAGGGGTGATTAACATGTTTCTTTAAACCTATGACGTGCTAGACGTCAAGCACGAGGGGGTGATGAGCATGTTGGTAGATGTCAAGCATGGTAGGTGGGGAATCGGGTGGTTTAAAAGGACTAATATCATGAGACTCTTTCACGACCATATTTACCTCTTTAAGCGATTACACTAAAGAGTTTCCTAGAATTTCTTCCTCTACCACTAAAGTAGAATTATTATTAACCTTATTTTCATATTCAGTTGGACTTGTAGTGTTAATTCCTTGTTCTTGCTCATCCTCTTCATCTAGGTCACTAAAGTCCTTAGGATTGGGTTTATACTCTTGCACGCAATAATTTTCTTTTTCACCTATATCCTTATGTTCTTGGATTACTAGGGGTTTATAGTTGTAGTTGAAGAAGATATGACTGAAACCTTGACAATTAGCACATTAAACCTCTGAACTTATCCCAAACATTTCATTAACGACTCTTTTTCCCTTATCTTCTTTATAAATTTAGACATTATTAGGATTAGGTCTATATGATGGATCACTTAATAAGAACTATCATTCCTAAATTGAGATCGAAATGGGGTACTACAAAGGTCCTAATATCTTATTAATTAACTCTTTATAAGCAACTCATAATCTTACACTACAGTATAAGCTTGGTCAAGAGTGAAAGCACCTATGAGCCTAACATTTTTTCTAAAATTATTATTCAAACCTTTATAAAATCTATGTAAAGTCATGACTTTATTTTCCCTTATGGAACATCTCATCATGTAATTATTAAATTGTGTTATATACTCATTAACAAACTTGTTCCATTGTCTTATATTGTTTAATTGGTCTAAGAGCTTGTTCCTATAAAACTGGGGTAGTACTTCTCTTGTAGTTTTTGTTTCATTTTGGTCCAATTAGTTATGGGAGGTTTACCTCTCTTCTCTAAACAATCCTTAACATCTCTCTAAAAAATTTGGGCTTCACCAATGAACATCATCTTAGCAAATCTAACTCTCTTATTATCAGACAAGTTATGCCACTTAAAGAATTGATCCATATCACAAATCCACGTATAAGAAATCCAAGTGTCATGATGATCGTCAAAAGTGGGGGCTTCTATTTTTTTGTCAGGGCTCATAACTCGCTCATCAAGGTCATCATGTTTAGAGTAACCTAAATGGTAGTCATGCTAATGGCACTCAAGGTGAACTTGCTTATAATGATTATTCTTGTGATATTTATTGGTCTTTGGATGCCTTATTCGAGAACCCTCTTGGAGTTCAATTCTTTTAAACATGTTGGTCATTTGGATTCGCATGACCTCTCAAATGACCCTAAGAGTATTACTAAAGGTCGGGTCCACGATAAGTGTAGACATAAGCTTCAACACGAGATGATCATAACACAAACACATGCAACACTAACTTAAAAATAGAATTGAGACCACATATAATTCTTGCAAGTGAAATCACAATACAGAAATAAAGCTAATTCTATTTTTTTTAATATGGAGATTAATCAAGAACAGAAAACACTATAAAATATTTAAACATACACTATTAGTTAATGTTGTTGATGTGGCAAGGAATACCAATATGTCAACACTGGCTGACATGGTCTAACATGACAGTCTTGGCTGATATGGCACTAAAGTGACATTATATGTTGATGTGATGCTGACATGGTTTTTATAAGTTGAAATGACTCTAGTGTAACGATGTGTGATAACATGACAGTGTGATGACATGGCTACACGAGGGTAACTTTTTCTTTATCACTATTGATAAAAGTTTCTCATAAGATCTAGGGTTTATGAATAATTTTTGAATTCAAAGATATGAACAAGCCCATGAATTGTTTATTTATGATAACAATTAAAAATAACCAAGCTCTGATACCAAATTTGATGCGAGACAAAGAGATTTAAAGTTAAAGAAGAAAGAAAAGAATAAGCTAAGAAGAAGAAACCAAAGAAAAAGAAGAGAAAGTTAAATAAGAGAAAGAATAAAGGTTGAAAAAGTCTACAACTTTACAATTTTTATTTAATTCATAAAAAACTTTCTAACATTTATAAAACTTTCTAGCATTTATAAAAATAAGATATAAATACTAAAACTCTAACTAGAATAAACAATTGAGCATATATCCCAATATATATAATACTTAACAATAGTTAAATCAATCTCAATAAATAAAGCCTAATTAAGAAAACTCAATTAAAAGTTCAAATAAATGAGACAAAAAATATAAGTTAAAGCTCAATCTCTCAATGATTTGAGCTACCCTTCATCGTTTATTATCATATGAGTGCATAAATAATGTCTCGGGTCTGATGTCGCTACTGTGTGGTTATTTTTTGTGTAAATTTAGGGAAGTAGATAAATCTTAAGTTATCAAATAACTGCCGAATTTGCATTGGAAAAGGAATCTAATTGTTCAAAAATTAGACATGGCGTGCTTTTATTGTTTTTGTTGTTAAACATATATAATTACGATGAAGACTAGAATCATGCCAGGATAGGCCTCTATGAAAAGGCAAGAAAAGTTGTCAGGGAGAGCAGTAGCAGAGCTAGTTTGGTTATTCATGGTTAATAATTCAGTAAGTCTTCATTGTTCTTATTTTATGACATTGTGAGGTTTATGCAAAGAAAGACTGGTAATCTAAGATTATTGTTGTTTGGGTAGCTGTTTTTTTATATATTTGCCTAACTGCTCAATTTGTCTTGAAAATTGGCGCCAATAAGCCATCACAAATATTGAAGTAATAAATTAAGGCATTTCCATAGTATGAGTTTTGGGGCACCTTTTAAATTGGACAACGATATCTAAGAAAATACGTTATGTGAAGACTGCTACATCACAAACACCTTTTGACCTGATTACACAATACGTTTTGAACAGTAATTTCCAAAAGTATTCCAACCTTCAACCTGGAAAGTTTCCATGATATATTCCATTTTTCAACTTTCCAATATGTGCTTTAGAATAGAAAAACAAGTTGTCCTCCATCTAGTGATCTAAACCTATCCACTGTCGAAACCCTACATCCCCTACCCTCCCTCCCTCCCTCAACACACCAATCACAAAACTTCTATTATGAATGGTAGCCATCTTTCATTCAACCATATATATATTTTTCAACCTAAAGTTATATAGATATGAATCTTGATATTTTGATGGGATGACTTTGTCCTTTCAATTTTATAATTAGACGCATTAGTCTTCTATACTACAAAATTTGGGAAACCTAATAAAGTTACATTGTTTATATCAACAAGAAAGCTCTTCTTTTATTTTTATTTTTTCAATTTAACCTTTTTTTTTCTCAATTTAATCCCTTTTTTTTTTTCAGGTTGCCTTTGGACCAGTTATGTTGAATGAATCACATCGAGACAATTCCCACATAGTTTAATTTTAAAATTGGGCTACAAAAATAGTCGGGTTGAGAGGTTTTTATGTCAAATTCATCCTTTTTTCAATGTCATCCTCGTACTTTTTTTACCGGTTGGTTGGACTATTTTTGGACCAGTCAAGTAGACTAGGTCACGTCAAAACAACTCCCACAAGGTTTAATTTTCAACACGAGCTAAACAAGGGGTCAAATCGGAAGGCTTCAAGGTTAATCTGTTAGGTTAAGTATAATAACTGTTCGATTTCTTTTGTGTCTGCTTCAATTAAGAGGACTTTACAGCTTAATTTTGAAGTTTTAAGTTAACTAGTTCCAATTATGGACTCAATCCTAGCTACTCATGTCATTTGAAATTTCTATTATAGAATTGCACGAATATTAATATGATTAAATCTACTTCACACAAATAATAGTTCAATTGAAGAAGTAATCAAATAACTAAAACAACTTGAATGTAAAGTAAACTAAATAATACAGGAAAAAAACACTTACATTCATAGAGTGATTCATATTCTGATTACATTCATGAATTGGAATTGCTGAATAATGAACCATCTTTTTGGTATTTTTTGGTTTATAGAATTGAAAGTGCAAGTCTATACTAATTACAAAGGAAATTACAAGCCTACTAAATTATCGTCTATAAAATTATCGTATATTGTTCTAACACCAACAAAGTTATCACCTACAAGTTTCAGGTCTATAAACTAAATAATTTCAAGTTTCAATAGTCTGCATTGTGTTGTTGGGGAAGTTGTTTCATGGTCAATTGGTGGCCTTCTATGGTTTTTTATGCTTTGGGCTTCTGGTTATTTTCCTTAGTGTTATTCCAAAGTTGTTATTTTAGACACTAGTAAGCTTCTTACTTATGGACACTTCTATAACCTTATTATTGCTCCCATTAATTTACTCTCTTTTGTGAATGTAATGTTTGTATTGGTTTTTTATGATCAAATTCATGATGAATGAAGTCCTTTTCATGTGAAGAAATATGGGCCTAACTGGTATAAGCTTTGTTCCTTTAATACGCCTATCTTTGATGAAAATTTTAAATACAAGACTTCTATCCTAATTAGCAGACTAATTCTTGTTCTAGTTTATAGAGCTATTAAGATAGAAAGCTATTACCCCAATCTTGTTGCTAAACAATTTGGCCTATGTCAAGGCCCTTCTTCCATCTTTCTTCAGGACAATATCAATTCCCTTTTACATTGTACGGGTAATGCCAAGGTTTTATATGTTCTTAAAATCTTGGAAATAAGGTTATTTCTAAGTTTTTTTAATTTTTTTATCTTAATTTTTTTTCCTGCATCAACTGTTACTTTCCAACTTTGGTGGGCTTCTATTTGGGAGCAAAACTTCATTAAGAAAGGCATTGGGAAGGCTATTTCTGACTTTGAGATTTTTTTTTAACCCTTCTAAATAAACTTTAGTTGGAGGTGAAGAGGCAAAAAGCGTAAAGTCTCTGCTATTTCATCTTTTGGCTCCTATTTTCAAGATTTAAATACAGTGAAGAATGTTGAAATCAGGTCTACTACTAAATCCATCTAAAGCCAGCCCTTTTATAAGTCTGCACCGCTTGTGAAAGCTACTCCAAAGAAAGGAAAATAATTAAAATCTATCGCTCAAAAGTCAATTGCTCCTCGTTGAAATTTGTCACATTTTTATTCAGACATTGGTTTTGAAGAAGTCCCCCTTTGTCATGTAATCAGACCACAAACCATGCTTGCTCTTTCCAAACTTGCTCCAACTAAAAAGCCTATTATCATGAAATTAGCAGTTTTGGTGTCTTCTTCAGAGTCTGTGGAATCTCAGCCTTCTTTGGAAAAAGTTGTGGTTGATGAAGCTACTACATCAGCATTAACTAGACATGGTAATTGCCTAGTGTGTGTGTATATATATATATATGTTATTCCATAAATTATTATTTTTTATTTTGTTATTATATTTTATATTCATGGTCTCTCTTGGTATTTGTAGAAGAAAAATTACCAATAACTCCTTTTTTGAAATTATTAAAGTCTTATGACCTTAACCTTCATGATAAAAACTAAGTGTCTTTAGTGTTGCGATCAATAATTTCTGGACGTGCTCCAACACCTTAACCTGTCTGTATTAGCAGTTATTAAGACACACTCCATATGCCTTCAAAATATGCCTTTTGTTTCTGCTGATACCCCTAACCTATTTGAAATGAATCACAACCTTCTAGTGCTTATAGAGTCCAAAAAATCTTTTCAACGGAAGCTTAAGCAGCTTGAAGACAGGGCGACTACTCTAAAATCTGAGTTGGCTACTGTTAGACACTAGATTGAGTAAGAAAAGAAGGCCTTAAGTGGATTTCACAGTAGTTGACTAGCTTGCATGCAAAAAAGAGTCTGCCTCTACTGCCCAATCGATTGAGAATCAAATCTCTACCTTACCATTTGGTTTTAATGTTTATAAGAATCTCTTTTGAACTTGATTATCTATGGTCTACAATATTTTATATCTTGTAATCAATGGGTTTATGGCAGGTTCATATGATATATTATGTTAGAATATTGAAAAATGTTGGAGAAATTGTTACCACATTTCAGGATATTTATATTCCATTATCTCTTTATTGCCTTCTTATATGGATGGTGTGTACTTTTTAAGATACTTTCCATTAATTGTTTTTAAATGTATCTCCCCATTTATACTTTCTAACAAATAGGCGTTTCCAAAGTAGATGTGACTTACTCTAAAAGGTCCCTCCCAAGTTGGGGACCATTTTCCAAATTGCCTATTCTTTATTCTAGTGGAAAAAATTGCTTTCAATACTAGATCCCCTTGCATGAATTCTTGTTTCTTTACTTTTTTATTATATGCTTTTTGCACTTGTATCTTTTCTTCCTACAACTTGTTCAAGGCATCAATTATTTCCTCATTCAGATCCCTTAACTCTTGCATCATTGTGTCTTGGTTTTGAATTCCTGTTAATTGGTTTGATAAGCTACTCTTAAAGACTTAATATTCATTTCGCAAGGTAATACTGCTTCATGGCCAAATATTAAATTATAGGGGTATTATTCCTATTGCAACCCTATGTGACGTTCTATAAGCCTAAAGTACATCCATCAATAATTCATGCAACTTTTTAAGATTGTTAGTAACATCTTCTATAAATTTAGTTTTAAAATATTATTTGTTGACTCTACTTGTAATGGCTTGAGCATAATAAGAGGTTGAATTACCCAGAGCAACTCCAAACTCTTGAGTGAATCATCTCATTTATGCCCCTGTGAATGCCATAACATTATCCATAGTGATGGACTCCTGAATTCCAAACCTTGCCATAATATTTTGTTTGATAAATTTTATCACCTGGATCTGGGTTTCTTTCTTTAAAGGTATGGCTTCCACCTATTTTGTAAACTAATATGTGGCTATTAATATGTACGCATAGTTTTTGCTAGAATGGGGAAAGATTTCTCTAATTAAATCCATTTCCCATCCTTTAAATGGCCAAGGTTTTATCACAGAGTGTAACTCTATAGCTGGTACTCTAGGTAAATATTCATGCTTCTAACACGATTTACACCCTTTCGCATAGGCATTGCAATCATACTTCATTTTAGGCCACTAATATCCCCTTCTTAGTATTACTTGTACCATTTTAATCTTAGCTAAATGGGATCCATATATTCTAGAGTGTATTTCTTCTATAATAATAGTAGCCTCCTCAACTCCGACACACTATAATAGTACTCTGAACCTATCTTTCTTACACAGTTAACCATTAAGTAGCGTATGATTTAATAATTTTAATTTCAAAGTTTTATCTTTGGGGTACTGATATGGGTCTTCTACTGTTTTTTTGTTGGGATTCTCTAATCTTGCTTGAGCATCGTATCTAGTATGTTTGCCTCTTATATATTCCTTCTTTTCGAACTCAAAGGAAGTGAGTTTTTTTAATATAAAAGTCATGGTCTTAAATAATTATGGAGAACATTTATATCCTAATGCTAATTGTGTCAATTCATTGGCTACATCATTTTGTTCCCTTAAAATATGTTAAATTATTACAACATTAAATTGATATAATAATTCTTCTACTTTGGATAAACAAGTTCGAAAAGAACTATTCTGACATTTAAAAATTCTTGTAATCTGATTAATTATTAGCTGAGAATCTCTTATGGTTTGTACGTTCATAACTCTCATGGATAAAAGCATTTCAAGACCGTCTATTATGGTTTCATACTCAACTCTATTATTAATGCATTTTACTTGCAATTGGAAAGCCATTTTCGTTATGATCTCTTTCAGGGATTTGATGGCAACCCCTATTCCAGAGCTATAAGATGTATTGGAGCCATCAAAGTACAAATGTCATGGAATTATTCCTACCACTAGATTTTCTTGTTTGAATATTTCAAAATCCATTAAAGGGTGGTTCTCTAGAAAATTGGCTAAAGCTTGCCCTTTAACAGATTTTTAGGTACGTAAATTAAATCATATTCTACCAAAGCTAGACTCCACTTACTAATCTTTCCATCCAAGACTGGTTTGTTCAACATGTAACATAACAAAATATCTGAGTTTAGTAACAACATAATATAAAGACAAACATAACTTTTCAATTAGAAAATATCTACACTCTACATTTGTCAAAACTCTACTCGGGTATAATATAGCCTGCTCTTAACCCTTTTCATTATCTTGAGCTAACAAACTTCCAATTGAATTCTATGTTGTCTCAATGTATAACTTCAATGACTTCCTAGACTCTAGAGGAACTAATACTAGTGGATTAGTTAGATATTCATTGAGTTTTTTCAAAAGCATTTTGATGTTCTTCTCTTCATTTAAACTCTTTTTCTAACTTGAGCTTAAGTACAGGTGCAAATACTTTGGATTTTTTTTGCAAAGTTAATAATAAATCTCCTTAAATAACTTAATGATCCATAAAAATTCAAGAATTCTTTCCTATTTGTAAGAGGCTTTGCTTTTATAATTGCTTATGCTTTATTTCTTTCAACTTTTATCCCTTTATTATGAATAAAAAATCCTAAGAAATGTCCTGCTAAAACTCCAAAAGCATCTTTTAATGGATTCATTTTTAAGTTAAATTTCTTCATCCTATCAAAAGCTTTTTGTAAATCATCCATGTGTTCTCTAAATTCATTTGACTTAATCACTATATCATCAATGTAAACTTTCAATTTTTTACTGATCAAATCATGAAAAATCATATTCATAGCCCTCTGATATATAGCCCCTATGTTCTTCAAACCAAAAGACATCAATACCTATTTATATGCTCCAACCAAGCCTGGACATCTGAAAGCAGTTTTATAGATATCTTATTTCGCAATGGGAATCTGGTTATATCCAAATTATCCATCCATTATGAAAAATATTTTAGATTTAGCTACAACATCTATTAAAACTTTAGTGATAAGCATATGATACTCATCTTTTAGCGCAACTTTACTTAGATCTCTAAAATATCTACAAACCCTAGTTTTACCAATTTTCTACAATACTGGGACTATATTAGAAAGCCACTCTATGTATTTGGCAACTCTGATGAATTTAGCTTTGAGCAACCTCTGTATTTCCTCATTAACGCTAGGCACAAACTCTGGAGAATTCTTTCTCTGACTTTAGATCACTAGTGTAACACCCTTATATGTTGGGATCTTTAGTTCTACCAATTATTTACTCAGTCCTAGTATATCTTTGTAATCCCATGCAAAACACTCAATTTTTTTTAAGCATGACAATTAGAGCTTATGTTTCTTCTAGTTTCAACTAGGCACTAATACGAGTTATCTTCTTCTCTAATCCTACTCTAATGTTCACTTTTTCCAAACTGGTTAGACTTTCTATATTTCCTTTTATTTTCTTGAACATTTGGATTCCCTTGTGATTTTTTCCTTGCATTGTCTTCTTTTGATTGTTTGTATGCATTCACAAGCCCTAATTGTTGTATTCTGGCCACTTGTTCTCATATCTCTCTTTTTATTTCTATTTTTTATTCTTTTAATACTTGTTCTTCTGTCTAATGTGCCAATAATCTCTAGATAGTCGCTTGGACTGCAACTTTTCCAGAATTATTTCTTATTGTTGTTTCACTCATTAGGAGAGATCTTCATCTTCATTCCAGGCTCTTTAGTTAATAAAGGCATTGTCAGGATTTCACAAATCTCGTCCTCTATTTCCTTAATTTTCATTGATGATGATGGTTGTGTAATTCTAATTGTACTCCATTTTCCTGTATTAAACTGTGTTTCCAAGTGGTTTGCGCATGTTATAAATGGTTTGTTGTCTACATGTATAACTTCAAACATACTCTCATTCAAAAGTAACAGTATTTGATGCAGAGTTAAAGGAATACAGTTGTTTGAATGAATCCAATCCCTTCTAAGTAAAACATAACAGCTTAGAACTACATCCACAACAAAAAATATTGTTTGAGTAGCTAAGGAGCCCATTTTTAAGTTGAATCCTATCATTCCTTTAGCTTGTAGAATTTCTGCAAAGAACTCACTTATGTTATTCTAGTTGGTGTCAAATCTTATAATGTTTTCGCAATTAACTTTAACATACTCAGAGGCAATTTATTCACAGCAGTGCCATTATCAACCAATACTCTCCCTATTTCTTCTCCTTCAATCTTAACATGTAAGTATAAGGGTTTTACATGCACAAGCTTATTAACATTTGCTCTGTCGAACAAGACTTTCACAGATTTTTTAAACTTGTCTACACCTTTTCCTTTGGATCCAACATCTTTAGCCATCTCTTGTTGGTACACTTCCTGATCAACTTTCTTTATTATCACTTCATGGGGTGTTGTAGAGCTATCAATAACATCTCCTTCCAATATTATAACTTCGACATTTTGATTGATAAACTGCTAAAGGATGAGAGTCACTATGTTGCATTTTATCATGTTATTTGTGGAGAAATCATCTTCATCATTCAAAAACAAAGTATCAAACATATTGTCTTCCTTATTTTCATGATCAGCTAGGTATCCATCATTAGTTTTTTCTAGTTTCTTTTACTGCTTTGTTGTTTTTTTGTTTGAATCTATATCCCCATCATCCATTTTAATGATTAGATTATCATTGGTCTAATTAATGACAAACTTTGGAACTTTCTTGCTAGCATCAAATGCTTTTCTTTTCTTCATGTAGTTACTAAGTATATTTGATCTCTTTTTATACAGTCTTCTTTATGTAGTTCTTGTTGCATCTCTTAATCATTTCTTCTCTTGAGTTTTATCAGCCCATATCTGTTCTACGGATCTGACCTTAGTCCATCATTCTTTTGAACTTGATGGTAAGTTTTTCCTTAAGTATTTCTTTTCTAGATAACTTTATTCTTGCCTCAACTCCTCCTTCAACCTCTTCTGATTCTCATTGGTTTTCATTTAAGAACAAACCAATGTGGATTGTCCTTCCAAAGTACAACCTAGAGAGGAAACCATGCCTCCTTGTAAGTCTTTTTTAGTGTTTATACCTCAAGACACCAATTCTTCTTTCATGGTTGAACTATAATCATTGCACATAGGGGTGAGCAAAAAACTGAAAAACCGAGAAAACCGGAAAAAAATAACTGAAAAAACCGAACCGTGAAAAAAACCGATGAAACCAATTAAAATTTTGAAAAAACCGGCCGGTTCGGTTTGATTTCGGTTTTATAAGCCTAAAACCAAAAAACCCGAAGCGAACCCAAACCAAAAAAAACCGAGCCAAACCGGAAAACAACCGAGCCAAATCAAAAAAACGAGCCAAAACCGAGCCAAACCGAAATCGATCGGTTTGAACCGGTTTCGGTTTTTTAAAAAAAAACATTTCGGTTTGGTTACTTTTTTTTTTATAAAAACCGAATCAAACCAAAAATGATCACCCCTAATTGCACATAGTTTTTGCAAAGAGTTGCATGTCTTTGAATAACACCTCAACCTCTAGTAACTGTGTGACTATATTCTTTGCTGGGGTTCCTTTTAGATAAGTCATCTCATCCACATTCAACCTTTGTGCTGGTATTGGTCGTCTTTCTTGCATCATTCTTGATCTTAGAAGCCCACTCAAGTCTGTCAACTCTAGAATCTGCATTTATTCCTCATTAAAACTTATAACTCCTTTCACTACTATGCCTTTGACAAATCTCTTGAAATTTGCACATTTGTTAATAGTATGACTTGTAGTCATATGCAATCTGCACAATCCTTTAGTATCTTGTGATTTGTCCGCCGCTTCAAATCTAAATATTTAATCTACTACCAAGGCATCAAACAGCTCATTTACTGTAATAGTTGCAAAGGTGACACCCTGGGAAAATAAAATATCATTAGCAATGGTCATCATATTAACTGAAAGACAAAGATTCTCATTGATTCCCATTGTTTATTTTTATCAAGAAAATTAACATTCTTTGATTCTATCAAATCTTAAATCACATTTCTAAATATTACACAATTCTTTATGGAATGGCCAATCACCCCAAGCAATTTACAATAATTCTTCCCTTTCAATTCTTTATTAGTCACCTGCTTATGTTTCCTTTTAATTCTAATTCTTTTGTGTGATGACAACCAATCAAAAATAACATCAACTTGATTTATGTTAAATGAATAATGTCTTTCTTCATTAGACCTTAGAGATCATAAAGCTTTCTCATTCTTTTTTATTAGTGCATCGCAAACTATTGGCTCACCGTTTACGAACTCTACAATATCTACATCTATTATTCCTTAACAATAGGTTCTATAAATTAGGCCATCTTTCTCTAATTCTTTTCTCAATAAACTCTCATACCTAGAATTTCTTACCCCAAACTCATATATATCCTTGAACCCCATTCCTTCGAATCTCTTTCTCAATTCTTATTTTAGACCTTGTTATGCAATCATTACAAATTCTTTTACAGGAATCCTAGACAAACACTTCCCTCTAGCCTCCATAAATCTATCTAAATATTTCTTTACAGTCTCTCCATGGTATTATTTTAGTTTCACTAAATTTGTTAACACAAACTCTGGTTTCGTCTTAGAGAAGTGTCTGGAATATAGTTTGCTTGTCGTTCCAATTATGGACAAAGTTCAGTGGTAAATTTATATACCAAGTGAATGCATTTCTCATTAATGAATTTGGAAACAATCTTAACTTTAGAAATTTAGAATCAACTTCTTTGTATTGGCAGATGAATCTAGCTATATGATCTTGAGCATATATTAACTCTTGACCATTGAATAACATAAAATCTAGGTATTTAAAATTAATGGGATAGGAGTACATTGTATCTATGTAGTCTGGATAGGGACTTCTATAAGTTGATCTATGAATTTGTTAAACCATTGGACCTTAAACCTATTCGAGTATCCCTAAATTATATTATGGATCAATCCTATCTAATGGGGTAAAATCTGGATTGCCTGGTATTATTTTTTCATCCATGTTTTTTTGGTGAAATACTCTCATAATTTATAATCCTTACTTTTACATTACTTCCAACTTCTTCCATAACTACAGGTTTTTCTAAATTTATTCTAGGTTCTGGTGAGAAGCTATTTTTTAAGTTGAACTACTTTGGCCAAAACGGTTTTTTACCAACTGGCTTAGGATTTAGTTATTTAACCTCCTTTGTATCTATATGGTTTTTTACTTCACCGACCACCTGTTTAGATATCTTATTAATTGTTTCCATTAGGGGTGAACAAAAAACCTGAAAAACTGATTAAACCAAGAAAACTGAAAAAAAAATTAACCAAAAAAACCGAACCGAGAAAAAAAACTTAACTGATTAGAAAACCCAAAAGAATTTCCGGTTCGGTTCGGTTTCGATTTTAAATGACTAAAACTGATTGAACCGGAATGAACCGAACCGGTTCAACCACATAACTGACTATAAAAAAAATAGTATAAATAGTTACTAACCTAAACCCTAAAGCAACACACACTCGCAGCCGCCTCCCCCCCTCTTTCTCTTTGCCTCCCTGCATCTTATTTCTCCATCACATTCTCTTCTCTCCCTAGCAACAAATTCATGAACTTTAGCCGCCCCTCACCCCTCATTTTTTCTCTTTGCCTCCCTGCATCTTATTTCTTCATCAAATTCCTCGCCCCTTATTTTTTCTCTTTGCCTCCCTGCATCTTATTTCTCCATCACATTCTCTTCTCTCCCTAGCAGATCTGTTTTTCTATAAACACTAATTTGAGCCCTCATTTGGATCCAACTTGCTCACTATGGACATATATGTTTTCCTTGCCATCTTGATTAATTTCTAGTTTCTATTTTCCTTGATATTTTGTGGGTTTTTGCCTTTTTCATTATGTTGTAATTTGCGACTTTGGTTGTAAACTGGAACAAGATCTTGAAGAACAAAAACAAGATTTGATTCTCGGTTTTATCGGTTTTTGATCAACAAAAACCGAACCAAACTGAAACCAGTCGGTTTAAACCGGTTTCGGTTTGGTTTCGATTTTAAATTTTAAAAAATAATAATTTTGGTTTGGTTAATTTTTTCAAGTGAAAACCGAACCGAACCTAAAATGATCACCCCTGGTTTCCATCATCACATGTTTAAAGTCCAATATTACCTCATCATTTCCACTCCTTATTTTGATACCTAACTTCAAATTAACATCCTTCAATGTTATAACCACTTCTTGACAAGAAACTTTATTAAAGTTATAGTTTCTCAAAACTTCCATCTAAATTCCTTTCAAGCCTTTCAAAACTTTCTGTTAAATTCCTTTCACAAGTCTACTTTTCTCTAACATTGGACTCTAGTACATTATGAGTTGACATATCATTCATTACCGCAATCCTATTATAGTAATCATCACTAATATTTATTCTTTCCTTATGTCTTTCCTACATTTTCAGCAAGGCGTCAATATTTTTCATCAATTACTCTATTAGTTTCTTCTAATCTTCGCTCAAGACATGCATATATCTCCTCTAATGACATATATATGTCTCTCTCATCTTCATTTTCTAACTTTTTTTCCTAAAAAATTGATATTTCATGTTCTATTCCAATAGGAACATTAATTAACTCGCTTTTCTCATATAAACTTCTTAGTAATTTTGTTTTCTTTGTTGGTGTCATAATTCTAAAAAATTAATTTAACACTTCCACTGTGATCACCAATTGTTTGATGTAGGTTTTTTTTCTGTGTCTGCCTCAATTAAGAGGACTTTATAACTTGAGATTGAAGTTTTAAGTTAACTGATTTGAATTCTAGAGTTCTAAGTTAACTAGTTCTAATTATGGACTCAATCCTAGCTACTCATGTATTTTGAAATTTCTATTATAGAGTTACACGAATATCAATATGATTAAATCCACTTCACACAAATAGTAGTTCAAATAAAGAAGTAATCAAATAACTAAACCAACTTGAATGTAAAGTAAACTAAATATCACAAAAAAAAAATACTTACATTCATAGAGTGATCTATATTCTGATTACATGCACTAATTGAAACTACTGGATAATGAAACATCTTTTTGGTATTTTTTAGTTTATGAAATTGAAATTGCAAGCCTACTTGATTATCATCTGCAAAGTTACCACATATTGTTCTAACACCAACAAAGTTATCACCTACAGGTTTCAGGTTTGAAAGGTCCTAAGAACTTGATAAAACTGCAATGCAGTAATTGGAGTTTTTGTTGAGTTATGTGTTTTTCTGAACTTCCTTGCCATTTGTCTTATATAGTCGAGTGTTATCAATTGCTAATAACTTCTCATTCTTTAGAATTATTTATTAATTCATATGTCAACTTCCAATAACTTTTCATCTTTCAAAGTTCTTTTCACGATTTCACATTTAGAAGAGTTTTCACATATAGAAGAGTTAATGCTTCCTTTTAATTGCCTTTTAATTAGGTTGCTTACACACACGCGCATGCATGTGTGGGGTAATATTTATTTTCTAAATTTTTTTTAATTATTCAAACATTATAGTTATTTTTTAATTTTATTCATAAATTTTATAATATAACAATAACAATACCAAATAAATCTTTATAATCAGAATATATTTTGTGATATTTAAAAAAAATTGATTCGAATCGATTTACAGGACAGCGCGGCAATTTAAACTAGTATCTATGAATTAAGAAGTCGTGGCAAATGTCTCATTATCTTTTTCCACATCTTATCTCCTGTCATCGCAAAACTTTATCGCCCTACTTAAGATAAGAGTGCTATAATGAGCAGGTAAGAAAAGCGTCTAGATTCAATAGGTAGACTTCTTTTACATCGAAACTTGTGGGCTTGACAACCAACAAGTTTGGAAATTGATAGGTGGGATTCTCAACCAACTGTTACTCGCTAAGAAACAAAGGTCGGTGCCAAAAAGATAAATTCACTGCCACTATGGATGCCTCTAATAGGATCTATCTTTAAGAAATTTCATGATGAACTGTGGCGTAGAAATTCGAGCAGCTTTGTCTCTTGCCTTTTGTTTCTGCCCCCGGTCCGTTGGTTGCGTATTCTGGTGGCCCTGGTCTAATTTTAGGAGAAAAAGGGTAAAGCTTCAAAAAATGAGCCTGTCGTGGCTTTGTTTTATGCAGCCCTTTGATAAATCTTGAAGTGAGGCAACTTACGGGGTAGAGTGGTTGTCATATGATACCTAGTTTAAGCATCTCCTCCTCCTCCTACTGAGATCATAATTATCCTAGCAGTAGAAAAGAAAAGTAAAGAAAAAACAGAGAATTAATAATCATTTATTAGGTTAGTGGTCTCAACTGAAAATACCACGACTTCGATTTACTCTTTACTGGGGCTCGTTTGGAAGAAGAATAATTGCCCAATTAAGCATCAAGGTCTCAACATATGGAAGTTTGAGCGCATCACGTTATAGACTGAAGAGGTGATGGATGGGATATATGCAGGCGACGTTGTGTGCCTGTGCTCCACAAAAGCTACACTTGATAACAACTGATCCTTTACATGATTTTCAGACTTTCTTAAACATGCTCGTAGTGTGGGCCATATCAGCTGAGAATTATTCAAAGCATTCACTAGTCAGACACTTATTAATAGTTGTGGGGAACACTACACTCAACAGCTTTCAGTACTCTCCATGAATTATTGCAGTGTAAACCAGCAACTGCTTTCTATAAAAGTTTTATTGAACGAGACCCAAAGGGCGTCCTTCGGTTTTTATTTTCTTGTTCTGGGCAAAAAGTTTGTCACATGGTTACTTTATCTATATAAATAAAGGTCTTGGTTGAATGACTTTTCTGCATCAGATCAGATTTCTCTGTGAACTAGAGCAGCAGGATGCGATCATCAATTCCTAGGTTCAAGATAATCTCAAATGTACAAAAGCTGTTTTTCTTTCGCATGCGATTAATTACTGGAAACAACTCCAATTTCAAATCAGGATTTTCGGAGTCTTTTTTGGTTCTGTATATCTATCTAATCAAGACGAGGTTCGCTTTTGGTCTCTTTTAGAGACACCCAACCCAAGCTCTTCAATAGTCCTCAGAGCTGAGAAAACACTGGTTTTTCCTTGAGCCGAAACATAAGCCCTAATTAAATAGCGGGAATCTTGTAATATGGTGTTTTTCTTCTTAAATTGATGTGCTGTATTGTCACCTTTGTTTGGCCGGTAGAAGACAATATTAGTCCGTTGCTAATGTCAAGAAAATTGACAATATAACAACCTCACATCTTTTGGTATTTGCTTGCTAATAATAACAAGGCCATCCAAAGAAAAATAATACAAGAACTTGAGACCGCAGCAGTACTGTCTCAAGTCTTTAACCTCATTACTTGAGTGATTAGCATCCACTGGTGTGGTGAAAATGATGGGGGTTGATCATACTGGGATTGCTCTGTCCCTTCAAAACCCTGATGATGAAACGTCGAACATTGATTGGAGAATCATATACAGCACCAAATTCCAAGATTTCTCAAGATCTCTTTGTCCCCCCTCCCCAGAATGTTCTTCCCTCCTATATATTATATTAACACAAACTAATCAGGAGGGGAAATCACTGTTCCCATCCACCGTTGTAACAGTATTTTTTTATTTTCATTTTTAAATATTCAATTTATTGAAGACTTTGACTCCTAATTTATTTTTTTTATATTATTTATGGAGTTATCTTAGTTTTATAATTAAGCTCGTAACTTCTATTATGGTTGATTTGGATTTTTTTTTAATTATTTTTTAATTTTATCCATCAATATTGAATTGATTGAGAATTTAACTTCATAGTTTATTTTAGTTTGTTTTCTAGTGAATTATCTCGATCTCATGATATAAGTTTAATAGGTTAACCCAGATTGACTCGAATTATATATTTTCTTGTCATTTTTTTAATTTCATTTTTTTAAATTTTGTTATTCAACATTAGCTTAATTTAAAATTAAGCTTCAAAATATTTTTTTTATTTGTATTTTATGAGATTATCATGGTTTCATAATCTAGGTTATGGATTTTACATGTTAACCTGAGTTGATTCGAGTCGATTCAATGTGTTGTCTCAATATTAAAAAAAAAATGATGTCATCTTGATTTTTTTTAGTCGAACTATGTTTTTTTTTTATTGTTCAGGTTGTCTTTAAATTTATCAAGTCGACCGAGTTACATCAGGTCAATCCTTATAAAGTTTAAAAAATTTTCTTTTTTGAAAACTCATTAACAATGATTGCCTAAATTTTTTTTTAATGTTTTAAAAAATAATAATTCAGCCCACTACATAGCATAGCATGAGTAAATCATCTAGTTAATTTCCTAAAACTAAATGCATAAATCAATGTCATTGATTTCTTTTATTGTTGTTTACATCACTCATGTAATTACTATATATTGAGAGATGCCCTGTGTTTATTATATTTGAATGAAGACAAGCAAGCCTTGTTTTCAAATTTAATCATTGATTCTTATTTTCTTGCAATTGTCAAAGAAAAAAATTGAGCATGACAAAAACCTTAATCTATGGCTTCTCTCTTGCAACCTCAAGAAAATAAGTGTTTTGCCTAACCCTAGCATGGATGATTCTTCATCATCATAATAATAAATAGATAAATAAAAAGAAATATTATAGTTCAATAAATTATCATATTTTCCTTGTTATTCCATCAACCCCAATTTTCCTTTTTTCTTAATATGATATAGATGGAAACACAATAACACATGAAGATAGCAAGCAAGAAAATCAAAATTGATGTTAAAAAGGGTTTTCACACAAAAACTCTAATTCATACTTCATTGCTAAATAATTGTCTATATTATGGTCTGTCTCTTTAAGAAATTTTATAATTTTTTAAATAGGTTAAAAACCGACTCTTACAAGGTAAGAATTCCAAATGATAAATAAAAAAAGAAAACATGACATAAAATTTAAAATTAAGATGAGAGCCCAAAAATAAAAAGAAAAAAAATAAATTAACTCAAATAGCATCTTCGAGGCCTAATCTAAGAGTCTTTCATAGCTTGTCCAATTATAATGAGTTAGGCCCCTAATAGAATTGGACCTGTAAAATCATCTAACAAAATTTAAGCTCAATCCAATGATCAGATCTAAAGTTATGTTTTTTTTAATGTCAAATTGTTGGTGTAGCGTGAACAAACATTTTCTTAGACTTAGCTCTATCTCATTGGTCCATAAATGTGTCTGCTAAGCTTTCTACATGATCCGTTATTGATGGATCTATATCTGACTATTCAGAACTATCAAACTCTTATGACTTGCGTACATTAGGCTTTCCAAGTTGGAGAGAACTTTCTCTCGAGTTCTAGTTATCCATCAAGTATGGAGATAAATGTTGCACATTAAAAACATTATAAGCCTTCAATTGACTTGAAACATAGAGTTTAAAGACATTGTTATTAATCTTCTACAACACCTTACAAGGGCCTATCTTTAACCCTTTTAGTTTGTTATACTCTCCCACAAGAAATCTATTGCGAATAAGTATTTTCCAAACACAGCAACCTACCTCAAAGATACCTTTCTGTGATGAGTTGCAATTTAGGCTTTATATTTGGCATTACTACCCATAATAGCTTGCTTAACCTATTCATGTACCCCTATGTAGATAATTTTCCATACCCTCAGCCTGAGTGCTCAATCGTCCAATACAAAATATATACATTAACTCAAACATACCAAAATGATTCCATCCATACACAATCTCGAATGGGCTAAATTGGGTAATTTGATTTCTAGATTTGTTATATATGAACTCCACTTGTGACAAAGTCAAATCTCATTACTTAGTTTTGTCTTCTACTAAACTTCATAGTAGATTCCTGAGGCTTTAATTTATCATTTCTCTCCATCCATCTATCTAAGGGTGATAACATTCATAAAAAATTAAATAAGTGCCAAGTTTCCCCATAAACCCTTTCTGAAGTTGCATATAAACTTTGTATCTCAATCCAAAATAATAGACATAAGGACTCTTTGCAAGTGAACCACCTCTTAAAGTAAAGGTGGGCTATACAGAAAGCATTCATGGTTTTATGATATCTAATAAAATGGCCTATATTAGAAAATATGCCCACAATTATGTAGATCAAACCCATAACCTGTTGGATGAAAGAAAAACCCAATATAAAGTCCATATTGACATCCAACCAAGGGATATTTGGAATAGATAATGGTGTACACAAACCAGAATTAGTTAACTCACCCTTGGACCGCTGATAAATTATACATCTCTTTATAAAGCTTGATACTTGACTTGATAATTTAGGCCAATAATAATTTGATAACACTAGGGCCAAGGTCTTATCATGTCCAAAATGAACCTTATAATGCAACTCATGGATGATATGTTCTCGTAGAAAATAATCTAGGATACACAACTACATATCACAAAACAAGTAACCATTCACATATACAAAATTGCCTCATTTACATCATATATCAACTTAGCATAAATATGCCTAAAAAAAAGGTTCTTAGGTACAACTCTTAGAAGGTATCAAATTTTGCTCTTGTGTATGCGTAGTGCTGAATAGGACAACCTATCTACTAAATGCATCAACAACCTTGTTGAGACTACCAAATTGGTGTTTTAGAAAGAAAGAAAAAGATGAACTCTTATAGAAAAGACACTGACTTGATATGTTGATGACTCAACTTCTATTGCCCATTGATATATTTTAGAGTCTCATGATTAATGATGAGTATGAAATCCTTTTGCACTAGGTAATTCATTTAATATTTCAATGCCTGAACAACAACATAAAATTCCAAGTCATGCATAGAGTAATTCTTCTTTGAGCTTAACAGCTTCTCACTGAAAAATGCTATGAACCTCTCATCATTTCTAAAAACACCTTCAATGCTTAGTCTTAATACATTACGATTCATTTTAAACAACTTGTCAAAATCAAGAGTGTTAGTACAAGAGCTTCAATTTTTTCTACTTTACTAACTAAACGTTGGCTTTTGCCTTTTCTATCCATTATAAAGTGTGCCCTTTTAAAATCTCACTAATAAGCATAATTAGAGCATTAAAGTTATAGATGAATCATTTATAGAATGGTGTAAGTTCATAAAAACTCTAGACATTATATATACTTTTTAGAGAAGGCCACTACACAAAATAAAATACTACAAACATGTCTATAAACGATCCCAACACTTTATGCATTAATCTTATGAAAGTACTAGAAGAATTAGACAATCTATACAACATCACTAATCACTCTTACAACCCATGTTGTATCTTGAAGGCTATCTTTCACTTATCCCTTAACTTGATTCTAATATGATGATAGCCGTTTTCAAGGTCAAATTTTAAAAACACCTTAGTTATAACATCCACGATATCATCTAGTCATTATATAAGGTACTTGTACTTCACAATGATTTGATTGATAATTATGTTATCCAGACACATTCATCATGAACCATCTTTCTATAAAATTAAGAGAGTTGGAACTTCATAAGGGCTCATGCTCTTTGTATATACCTATTCTTAGCAACTCTACCACCCAACACTATAATTATTCAGACCTATTAGGGGTTGATCTCATATGTGGTCTATTTAATAGATTGAAACTTAAGATTAGGTTAATTTTATGTCAGATGTCTTTCACTAGGGTAACCTTCGAGGTAATTTTTATGGTATCATATCCTTAAATTCTATCAGAACTCCTTGAATTTCTATAGGATTGTCTTCAACCTCCTCCTACATAACACCACTATCAAGCATTAATGCATAAACCACCATTTCATTATTCATCTCTCTCATAAACTATGATAAAGATAATGATATATGCTTATTCAAATCAGTTTCAATAACTACCCTTTTATTTATATGTGTTAACACTATACGTTTCCCTTTTATATTGAGGGGGTACATGATATCACATCCATTATGCACAACACCTCTATTATATTATCAATGTCTTCTAAACAATATATGACACATATCCATAGTTATTACTCATGCCAAACACTATCATAATATTTCTTTCCCATAAAAATGACATAAGACATCATTTATCCATGATTATCTCAGTATTTTTGTTCAATCAAGTTAACTTGTAGGGCTGGTTTTTTGTCTTAAGCTGGAGTTTTTTCATTGCTTCTCTGAGCACCATATCTTTTGTTGCTACCTAATTTTTGACCCATGTTTTTGATAAATTTTCAGAAAAAAAAACCAAAAATAGCAAAAATCGCCATCGACGCCGCGCGCGTGACGTGCGACATCTTTATAACTTCCACTTTCAATTATTAGATTGCATACATAGTGTTTAATACTATATATTGAATAGAAGATATTGGTGTGTCGCTAATCTTCACCCAGATCACTCTTAAGAACTAACATACTTTTCTAAATAACTAAGGTTGCACCACCATCTCCATTCAAAATCTTCTCACTACTATCATAATCATCATATACAAGATCAACCATTATTGTCAAAATCACGAGTTGACTCGTAAAATTGTATGATTTTACGAGTCAATATATATCTAACATGAAAAATTGGACTAAAAAATTAAAAACCGGTAAAATCATACTTAACTCGTGGAAAATCGGTAAACTTAGTTTGAATTTGGCCTTAAAATATTTGCTGACAAGTTTTGTGAGATCGGGCATATCTCTCAAACCATACATCGGATCGAGTTAAAATTTTACAGAACAATACTAGAGACATGAAACAATATTTTGTTAAATTTTAATGTCAAATAAAGTTCAAAAACATATTATTTTATAGGGTCAAATTTACTAAATGAATCTTATCAAATCTGTTGAACTAGACCTTCATGTATTATTTGAGACATATCTAAAGCTACAGGAAAACTTTTGTTGCGATTAAAGTTGTTCTGGAAACTAGACATGTCAATCTTTCAAATCATATATGGTACGCATAGTAATTCATCTAGACAAGAGAGAACGACGTGTTTGAAATCGGGACTAAAATCTACCAAGAATGTGCGAACATTGAAGATTCGGACTACAAGGAGGAATTTTAACATGGAGACTTTGTTTTTATTATCTTATTTTATTTATTTATTTA
>Ga0307517_10001568_pt1 | contig 38107 bp, 36 predicted proteins | sample 23_EM_MG_FD_194515 | JGI IMG/M metagenome (GOLD analysis project Ga0307517, IMG submission 194515) | Populus trichocarpa ectomycorrhiza microbial communities from riparian zone in the Pacific Northwest, United States - 23_EM | ecosystem: Host-associated > Plants > Roots > Unclassified | place...
AAAGTGTCTTTGTTTTATATTTTTATTGATTAGAAGGGCTAGCGTTGTGATTTTTAAAAATTGTGGTATCGGGGATAAAAGTACCATGTTTCACTCATATTTCATGGTATATGAAAGGTTTTCCCTTACTAATTCATAACGGAAGCTGCCGGTGGATGTGGGGTAACGACTTGGGCGAGTTCGTGTGTGTGTGTGTCAGGATGTCCTACGGGATTCTGGGAGGGCGGTGTTGTGGCCAATGATTGGGGAGGTTGGATTTTGGGACGTCTTGGGGAGTTGTAGAGTAGAGTACGATCGTACAGTACCGTCCCTCCCTCTTTTCCCCTCTACGAGTAATTTCGGGCGGTGTACTGGACTGTGCTTTACCGGTAGGCTAAATTATACCTTTCCCGAACAACTGGGACTCGAGAGTCATGATCCACCGGTACACCCTAATCGGTGACAAGTTGTGGACTGACTTCTATAGTTTCTGGATCTCAAGGACTAAGCCGCTGCGATACCAGAGATGAAAATGCTAAACTAAACAAAGGAAATTCCATGTTCACTGCCCGAACTATAAATACAGTACTACACAACCGGACACCAAAATACTAAACAAAGGGGCCCCCCAAAAAATCACGAAATGCGAGCAAAGTGCTCTCCCCGCTTTATCGCAACCACTAATCGTATCCTCAAGCACTAGCGCACTCGCGAACCGCATACCCTCCACAGCGAAAAATTTGGGAACAGTCCAGTCCAGTCCACGGCGTAAATATCCCATTATCAGCCGGGAGTGCAAGGCGGTTGTTCGGGGGACTGGCGGTCAAGGACTTTATAGGACCCGCTGCCCGGGCCGCACCGGCCGAGGACTCCGCCGAGGCAGGCCTTGAAGGCGGCTGGATTCTGGGGCACGCCCGCTCATGGCATCACGTTTGGCCAAGGACCTCTTCCCAAGAGCGCCCCGTAATTCTTCCTCGCTGCTCAATCCCATTCTGAGCGCAGCATCGGCCGGAGCTATGCAGGCCACGGACGCTCCGGCCGAATTCTCCAACGGGAGGGCAAAGCATGACAATGGCGCTACGCAGTCAACTACCTTGGCGTACTTGCCGTCATTACCACAGGTGTGGAAGTCACCGGCTATACAAGCATGGAGTTGAGAGAGGTTCTTGGGATCGCAAGGAGAACTGGCGGTCAGAGCTGCGAACTTCTTGTTCAGGGCGATGGCGAGAGCGGCGTTGCTGTTTGTGGATGAGGGGGGTTGGGTTCCGGAGGGTGCTTGGCTTGCCGGCTGAGAGGTAGTTGGAGTGGCGGGCGTAGTTGGGGTAGCAGAAGTGGTGGGGCCGGCGGGGGCAGTAGGAGCAGCAGCAGGGGGCCGGGCGGATGCAGTTACAGTTACAGTAATAGTGCCAGGTGGGCTGGGATTCCCCTCCCTAGCTGAGCCTGAGGGCCGAGGCGGGGTTAGGCGGGTGAACGTGCGGTTACGGGTGGGAGCCGATGAGTTGGAGGAGACTGGCACAGATGGGACTGGGGCAGATGGGATTGGGGTGGGGGGGGCCGGAGTAGAAGGGGCTGGAGTGGATGGAGCTCGAGTGGAGGGAGCTGAAGTAGAAGGAGCTAGAGTGGAAGGAGTTCGAGTGGAGGAGGGAGGTGTAGTAGAAGGAGTTGGAGCGGATGGGGCCGGAGCCTCCGAGCTCCGCTTCGGCGGATCTGCAGGCAGTTTTTTGAAGCTCCTAGTTTCTGGTGCATTTGTAGCTGAGCTCACGACCGAACTTGATGGCGCCGAAGTTGTCCTAGTGCCCACGGGGAGTCTCAAAGAGGACGAAGGCCCAGCGGCAGGAGCTGAGGGTGGCTGGTCAGCTACGGGGGCCTTTGACTCTGCAATATGACTGAAGGTTCTGGTGGTTGTTGGCTGGTTGATATATAACGGGGGATCCTGACGGGGTTCTCTGATATCTGTCAGAACATGCCCCAAAGAGATGATGGACGAAATGGAAGCACTCACAATACAGGATTACCCTGAAGGGGCCCCGCTATAACTGCATGCAATTGGAATGCGATTAAAGTTGAGATAATAGCAACCCTCATCCTGGAACTGGGAAGAAAAAAAAAGGAAGGGAAAAAAAATAAAGAGAAAATAATAAAGAAAGCAAGGATGTATCCTACAACAGCAAACTATAATAATATTATAAGAGTAGTAGAAAACAAAGAGCGATAACTTTTTAGAAGAATAAGAAATCCGACGATCGTGAAATGTCCAGCAAGACCGACAACGAAATAGCAAAACCCGAGGGAAAACCCAGTAGATATATATATGTATAAATCCCAAGGAACAATCCCAGTCTATTCTCTCTACGAGCTAGAGCCACCCATTCCGCAACAGCGGCATCGTCACCTCCACCCCAGCCCTTTCCCTATTTACAATGTTTCCAATCGTCACTGGCGAACTCCCCCCCAGCCGTTGAAACTCTTCCTACCCCCCGCGCGTGGCGTTCAATAATAGTTAATCGCCAAGAAGGTATCCGATTGGTCGGGTTAATGTGGTTTAACCGCGCAGCTCGCTGAAACGAGAACCTCAACAGCGTTACACCTATTTTTGCCCTTTATCCCAAAACAGGGGGGGAATTGCAAATTAATTTTCGTCCAAACGGGATAAATTAATTCGTAAAGCTTGTCGTAAGGGGGATAATCGGGCGGATATGGTACTATCATAGGTTGACTTATATAGGCTTTGATGTGTAGCGTGTCTGGGGCGGGGGGGGGGGGGGTCTAATTTTGCTGCCTCTTTCTCCCGAAGCCTCTGTTCTTGGTGTGGTATTAGGTTAAGGTTAGCAATATCGTACTCGTACTTGTATATACTGCGCATGCAGCTGGGATTAATCGACTGGAATGGGGGCAAGGTGTATTTCCTGGGCTAGTTTCTTGGAAAAATCACGGTTCATCGTCGGGCAAGCACTGTACCGGTATCACATAGCAATAGCAAGGCCACACCAAAAATGCTGTAGGAAATTGCCGTTCTGGTTTTGATTTTCCCATATCAACCCTCCCATAAATTATTACACAAATACATCCACGGGTAACTAAGAATCCGGGGATTCAAAGCCTAGGCTTTATCCTGCCAATCAAGTTAGGGGGGTATTCTGGCATAAGCGAGTCTATGCTGAGGGGGCTTCAAATCCCAGGGTAAGCACTTGAGATTTGTGAGGGCACCCGGGATTTCTCTTGCCCATATGCTCGTACAATCCCAATCTGCATGAAAACACTCAATGTGCTGCTTTTCATGGATGGGTCTTCCTAATTGCGGGATCCCGCAACAATTGAATAGTGGGTTGTGTTCTAAAGTGACAAAACATGACACTTTTGGGGTGAAATGCAGCAGTGAACTATGAACTCTCTGCAAGCACTTTTCCGTGAGCCACCATTTCCCTCGTACGATAGGAGTAGGAAGAGGAAGGGCTTCCCGAGTATGGCTTCGCCTACGCAGTTACTCTTTCTCTCGTTCTCTCTTTCTCGTTCTCTCCTCTCGCATCCTTACACACCGCAAAGCCGGCCATCTGACTTAAGGCTATCCGGGGTACTACAGCACAGCATAGTACATAAGGTACGGTAACACAAGAGGTTCAGAGTTCTCTTACACTGTACTCGTAAAACAGCTAGCTTTCTTCACAAAAAGAAGATTTTTTTCCCCGCCCTACTTTCCCAAGATAGTGTTTATTGCAACCCAGAGTTCTAGTATACCTTGGCTGGCAACTTGAAAACCGATTTGGGGTTGAAAAATATTGCTGTACCGGCACTGCACTCTACGGCACGGTACACGGTGGGTGTATCCTGAACTTCTAACCTCCCTAATATATGGCAGAACACTCCATCAACAACCCAAAGTGAAAATATCCCATCACCCCATTGCCCCAACACGCCGCAGCCGACGTGCCAAAAATCCTTAAACTACACGTCCGCCATTCCCGTGCTCGCCATCTCTCCCAGCCGACCACTCACGCTCGAGTTGTTACCCCCTACAGGCGGCAGAATATGTATATCATAGAGTAGGCATGGCTCGGTTAAGCGGGGTGTAAGTACCGGTACAAGTAGCTGTACTGTATGCCAGATTGATGGAGAATTGGCTGGGATTAGCCATCCCATGACAACCTTAGCTTTGGTACAGCACATACCGGTATCGGGCGAAGAGAGTGCAAATGTCACAAGGTCGTTTTTTTATTTATTAATGGGTTGGTTTGAGGTGAGTGAGAGAAGGGACTATTCAGGGTTAGGGGTGGAATGTCGGGATTTACCCCCAAGGGGGTAATTTTCTGACCGTTCTGGACAGCGAGTGTATCATGGGTTGCCGGAATAGTCGAGCATGAAACTTGCTCCGCCGATTCCAAGTGGTCGGTCAACGTTTTGGGTTTTGTCGTAAGGATTCGGGGAATTTCTGGGGTAATATTTACCGTTCGGAGGAAGCTTGTGTAGCCTAACGTGGAGAGCGACTGTCTAAGCGGTCCATCTGATTCACTATATATCACTCGCTGAGCTAGTGAGCCTATCTATCTAGCTGAAGGTGGAAAATCTTGTGGGCGTTTCCACCCAAAAGTCGGAATTTAGGTGATATTAGAAGAAGAATATAATCAGATAGAAGGAAAGAATTACGAGGGAAGTTTTTGTACACGAGAGCCCTTCCTACACCATTTGCGTTTCTACTTGATGCTCGCTTGACACTTGTGCAGCACCAACAGCCTTTGTCATAATTCAATATACTTTACATTTTCTACAATGATTCACGTATCTATCCCTCGCGCCATAAATCAACAAATGAGAGAAATGAAGATAGAGAGGAGAAAAGGCCTATTTTGGGGAGAACGAGAAATTACCGTGCCCAAAGAAACAGAAGAGCCCACCCAAGGAAAAGATAAAAAACAAAGTAAACGCCAGGCTAGCCCAATGAGAAGCCCCAACCATATATAGACTGAGAAGAGTACAATAGAGAAGTAGGAAATAGAAGGAATTACCAAACGACAAGATCATAATCGTACACAGATTAGCGCCATGACACGAATTACTTCTTCTTAGCCGGAGCTAACTGCAAAGGCGGAAAACTGCTCGGGCTCCTCTCAACGTTGCCGAACCGCCGTCTCTGAAGCGCATCGAATCGGCCCGCTAATTTGGCCTTCGCGGCCGCGCTGCCGCCGGTCTTTTTATTTCCGAGGCTCAGCCAGCCGCGCTTACCCTCTTTCGCCCCGCTCTCGCCCCACATTGTTAGGCGTTGGGTTCGGCGGAGTTTGTGGAGCCCGTAAGCACATATTATCGCCGAGAAGATGAATGCCCAACCGGAGACACCCCAGAAAGCTAGATCGGACTCCTCGATAAAGTTCTTGAGATTCATACCGTAGAGACCGGCTATGAAGGTGCCCGAACCAATCCCCAGGGTCCCGATGGAGAATTTGAGGTCGAGGAGCATGAGAGAGTTACGGTTTGCGTCGAGGATGATATTGACACTTTAGATTGTTAGCTAAATTCTTTGTGGGTATGAGGTGGATGGGTTACATTTCCTCGGTATTCCGGATACTAGAGACCAAGTTGCTTGAAATTTGAACAATCTCATCACATATCTTATGATACGATTCAAGCAGCATTTCAATCTCCGTGTGCTCCTCTGTCGGCCGGGTCTTCCCTAACATCTTCTCTGTCAAGTACATGTCCGCCAGATCGTCATCCGCTTCCAGAATCTCCTCAATGGCATCCCTAATCAATTTAGCTTTCTGTTCGAAAGTCGACAGCTTCTTCGAGTAAATCAGCAGTTGCCGTAATTTGTCTCTATCAATATCTTCTTCTAGTTCCCCGAGTAAAGTGATAACAAGCTCCTGCAAAACTTTCATTTCAGCTTCTAGGGCAGCCGTGACGGAGATCAAGATCGCCTCCAGTGCCCGCATTTCGTATGGGAGACCGCCCATGGCCTTTGATCCTTGCCGCAGTTTCCCCTCGAGATCGTACATAAAGACTGATTGTGTGTAGGAGTCGGTCGAGCCATAAACGTCAAACAGCAAGATTGTATCCGCTTTGATCAGTGCTCGGATGTGTAATAGGTTGACGAGGATCGAGTTCTTCCGGACGAGAATATGTGGTACGATTATACTGGGCACCCAAAGCTTCCGGAGATCCCGAGGCATTAATCCGTGCTATCCGCCACGGCCAATTTAGCATCCTAACCCCTAGACTGGAAAGATAGTCCAACCTTGGCGCACAGCTCGTTTTTCTTAAACTCCCCAGACACCACCGTAACATTTCCTGCAACCTAATCAGTACCTCCCCAAAGGAATTGAAGGAAGAAACCCTACCTTCCCGATCGAACTCTGTGCACCTCAAGAATTCATCATTGTGGTTCTTGTGCAGCAGGCTCCGTCCCAGAATAGCGTCTTCAGTCCCGGAGTCCAAATATCTCGAACTAATCCCCGCCTCCCCTTCTAATCCCTTCTTGACCCGTTTCCCAAATAGCACCTCCACAATGCTCGAGCTCATCCTCGAGCTAGTTACCCACGGCCTTGAGCACCCCGCTTCCACCGTCGCTGCTGTTGGCCGTTGCCGGGCAATTGGGGGCAGGGTACTAGAATGGCACCTCCGGGAGACCATGCATTGTCCCCGGATAGAGGAGGGAAGTCGCCGGCATTGGGGTGCCTGGGACGAGCGCCGGAGGACTAGCAGTAGTGAGGGTGAACAGGTGGACCGTGGTATGTGGGCGTTCATGTAGAAGGGGAGGAGGGGAGGAGGGGAGGAGGGGAGGAGGATTTGTAGTTTTTCTTAACTATGGAGGAGGGGCGGAGGGGGATTGTTATGATTGCTGCTGCCGGAACATTTAATGGGGGTTTGGAAATGGGAAACAAAGCTAGGAAGAAGATACTGGGTAACGGGTGAACTTTTTTTTCTCTATGGGGAGGCTCTTCGGGGGTTGAGTTTTTTTGCTACCTTCCGATGCGGCTTGCCCTATGTGGCTATGGTATGACCTCATTTGTGGAAACGCATTACTAATCAGGTACTTCACAGAAGCTCACCCACTCATTAGAATACTGGCGCAACCACCTTACCCTCAAGTCAGATAACTTATTATACTCAAGAATCAGTGGTGATTTCCTAAGCTATTTCCCCGATAATTACCCTCGAGTTGTTCTCCCTCTGTGAGATGCTGGCCTCACTTGTACTTGTGCTCCCCAGTATAAAACTGTAAGTAAAGTACTATCTACAAGTAGCCCAAGTACGGTATTCCCAATAGATGTTAGAAATGGCGCTGGTCCCAGTGATTATTTCCTGCAGTGCTGATAGTGCCGAATTTCCCTGCATCGTGAATTAGTGTATTTCCTTGATTAGCAGATTCAGCCTCATAGATGTGTAATGCTACTACATGGCTCTCAATGCCTGTTAGCGAATATTGACAGGTTCATTACCTCACAATTACTAGTAACATCACTTCCATATCGGGTTTAGTGCTCCTGCTGACGGAAAAGATCTGTATGAGTAATTACTCGAGCATCGTAATTTGACCTTAAGGCTTTTGATATCACTTGGTTGACAATTCTGGCAAAGTGCGAACTAAGCTTTTTTAGTTTGCATTTTAAGGTGATATACGGTATGAAAATTCGGCATCATCAACACTACAGGAGATAGTAGTGTCCCCTACTTACTATCACTACCCCGTCAGATACAGCCTTAAAAGGATTTCAAAGTTGGTTTCAACAACTCCATCGGAGTCAGCTAGACAACTGTAGGTTACATAAACCTAACATACTCACCTTTCGTCCATTCTCCCGTCTACAAGTAAGGGAGTGAAGCTGTAGCGATTAGTGGTAATGTGTCTGGCGGGGGGGAAGCCAAACTCGTCCGCCCACATCGGAATGGGGCTTGGGAAATGCCGGGCCTTCTAATAGGCTAGGGAGAGATTGCCAGAGTGAGGAATAGGCGATTGAAGTGCATCCTTCAATTTTGGTCGGGTGAGACCTATGATACCATCCCAATACTTTCGGATAGGCAGGTGCAGATGTGCTCTTGCCCCAACCCCCCCATCCAGTCACTGCCTTCCGGGAGCGCCTCTATAAAAGTGCTCCCATACTGTTCTTCCAAAGACAGCCCCCCTCACGCTCTCCTACCTCCACAAAATGTTTCCTGCGCTAATACTGGTCCTCCTGCATCCACAAGCCCCACCGCGGGGATATCAACCCCTGTTCACTAGTCTACCAAAGTGTGATCAAAATTTGGGACAACTCCCGCACAAGTGCAATAATTTTCTGAAGGGTTTGGGGAGAGCCCAGCAGCATATACTCCAATGTCCTTAGAGGTTCCCAGGCTTAAAGGGGGTATAACGTTTCCCAGGGGATCCGTGGTATGCCGTCCAGAAAGGTAGCACCGTTCCACAGCAGCTGATCCGGTATGTTCAATCATGGGTGGACTGGATACTAGAGGGTGCAGCAGGAAAAACTGTTGTGGATGCTATATTTATGATCCTTCTATAGTTTACGCCATGTGGTCAGTTGGCGGAGGCCGAAAGTACAGTACTATACAACTGTAATCCTTATTCAGGTGGTGGTCGGAGTTAAATGGTGATGGCCAACACTCACATACCAACAGACATGCTCAAAGGATAACCAGATCTCGCATACCTAACATAACCGTACATAAAACTTATACACTCTAGGTAACTGAGGAAGAGAAAAGAAAAAAACTGGTAGTAACTCGCAACTTGATGTACATACCATTGTGGTAAACAGCAAAGAGTTGATTGAAACAGCGTGAATCCACCAAAGGTGAGAAGACCAATAACACATACACCACTACACAATCAGAGGAAGTGAAAATATCCTGAAAAGCAAAGAAATGGCAAAATAATTTCCTTTTCAGATCACTGAGAATATTGCGACTTCGCCACCAATGCAATCAAGGCAGCCCCAACTCCGCTGCCGTCTTTAGCAACCCCCATCCTAATCCGCTTCTCGACCCTCTCACCAAGCTCGGGAACATCTCTCAGGGCCTCTCTAACGTACTTTTCAAAACCAGGATAGAACTCCACAACACTCCCGTCAACACCTATATCGATAGGTTCCTCTTCGGTATTTTGTGGTGGTGCATTAGCCAATGGAGTAGCTGATGGTCCTCTAATTACGCTCTTCAAGATTTCGATACCTTGTTCCACAAGTGACAGGTTCTTCAAGTTAAGACCATCAATTGGAGGCTGGGTATGCGGTGAGAGTTTTCCCGTCGCGATAACGATAGCTGCAATTGGCACCGCAGATAGACGGGCCGAGCGTTTGCCGATCGCGTGAACAAGAATTTTGACTGCCTGGGCTTCATCATTGGAAATGGTGGACGCAGATATTCCTAGGTCTTTTTGCAATTGTTCCTTGGTGGCAGAGAAATCATTCGTCGAGTCTGCTTCTATGTAAGATAGCAAAGAGGTATCTATACCCCAGGGGGTATTCAGAACTGAATCTTCCGCAATGGCAGAGGTAGCAAACAATCCTGCATCCTCCTTCATCGAAAGGATTGCATTTCGTAGAATTTCACCAAGGAACATTCCACTAACACGCTTCTCAAACATTTGGATCCCAGGGTTGAATGAGTTCTGGTCAAGTGCCCTGTCATAAGGCGAGTCGGGGAGAACATTTAGAGCATTATCGAAACTTCCCCATTCAGTGTTGACGACCATCTCGCCGGTTGAAGCGTCGTATTCGCCGACATCCTTGGCAGACGCAGAAGTCATCTTGGTTATGCGATCTAACTTCTCTACATAGGCCCCGTTAGTCCCGGTTCCAAAAATGGCACCAAGCAGTGTGCCGGTTTCGCCCGGAGAAGTGTAGGATCTAGCCATGAGGGTTCCAACAGTGTCGTTTACCAGGGCGGCAACCTTGACAGGGAGGCCTAGAGCATCAATTTCCTTTTGGAGCAGCGCGCAGACATCCTTGCCAATAGCATCAGGAATATCAAAGCCCTTGGTCCACCGAATAAGATAGCCCTTGTTAATGGCTTTCTGGTCAACAGGAAAGGAGAAAGTGAATCCGAGGTGTAAATGGTGGCTTGGATCCTCGGAGAAGTGATCTGAGTGGTGCTCTTTGACAAAATCGGCTACCTGCTGGGCAAGAAACGAGAAGAGCGAATGGGAGTCCGAAACCATCAATGCTTTCGGGATAGCAACTTTCGACTGAGTGAGAGTGAAAGTAGTGTCTCCATTTAGGATCACCGAACAAACACGAAAATTGGTACCACCAAGATCGACGGCAAGATAGACTCCCTATACCTAGTTAGCTATCAGATCAGATCAAATGGCGTTATAAAATTTTGATGCACACGCCAGTCGAATTGCAAACCGCACCTGGGCGGGGGGGCTAGCCAAAAACGCGATCTCTTCTGACATTCTGACATGAGACAAGGCGTCATCGGAATACCAAGCATTTGATTGGGCCTAGGCGCTGAATTTGGGGAGAGGGTTTTACCTTTTCTGTTCCATTAGGAACACTAGTGACGTATGTTGGGATCATCGTCATATCCCTTCCATCGTTCTGCAACCCATCATCTATCCTGCTATTAGCAATCGCGGACAAAAAAAATAATCAAATCAAATCAGACAGAAACAACCAACTCACCCATCAACCTCAAAAATTCTTCAACGCCCTTACGAACTTGCTCGGGGGAGTACTCGAGCTCCTCCGCAATTCTCGTAGCTTTCTCCACAAGTGACATGTTTGGGGTTTGTTGTGTAGTGATGATTTTGGAAGTGTACTCAGACAAGGAAATGCTCCCAGATAGAGTCGGGGACTCAGGAAAAATCTCGTCAGGATTCCAAGAGAAAGCGTGTGACTTCTCGCTTGTAGATGAAGAGGGCTCAATTTCAGAGGCTTCCTTCTCAAATTGTTTCCTTGGCGACGCAACGCCCAGAGTCTCTTCCCCAGAAAACCCTGACAACGACGAACGCTCCCTCAAGAAAAGTTCTTCGTGACCAATTCGGGGGCAAACTGCGTTACTCCGTACAAATTTCTCTGCAGCACTTGTACTTTGACACCCGAATATATCACCAGCCACCAACCTTGCCGCTCTTGTTGGACTACCCTTCAAATCTGGGGGAGTTGGGGTCGGTATGAAGGGATTGATGAAGAACTGAAGAAGGGCAACACCGAAGGCGGCGGCAAGTGATAAAGTACGAAAAGTTGAGACGAAGGAGGAGAGAGTCGAGGTGGGGGGCTTCACCTTTGCAGAAGATTTAAAAGATGGGATGGGAAGGGATGATGGTTGAGATGATGGTTGGGATGGCGAGTGGTGGGAGGATGAGGGGTAAGAAAAGGTAACTTGTTTGTTGATTTAATCGCTATTAATATTATGATTACTTTTAGGGGCTTGATTCTAGACATGAGGTAAGTGTGGAGGGGCGGAATGGGGTTAGGTTAGGTGGAAGGGGGAGCAGGGAAGGGGAGTCCGGCCGGGGCAACCCAGGAAGCCTCACCAGCGAGGCGGGAGGCAAGAGAGGAGTAGAGAAGGAGGGGCAAAGAAGCCGAGTATCAGGTATCATTTCAGCGGCGGGCCTGGCGGGCAAGTACATAAACTGACTTGCGGCATGGGGTGGAGATGGAAGTGATATCTATGGCGGAAGACGGGGGGGCAAAGAAACAAAGGGGGCGGGCAGGAGGATAATTGCGGGGATGTTTACCACTTGCTTGTGCCAGTGCGAGGGATTTATTTATTCTCTGATCTGGACTACTTTCCAGAGCAGAGGGAGCGAGTGTTCAATGGAGTCGGTGCAAAGACGGCGAGAAAGCCTGGGGGATTGAAAATGGGGCGACACTGATAGCTAGAATTAGGTGGCGCCGCGACAAACGGGCAGTGGAAGAATGGGGGAAAGTCATACCGGTAACTGGATCCTGGGAATCAACGAATCGCAGTCGCCTTATCTCGATGGGATAGAGGGCAAAGGTAACCGTCGATGAATTATGGGTAGGATGCGGGTGCTGATACTTGAGCACGATATGGTTGATAAGTTGCGTATGTGCGGAAGGACGGGAAAAAGTACGCGAAGCGGTCCACGGTTGATTGAGGACAAAGAGACATGCAAGGGTCACATTTCCAGGCTCTCTTGGGCTCTTTCAATCAAAGGATTTAAGCCGCTTACGCGCACACCTGCCACATCTAAGACACAAGAGGTGGCTCTCCAGTAGTGTTGGCGACTGCAGGAATCCTGTGAGAAAAGTTGCTTCTCCTAAATAGGAAAGTAAGGTTAGTTTTGAGACCGGTCAAGTATAGAACTGGACTAGTACTAGTGCAGCGCCAACACTCTTCTTCGTGCAGGGTGCGGATTACCGATAAGCGGCCTGATACTGTACTTGCACTCGGAAGAATGGGCACGGAGTCTCGGAAAATCTCTCATCTCTCGACCCTCGATCCCCGTGACGTTCATGCTGCGAACAAATTTTTCCTTTCGGGGATATCTGTGAGTCAGAATCTGATTTTACACGACCCCCGGGACTAAACATATGGATTAGGAAATGTGCCTGTCACTCATCACTACCGTACCTCCCCCACAATCTCTGAATGTGTTATAGTGCCGATACCTTACTCCTATTAAACAGCCGCTCCAATTGAGCCATTTCTCCAAGAACAAGGGAGACCTTATTAAGATCCAATAGATATCTAACGGGTCAGAGGAATCTTCGGAAAAATATCCTGAAAGGTAACTATAACGGTTTTGCCGGCACCAAGGCAGTAATTGTACCTGCGCCGCGTTGCGGTCTATATGCCGCTGCTGCGGTCCCTAGCCTTGGGACTTGCTGTGATAGGGCCAGGGCGCGGGTACCATGCGTGTTCTAGTGGTCACTTTTTCTCACTCGCTTCTTTGCAGTCCTCGGTGAAATCAGAAGTCGACCCTAAATAGAATCGTACAGTATTCGTTCGTTCTGCCTCGCTTGCCTATTCTCATCCGCATCAACTTATAACAGGCTATATATACAAACTTCCAAGTCCAGCGAAGCCATCAGGACCCCATCCATTCCTCTGTTCATACCAGTTCTCATTCTCAAGCACGTACTGTCATCCCTTGTCCCAACCGTGCCGCGCATTCCACCATTCCATTGTGCCAGTTACCATTCCTGCAACGCCAATCATTCCATGTTCCAACAAGCGCAACACACTCTGGACAACACTCGGGGTAGGGAAATACTACATGCCGATGCTCCTAAGGGATCTCACGTGGTGGCACTCGGCATGAGTAGATGGGGTTCCAGAACATGGTACCGTACCAAACGGGCCACCACCGCCCGGAAAACGAACGTGGGATGAAAACCAAATCGCCCCCTCGAGATATCATTAAATTTCATGGAAAACCCAGGGGAGAGCTGTGGAGCGACGTGTAGACTAAGTGTAGCTATCCCGATCTACGTTTCGGTGGGCCGAGACCGGTGCTCCAGTATGATCCCTTGTTCACCAGTATCCTTAGACTCTACTCGGAACACACTACCTACCCTAGTCGCAGAAACTGATACCTTTGCAATTTCTGCTCGCGTCCTTTATGGTGCTCGGCGGTGGGCGGCTCGCCGCAGGGCCTGGGGCCCTTCTCTCAAATTACGGCTGGCCATATCTCCACACCAAAAGACCGCTCCTGTTGAAAATTTCACCAATATCTGTAGGCACTGCCTCCGATATTCAAGAATTATCATTCCACTTCAAGGTGAAAGTATCATACCTGCTGTTCTATAGGAGACTGAGGTTCAGAAGTCTAGAAATTTACGCCCACGGCAACTCATCCAGTATTCCTCCAAAAAACATTAGTCAAATAACTATCACCACGGGGTTTCTAGTGGGTAGGATTGGCACGACAAAAAAAGGGTAGTATATCATGGCCTATCATGAGGATTGGACATCGCGATACATGATAGGTGATAGCATCACCAATCCTTTGAGAGTGGCCATCGTATACATAGTATGCCACGGAATAATTGACGAAACCCTTTCAAGGGTTTTCTTTTAACGGAATAATATAGCCTAACCCACTGCCACCATAGGTTTGTTTGTGTGGGTTTTGTCTTTTCAAGTCGGCTGAATTAGATCTGGATCTATACGGTCAGCGTATCACACCGTCGTCCAGGGGTGCGAGCACAGTACTAGTGCAGTTTGTCTTAAAGCTCTACATTATGCAGGCTGTCACAGGATAACGTTTTCCTAGCCTTTGATGCTTTCGCTTTTCCGTTTCTTTCTCCTATCAAAAGTGGAAGGGGCCATGACCATGTCCAGCACGCCACAATAATAATAAGATAGTACCGGTACCTCCCTTGAGAGTGAAAATTTCGCCGCTCGCCCTGCTCAACTCAAACCCATCAAACCCCAGGGAAATGAGAGCAAACTATACCAGATAACAGCAACCCTTCTGACCGTTGGTGAAACCAGAAATCAATCATCATCGAGGGCCTGCAGGCCGGGCTGCGAGTCCCTTGGGTTAGCGAGAGAGCAGCCTTAAGCTGTTCTTTATTGCGTCAGAGGCGCGGGAAAGGCAGGGAGAGCTCCATGCTTACGACACGCCAAATGCGATTGAAATTAGGGCCGTGTTTGATACACTCGGAAACCCCGAACTTCTCGAGTTGATGGGCCTTTAATGCCGGTAACTTAATCCACAGGCTCCAGGGATTTCTACGGCAGTTATAGGAAACACAGCTAGTCCACCGGGGATGAAAACCGAACAAGGGGCGTCCTTGAGCAATTGCATAGTCCACTACAGGCAATCTCGCCTTCGAAAAGTATGTTGTGCATCAAGAATTGCATATAGAAACAGATATATACCTCAAAAGCAGCGGCATGCTTACTGATACCCGTACCAACCCTGTCCTATAAGATCCAGTGATAATGCAAACCCTTAATTTGGTGAATATATGCGGGCTCGTTCTATTCCTTGGGCTGCGTGAAACTGTAAAATTCGTTACCGGATAGGCTAAGCTGGAGCGGAATGAATTGGACCCTATGATTCGTTGAGAATTCAGAAACTCTGGATGTGCTGAGTTAGTTATGGCCTGAAAAGTGCGACCTTCCTACTACTAACAACAGTCATATGGCAGCTACCCTTGGTTTGGCGTGCCTGGCAACGAATTCTATTATTTCACCCGCCCAAGGGTATGGGCAGCCTGAGTGTTGAGGCATTAGATCTGAAATCCTGGGATCAAGAATCATCCTTTCAACCCGTTTTCGGGAGTGAAAGAGGGCGGAAAGAGACAAGGATTAGGAGGGTCGATCGATTAGCATTGGTGGAAAATACCGGCAGGGATGTTACAGGACGCCACAAAATTGGAGTACCGGTAGTTGAGATGAGTGATCGTCCATGTATCTGCTGATTTTATTAAGACCGTAGGGCCAAATAGAGGTCCAAGGAGGAGAGGGGATCAAAGTTTTGGGGGCAATTCTTTTTGGGAGCTCATATACTGTACTCAAGTACACGAATAGATTGAACTATGTAGTACTAACGATTGAACCAACACGATCAAACATCCCGCCGGAACCCGACTGTATTCGACTTCGGACGTGGCCAAAAAGGGCGGAAAAACAGACCAGTAAGATCAGGTAAAGTTGTCAGAAGATTAGTGACGATAGTGGAAGAGTTCTTGTCCCGGCAGACACCACAAAGCCAGTTTAGAGGAGTCGCTATCTTAGCACGAGTACTTGAGTACTCCAGTACTGTGCTCGGCCATCTAGATGATAGTGAAATCAACAAGCCTAATTCATTAGATGAGACGGGAGGACCATAGATCACAAGGAATGCACACAACATGATAAGTTACCATGCTGGAGGACCCCTGGCTTTGATCACATGTCAACGTGCATCTGTGTTGCCCGTGGATTGGGTATGATGCTCACAACGCTCCTCTGCTCAAAGAATAAGAGTTGACGTTGTTACTTTTGTTTTTGATCTGGTCGATGATGGTAAAAGATTTGGTGTGCCGTTTTTCAGCTACGATCGTTGCTCATCAAGCGCAAACCAACTCGATTACAGCGCAGGATATTTCTCATGGCCGCCTTATGGATCGGGGTGTCCTTTTCTTGGTGTGGAAATACTTGTAAATAATACGGGAGTGAGCGTGAAGTTTTCTGTGCCACACCGAGATTCGTTGGTCCTCCTTTTGCCTCTCACTCGGAGGGCGCGGCCCAACCGCCCCTGGCCAAAGATCGGCAGCCCGCATTCCTATTGATCCCGTAACCGATCCGTACGAAATGTCTCCTTATCACTACCGTCTTTCGTTCAGAACACCAACACCGCCCATCCTCTCGCCATTCAACCCAAGTGAGCCTTTCCAATAGGCAGCCTACCAGACCACCCCGACGAATACTGACCTGTGGGTTTCGGAGGGAGAATCCAGTAGGATTGGTGTTACTGGAATTCTCTACGAGAGCGACCTAACGGCTTCCACCTCAGCCCGGCCCCAGTGTAGTCTGGGGGGCTGCCTATTTGCCTGCCGGAGGCTGATTTTTTGTCGGGGTATGCTTCTTGATTTTTGCTTAATTACCAGTTCTGAACTCACAAATTGGATGACTGTAGCTATGGTTTGGGTGATCACCAACTCGATATACGATTAAATACGTGCGAGAAGCCTGGGAGGGTAGGTGTGCGGAACCCCAACAATTTTTTAATCGTTTGTTGGTCCTTGATGAGAAGTCCTAACAGCACAGTTAAGACTTCAATTCCCCCACTGAAAATCCGTTTTACGAGGCTTGCTCTCGCCCTCCTGGGGCTCTAGTACTACTACTACTGGTATGGTTATAATGGTTCTTATGGAATCTTTTTGCATTGTATGTATCGGGTTAGGGAAACAACTTTCCTTCCGTATAATGCAAGAACATTTCCTCCGTGTCTCCTTCTATAGGATTTATCGCAGAGAGAACCCGCGAGAGGCTGTTAGAGAATCCATGCACTCAGCACAGTAACCGTTAATGCACCGGGCTTTTATGAACATAGCCTTGAGACACCATTTTACGAATAGGCCTGCGAGGGCATTATCGATTGCCAAAAGTTCGTCAGTGCCGGAATTTCTCAGAGATTTTTTTACCTCTTTAACCCGAACCCCTAGAGACTTTTTTTATAATTAAATTTTTTATAATTTTTTCTTAAATCTTTTTGAGAAAGTTGAAGGACCGACGGACTAACGGCCTTTGAAGCAACAATAATATAGTCAATAAAGTCCCTGACCATCACCCGAGCTCTCTTAACAAAGACTGCGGGACCGAATCTGTGTGTAGAAGCATCTACCTTGCGAAATCTAATTTAGGGCTGTCCACCAATACACCGTGCATAGATTCCTTTTTGCTTCCCTGAACATGGATAGAATCCTGTGGGAGGCAATTACTCGAACACAAGTATCCGGTACTATGCACGGATTTCTTGCCATATACCCGCCCTAGGCAAGAAGCATTCGAGAACAGCGGGAAGGGTAAGGAAGCCCTGTAGGGCCGAGGAAAGGGTTAACGCGCTTAGATAGCCGATAGAGCCTGAAACGGTGGGGGCTTTTTTTTTCAACAAAAAGCACCCGAAAACAGGGGTCGCGAGTTTGTATGGCGCTCAGATAGGCACGGATTTTTCGCCATATATTTTGTGAATTCCTGTTATCGAGCACTTTCCTGCTATCATACGAGCACCCGAACACAGGGATCAAGATTTTGTATGGCGAATTATCTGTGCACGTTTGACCGCCAACACTAAATTCGGGCTCAGACGTTCTGGCACCTGTTTTTTCCGTTTTCATTACATACCTTCTTCTCCTCAGGCACTATCGGCCATCTAGGCCCATCTGCCCTTTCATCGGTCTTGCCGACCCCCGCCCCCTTAGGTACGGCACGCCGCCCTTCCTGCTTCGCCCCGGCACTAGAAGAGTTCTAGCACCAGGGTTATTTTATACCAAGCTACCGTGATGCGGAGGCGACCGACTGGGCATCGAGATGTGGGCCATATCACTCTGGTCTGAAGCATTGGAGGAAAGCCAAAGCATTTAACCGTCAGGCTATCCGAGGCCTCAGTGTCAGCAAATCCATTTCCCCGGCATCCAGACTAGGTGTGGGAATTGACATCCCTAATGTGCGGCTAGTATATCACTTTCGGGAACTTCAAGACTTTCTAGGATTTGTACAGAAGTCCGGTAGGGCTAGTGGGGATAGCCTTCCCGCAAAATCTTAACGTTTTCCTCGATACGACCCTACGGACCGGTTGGGAGATGTGCTAAGGCAGATCAATAGGGTAGCCGGCAATATACGAATATTACTGACGCACTTTGTCGCCGAGAACGAGGAAATAGCCTTTAGGTGTGAAAATCTACTCGAGGCACAGGAGAATCTGTGCATTGGATTCTAGCGTAGGCCACATTCGGGACGCTCGGCTCAAGGGATGATGAGCTATGCCACGCACTGAACGGTGGCATTGGTTTCCATCGGTTGATGGTATTGAGGCCACCGATGAAAAGCTCCTTGTATTTTCCTTCTCTCCCATCATCTTATACTGCGTTTATCTAGTATGGCCCCCTCCTACTCCTTCATCACAACCACACTCTTATAACGCTTTCCCGCCATTTTCAGTACCTAGATTCGTGGGGTATTTCTGTCAGTTCCGCCCGAGCAGCGGACCCACAAGATCGCACGAGCATGTTTGAGGAGTTTCAGAAGGCCGATAAGCCTCGAGTTTTAACGGGAACCTACGGGGCAACGGGGGAAGCTCCCACTTTTGTCTGTGTCTTCCGATGTATTCCCCTCGATCCTGATTGGGAGATATCGAGGGAGGATCAGGCGATCGCACGGATCCACCTCTGCGGTCAGCGGCACCCGACCACCAGCTATGAGGTGTATTCCGAGAAGTCATTCGACGAGAGGGGGATAGCTTATTAGAATACTGCTTCTGCCGGATGGTGGTACTGTCCACGGGTGGTGTCATTGGTTTCAATAATGGGTCGTTACCCCCGACTTATCGTCCGACTGATTCACTTTACCCTGCAAGAGTACCCCGGTGCCAACCCCACCGCTCCCAAGAGCGCCTCGTGTAGGGCCCGGCGGAAACCTACTTGACATATCCGAACTTTTAGTCCTTCTAAAGGACACATCACCCATCCCTACCCCCCCACTGGAAATATTTCCCTTTCCTCGCCTACAATTTTTCTTCCAGTGGTGCTACGAGTGGTGCTACGTAAGCAGGGGAATAAACCATAGCACGCACAGTCACTCGGGCTCGAGCTTCTCGAACCGGTGCCTTTACGACAACATAGGCTTTTTAATGCTTACTACTACAACCCCACTCAGCTGACGAACTGTCCCGAACAGGCGCCCCGAACAGGCGTTCCACTAGGAGGAGAGGAGGGAGAGGAGGTGGATGGATAGGGAAGGTGGGGCTGCAGCCCGGGCGGGGAACCTTCGAGTATCAGTTGTAGCAGTAGGTTTTTAGCACGATGTGTATCGGGTTGCGGTCGCTCTCTACCATATGCAGTCCAGTGGACTAGAGTGACCAGAAAATTTCGGAAAACGAGTGAAGCTCAACACACATTGTTCTTAAAAACACCATCTACGATAGTATGACAACTTATCCAACCCCTCGCGAGATTAAACCCATTAAGAACCGGACGCTCGAGCCTAAGCCACACATACAGACTCCGTCGACCGCCGGAGTTCCCGCCCAATCGCTGTAGACACCAATAGATAAGAGCCCGACCTAGGATGGGGCGGGCTGGCTACGTCCCCCTAAGCCCCTGCCGCACCTGTAACCTACAAACAAGCACAAAATGAGAAAGTATAGTGTCAAATCCAAGTGATGGGTAGTGTCTTAATAGTGTTGACACCAATTGACTAACGAAAAGGATTGGAATGACATATGTCGTGAACTCACATGTGATGACACTGGGCACAAATAGGAGTGGGGTTCAGTAGCTTTAACACTTTACCTGGACTATAAGTGTTGAAAACTGTAGTCACGGGCGTGCTCTCTTCTTGTCTGTTGCTGTGGTCACGAGTGATACCTCGTGACCACCTGCGTCACCCCCTGCCCCCTCTCCAAATCTTCGTCTCTTCTCTCATCCTTCTTCGTCTTCTCTTCCTTCTTTTTCTCTTCTAATTCTCTTCTTGTTCAATAAGCAATACAAGTCTTCTGCTTTCTCCGGTGACCGCTCTCCTTTTGAACCTGTGGAACTACTCGCTTCCACTCCTTCCCACCCGATAGCTCTCAACAATAAGACTTGAGCAGGTTTCATACAATATCTGTACTCCATCTCACCCACTCCTAGCCGAAGAGCATTGCTGTCGTTACCGCAACTCACCAGCCCTTCCAAGAATATTGTCAATAGGAAAGAGATCGACTCCAATCACGAAATATCACTCGGACCTGATCTACAAGTGCCTCCCTTCCGTATATCGATGTATCATATCATACAAGTTACGGGCATATAGTACCCAAACACTAGCCAGCAGCCCCACCGCAACCTTTGGGTGGAACTGACTAAAGGGCATTACCAACCCTAAACCTACCCCCCGGTAAAAAAGTGGTTCGCTGAGCATTTTTTTTAATGCTCAACTACTCCACTGTCCCCCGGATTCGAACTCATGATGGTCCCTGTTTTCAAATTAGCCGACCAGTCTCCTAAGCCATTAGGCCATAGGAACTGGCCGATAATACTTTTTCTTCTTGATCTTTTAACTGCTTCTTCAGAAAAAAAGACAGTTCAGGCACCTGATACTTTATCTTTGGTTGAAAAAGGACCTCAGGATCCAATCATAGTACTCTCTCATGATATCGGCAGAACGAGGAACGGGGGGGGGGGTCCGGTGTATATCTATCTGTGCTCTGCCTCCGAAACTCTCGCTTTCTTTGTCAAAGGACAAATGTTCCCCGAATTCCATGGCTAGTATCCCCGATGTAACTACCCTCTGGTACAGGAAAGGACAAGGGATAAAGAAAAATATGGTAAATTGTCTATGCATATCTGACCGCAAGTACAAAAATTCGGACTCAAGTGTCTGGGTTCTATATGACTGTAACTTGTATCATGATGGATGAACCTTCCGCCTGTTGATATTCCCGGCGCTAAGGCAAATAATATACCAGTAGCATCTGCCCCTGAGATTGTTAATTAGCGAGCATGCCGAGCCTCCGATTACTAGCAAGTCGTAAAGATAACCAAGAAAAGAGCGTATGTGGCTCCGTGAGGTCCCACAGGAGCAACAGTTCGATGTCCGATAAAATGCGGAAATCTTCGACCTTAAAGGGAATTGGGCATGACGCTGCTACTTGTTGATAATGTCTAAGCTAGTCACTAGTTGGTAGGAATGTACGGCCTCACTGCTTGCAGATTCTGTGCTTGAACCCCTCACCTTTTTGCTTCTTTTTTTTTTGCGAGTTCTTTCTTTTCACAGCTTCAGAGCGCGTGTGCTATAATGAAAAGTATAAAACTGGCTGTTTATAGCAAAACTTGCAAAAGCACAGTATGTTTGCCATGGCATCTGAAGGTATTATACGTGGCATTTGAAGGGTTTTTTCTGAAAACGGGGTGTGTGTGAGACCTTAACTGTCTTTAATAAGGTATGATCCATTCTGTAAGCCTCCCAGTGTTGGCCTTGGTCCGCGTTCCCAATGCCCCCAAGCTTCGTTTCTGGAGGTACAGCTTGCCCAGCTAGACCCAGTTCCTAGTAGCCCTCTTTTTGCATTAATAGTTCATTTTATTCCGGTGCTTTCCTTTCCTTCAGGCGCTGTGATGTTTTATTAGACTTCAGTTTAAATCTCATTCACTACCTGTCTAATCATTGAAGTCGGCTCATGCTGAGCTCGTAGCAATTCAAACATCAAAAGCACAATATTTCAAGTGAGTCATTGGACGGAAGTCTCGGTTCAAACCTAATTCTCTCTGGATAATTCTTGAAAATTAAGCGAACAGGGGTTCCACGCGGGGAGAACATATATGCGGGGCACATACATATAATAACGCCCAGGGGCGTAGCGGAGAGCAGATTGATAAGCCCTTAGTACTGCATACCAGTAACAAATACTCCAGCGACGCAAGTCATGCAGCTCTACACCTAACAGACGGCGGCTCTGGCTCCCACGTAAACACCCCATTCATTCCCAGCAACATCCATTCCGTTAATTCCCATTCGGACATTCTTACTACCTATTGTAGACGAGAACGACCGCAGCTCATGGCAGCCTATGGTACTTGCACTTTCTTCATTAGAGATAATTTAACACAAACTATATTCTAAGTTTGTTCTATGGGGAGATCTCGAGGTGACTCAAAACGCGTCCAATACGCCTGATAGCTACCATTATAGACGCCAAACTAGACCACAATCGTTCTATGAATTCTTCAGCGGAAATATAAACTCTATTAAGACTTATGGTGTACTGCGTGACCCGCTAGTTCAGGTACTCCTAACAGACCTTTGTTGCCGGTTTTATGCTGCGGATGTGGCCCCTCTGAGGCTCCCAGATCTTGTCTACCAACTTCCCCGCGCAGTTGATGCGGATCCTAGCAGAGGTTCTGAGGGTAGTAAAGTAGATTAATATATCGGACATGCTGGAATGGTACGGTAGAGGTCGGGATAATACAAGTAGTCTACTTCGCTCTGTGGGTAGCGTTGTAGATCCTGCTATCCCGATCATTTCGAACCTAAGGCTGGTTAACGCCTCAGCCTCAGTGTGGCGACCGTGTGTGTTGCTGAAGACTTGGCGGAGGAATCGAAGAAAAAAACCCTCCTGAATTTAGCGTCCATGGTCATGGATGGCCCTGGTGCCTCTAAGCTCTCATCATCCTAAGCCTCGCCGGGTATGTTGCTACGCCATAACCAACGAGCAAATTCACAATAAATAGAAACAGTTGAAGGATCTAACAAAAAAAGGCCCAGGATGCACCATTCTTAGCTCCCAGCAGTATGCTCAACCCGAAAGAGAGAGCTAGGACGCTTGTACTAGTACTCAGCCTTTCCCCTTGGACTCCCGGAGACCGTGGATAATATGCATCGCTTGCTCCCTATTTTTAGCAGCTATGGGCAGTGCTTGGCATGGATAGCTTACGTCTTTGGCGCCAATATTGCCTTAACAACTTCGCATCCTCTCAACGACCAACTTGCGGAAACAATCCTGAACAAACGTCGGCTAATCAACGTCCCCTCCCCCGCCAATTGCATCCGCCCTTTCAGAAGAGCTCTTCTTCGGGCTAATCGAGTGATAATAGGTGATGATTATGCTGCCTGGCCAACTGACAGCGGGGGGCCAAAGTGACGGGGTGTTGCGTAGTTGGGGTGCGGGGGAGAAGGGACCCATGCCTCGGGTAAAAAACAATTCCCTTCAAAGGCTTTTTCTGGATGGCCTTGCCGAGGGCAGCCGGACTCACTCCAATGGACAAACCACCGCCCGTGAATGGCATAGTCTCCGACTGCTGGTACGAGCAGTATCGATCACGGGTAGGATGGCTAGCTTGCGGAAAGCGGAACCCCAACTCCGACCACCGGATAGATTCTTGGGTGTCTGCCTACCCGAAAATTTTGCGGCCGGAAATCAACTTTCTGTGTTGTTCTACAGTGGGGAAGGGCATCCTGCATTCGGCGCATCTTCTTAGATATTGGTATGAGCAGGAGAAAGATTGAAACCCCTCATCACGTGCTCAAAATAAAGGACTCATAGTGTTCAGATATCCCACACTTCTTGTCTTATTATTCTCCTGACTCCTGAGTGGGGTAGTTGGGGTCGGAACTCGAAAGAATTCGCTATCTGCTGCGCTAGTCGCAACATCCTCGTCCACCCTAAACCTCATTAACCTTGTCACCCCGGCTCATTTCCAACGGCCATGGATCAATAACCAAACACTAGGTAATATTTAACTTAGGTTTCACCCTGCTTCATTAAACTTACCACTCAGATTTTTCCGAAAATCTCAGAGCGGTAGTGGTTGAGGTTGAGGCATGATAGTATTACCGATTCATCTACTTGTATTGTGGGCCCTCGGGATAATCAAAGTGTAAGACACCATCATACCAGAAGTCTCAGGATACGGTGCCGATGCGTCCTAACTTTATGGGCTGGGATTTACCTTGGGTTGTGGCGCATGTGTGCAAGTACGAGTATTCTCTCTTGAAGCTTACTCGTGGCTAGGGTTCGCTACCACTGTTGCTGGTGCCGTATCAGCGATGCACAAGTGGACCAGCACCGGTACGCTTCGGCAACGAGTCGGGGAATGTGATACCAACACTTTAATACGAGGGGCTTACACAGCCCAATCACCCGCTTTTATCGCAAGTTTAAGCCACTGTGCAAGCTTGCGCGTCAGGTTGAATCGCCAAGAGCGTGAGAATCGTGGTCCTCGGATAATATTCTATCCGAGCTTCGAAAGTACTGTGCAGTGATTAAATGCGACGCGAGTGATTCTCCATGAGGGGTTGATGGGAGAATAGAGAGCTCTCATGAAATGCTCCCAGTTCAAGCCCCTTAAAAGCATAATTCAAAGGTCTAAATGGGGAACTTTCTACAATATGCCCGGATGGTAGGGGACAAGACTTTGATACGGCGCAACCTCAAACACTTACAAGGTTGTCCCATCGGCCCCAGTGCCCTAACCCTGGGGGCGGCTGAGCCTATGTAACAGACTTGCGAGTCTTTCTCCACTAGAGCTCTCAACAACCAACCTCACGTCTTCTTCTCCTCCATTCTCCTCCATACCTCCACTTTAGCTCCAACAGACTTCGAAGAACCTCTCCGAACAAAGAACGAACCACACAAACAGTCATGTCTGTCAACAAGAACCCCACCGGCGCTAAGGCGGCTCCCGTAGCCTCGGACCCACCTTCATACACAGACGCTACCTCCTCCAACTCCGCGCCCGTCTATGGCGATGGCAACGTCTTCACTGATCAGCCGACGATGTCCTACACCGCAACTACCCCAGAGTCATACACTCCTCGCAAGAAAGGCTGGATGAGCGGAATGTTTGACTGCTTCGTCGATCCTGCGTCCGGTAGGCTCCCGAGAAATCTCTCCCTCGCTAACGCCAGCCTTATTTGCCCGAAACGAGTTAACCGGAGCTAACGGAATTTCTTCTATAGGTGCCAAGGCCCTTTGCTGTCCCTGCGTTTCGTATGCCCAAACTCGCCATCGTCTCCACGCTCCTAATACTCCCACGCCAGTCATCTCGACGCCCTGTTTGGGCTACTGCCTCGTAATGTCCTGCTTCCCCGGTGCCGAGTTTATCTTTGGATTCATGCAGCGAGGCGACATCCGTAATAGGCTTAATATCGATCACTCGTTGCCCAAGGGGACTGTCTCACCGGTTTCTACTTCGGGCCAGCCTGGTAAGACAAGGATGTTTGAGAGTATGGATAGTGCCGGTGGATGTGTTGATGATTTCTGGAGACACTTCTTCTGTGCCCCTTGCTCGCTTGCGCAGGAGGACCGCGAGGTCAGCCGATGGGAGAGGGAGGTTGCTGGTGGTGAGGGATGGTGTGACGAGGATGAGGAACTTGGATTTAGAGGCGTTGAAACTACCCGAGGGGAGGAGGGTATCTCCGAGGAAGGCGAAAGACTCTTGGGATGCGAAAGGGGCGAGTTGAGAGGACTCCGGGGCTAAACGATAACCCATCTTCACTTCTCCTTCGTCTTTTTTTTTATTTACCTTGAACGTCTCTTTGGCTCTTTTTTTCTGGTCTGCTTTTTTCTCTCTCTCTTCCGTTATTGGGTATTATTATTGGACAAGCTGGGTTGGTCGGTTGGTTTGGTAGGATCGGCTGGGTAGCATAAACATACTAAACTCAGATCATTTCCTTACTCTTTTTCTTTTCTCTCTTACTTTTCTTCTTTGTCTCTGCTCTCCCGCTGCGTTGCTTGATAGTCATAGGCCAACATGAGTAGGTTGCTGAACTCCAAACTTGAACTAGAGGGGGCCGGAGCACAGCCATATATTCACTATCTAGGAAGTGAAAAATCCCCTTTTTTCGTGCCATGCCCACCGACAAGTAGAGCCATACTTGCCTTGCACTGTGCGATCTTGGCGACAAAGGAAACTGATCCCCACCGGGGTTTCCACCCAAAATGCTCGGTTTCGGAAGGTGCCTACTTACCGCCGTAACGTTGGGAAAATCCAGCCATTTTCTAGATAGTACAGCCTGACATGAAGGTTCACATAATTGAACACTAGGTGACAGAAAGCACCCTAGGAATTCTGAGTGCTAGGGTTCTAAGAGCCCAAGAGCGCTGCTGAGATAGCCAATTTGTATGGGATTTCTACAGTACTAGTGCTCGGGAGTGAGGGGAAGTCGGGCGCGATACTATTGCTAAGCTTGGCGGGGCTTGTTTCTAGTCCGGATAACGAGACCCCTTTGTATGCTCATCGCAGGATTTACACCCATCCCCGATCCACCTCCGTCACCTCTCCGTACCCCCTTTATGGCCCAATCAACAACCACAAGTCCGGCAGGTGCTTAGTTACGGATACAAGCCCTTTGAATACAAGTAGTGGTAGAAGCAGACTGGTGATTCCTTGGGTCTCTGGGCCTAGGGGGACAATACTATCATAAGGAGGAAGCAGCAAAGTGCCCATGTTGGAAACTGTGGTCACGGTTGTGCTCTCATTTTCTCTGTTGCTGGTCACGAGTGACACCTCGTGACCGTCTGCCTCACCCCCGTCCCCTCTCAATATCTGCACCCCTCCTCCTTCTTCCCCCTCTCTTCTCTTATTTTCGCTCTTAATATTATTCTCTTTGTTCAACTAGTAATACAAGTTGTTCGCTTACTCTGGAGACCGCTCTCTTTTGAACTCGTGATACCACTCGCTTCCACTCATACACTCAACAGCTCCACCCCGACTTTTGTCCTTCACCGATTGCCAATTTTTCAAAGCCAAAAAAATACATTGAGATGATAACCAATATGAGAAAATAGAAATCTGCCGAGTACAGAGAAGTGAGAAAACCAAGACCATCCAAGCTATCTATTCCATCAATCGGCCTTCTTCCATGTGTCCACCTTCGGAGGCGTTGGGGGAGATGTCGCTGCCCTTGTCGCTTGAGATCGTTGGCACCGATAGATCCCACCCTGAGGCAGGTGGTGGAGGAGCGGACCTAATTGCCTGCCGTTCGGTGACCAACGACTCCCCAATCCTAGGCAGGCTATTTGCCCTGCTGGCCCGGAACAGTTTCATTTCTCTGGTTGGAAATTTCCATAATGACTCCCTGACAGGCATGCCCATATACTATCCCTGCACCTGTCTTCAGAGACCGGCACTGCCTATCGGTACAGCTGGTGGTGGTGGTGAAATAATGGTATCCTAGCTTTCGGTTTGCTAGACAAAAGCTGCTGTCCAGGGACTTGAAAAGTGAGGAAGAATGAAGAGATCTAGTAATCGTTTGAATAAAGATTGTGGCTGCGTATGCGCTGTGGATAGATATGCCCTCCAAGAGGTGTTCTTTGATGTTCTTGGTACCCAGGGTAGGCAGCCGACCAGAGTGTCTTAGGCCAAAGTAATGCGCTTTGTTGGGGTTGATATCGTCGTGTCCGAGTAGTATTTTTTCCACACCTGTGAGCCCCTCAAAGGCCGCCAATGACAGTCATGTTCGGTCCATTGTCTGGTCTGCCCAAGTTGACATCGCCTTATCCAGGTGGCCTTTTCACCTCTCCCTCACACGCATTCACAGCAGCGCACTATAGGGGTGTTTGGCTGGAGTTATCCTTCTGCTGAGATGAGACCGCAACCCTCCATCTCGGACCGTGAAATTATATATATATCACGATCCCACGTATCGTCTGCTTTTCGGATGATTTCATTACCTTTTGTGGCTGCTGTCTTCATCGAACAGCTTTAACACAAGCGATTTCGAACAATCTGAAAGGTCCCTATTGGTGTGCACCCCCCCATATTGAGAAGGATATACGAGACCTGGTGTGTCTTGGAGGTCGGGTGAACAGAATGGTCCAAATGGCTTCGACCTTCACGGAATTCCGGTATCTTAAGTAAGTTTTTGATGTGCAGTTCCCCGGAGCTTTGCCCAATTGGCAATGGGTTGTTCCAACCCGACATTAATCATGGGGAATCACTCATACTTGCCAAGGCCTTAACCTGGAATGTATCACATAGCTAGTCTTGGTAAATTAACCTATCATACTGTTAGTATGATACGCTAGAATGAATATCCGCCAGCTCCGGCTTCAGAGTCCCCTCACCGTACTGCGAATATCATGCTTGAAACTTCCCCAGTCGTACTATACCTTCTCAGTATGATACGCTGGCTTGCGGAGAAAATGATCCTTTTGAATTAGCTACAAACTCGTTTCTGCCTTCCTCTTCTTCTGCCGTCATTACTGCGACTGGCTGAATAGGCGGAAACGGAGGAGTGCTGGTAAGGGGAAAGGGTGGTCGTGAGAATTTAGGTTCTATCTTGAGTAAGGCGATTCACACAGTACTACTCCTGCCCTGTCACCTCCACAGTCTCCTGGGGGTGTTGGAGGGAAAGGAGGGAAGAAACGGAATTATCGAACAAACTATAATTTTCTCTTCTTGTATCCCCGTTTTTCTCCACTTCTGAGGTGGAAATCGTGGGCGGGGGGGGGGAGGATTTCACTTTTTCGGAAGCAGGAAGTGGTGGTGGGGTCCCGACAGGCGTCAAGGAGGACGGATATTTATTTTCTGAGGGAGCAAGGTTTATTTTGGTGATGGAGCATTTGTGGGGTGAGTGGGAAGAATTTTAGGGATTCTAGATGGGATGGGGTGTTGACGAAGAGATCATGAAAGAGAGGAAGGAGGGAGATTGAAGGAAGGAGGGGACTCGCGGTGGGAGGAGAAGCGGCTGGATTCAGTAGAAGAGTTTCATGTTCGTCTAGCCTCTAAACCCTTGCCAATATTTTGTTTCCTTGTTTCTATTGTTAATTTTTTGCTGCCTCGAGCTGAATTGCCTCTTGGGGTGAGTTCCCTGCTTTATACATGATTAGGCGGGTTTGCTTGGTCCCCGTTCGTTCCCCATTCCACTGATCACTATCAAGACCCTCCCCTCTTCCCCCCTAGCTCTGAACCGAATCAACAAAGCCAGTGACACCCTAGCATACCCAACAACCATTCCCATCGACAAGAAATGCACTCTGATAGCCTAAGCTCGAGTCCATGGTTTACATGAATCTCCGAGGGGGAGAGTCCTGTGAGAGAGTTACTCGATCGGCTGTCCCTGATTTGTAAGATATCCCGGCATATCTGGGTACGAGGAAGCTCACAGATTGTGATCGTGGGCCCACGGGTGGACTTTTCAGATCTCGGAGTGGAGTGGGGTGCGTATGATAAGTCGGGCACCACTCCTCGTAGGATTATAATATACCTGAAGCAAATACCGTCACACATCACGACCCTCAAGCTGCTGTTTGCTTTCCGCGCATTCTGCTCTGGTGTTGGGAGAATTTTCTGAACTCTTCCTCTCATATCATACTCACTTTTATATCTTCTGGGTGAAGAGGTCGTGCCCACTGAGCACTCCGGCCTTCGCGGGCCATGACCCGTGAGCCTCGCACCCACATCGCGCGCTATCTGATGGTGCTATTAGGGGATCGGTAGGGATTGGTACATTTAGTCCCTCAGGCTCGCGTAGGATTGTGGCTGGACGGGTAGGTATGATATGTAGACCTTCGGTCGTAGATAGAGGATACATCAAGTCATTCTTCCACCACCACCGTGTTCCAACACCGTGTTGTTTCAGAGGCAGTGCACTTACCTCAGTTGAAATACAGGCAGATTGATATTCACTAAGGACCGGAGAAAATATCCAACAGGCCTCCCCTTTCTAAGAGACAGGGAAGGGGACTGCGGTCTTATTCTGGCTTCATGGATATAGCCGGTACACTTGCTAACTGCTCTTTTCGCTTCGGTCATTGTGGCACTCGAGAGGTAGGGAATTCGGATTTTCGCAGCAATCGATGTTGCCAATGTTTCACTTTTGATATATATCGGTGATGCCGACATTGTCATTCTCCTGATCGATGCTGATGTGAACGCGGGGGGATACATCAAGAGGTTTTACTCCCTGCGGATGCTTGCCGATCGAATTGGCTTGTTGGTCGGCATTGGATGAAAGTGGCTGAGTGGTTGTGCCACGAGTAGCGGGCTCAGTGTGTAGAGCACGCTTGGTATGAGCCAGGTGGACTGCAGTCCGTCCTAACCTCTACCGTGGAAGGATCACCGGGCCCTGTAGATACACCCCCCCCATACTGTTAGGAACACTACCTATGTTAGTACACAATTGTGGGGTTGGGCCTTATTTGAATTGTTCTAATTTCTCAAAAAGAACCTATTTCGAAGGGGTCTTAGTAAAACCAGTGGGCTGAGGTTTTATTAAAAAGGATATATCATAACAAAGTTTTAAAAAACAATTCCCTCCACAGCAAGGAGGGGCAATAGGGGACTATTGGGAAACGGGGGAAGGGGAGGGGTAAAAATCATGATCTAAAACATTATCGCGTCCCTCCCGAGCAATCATCGCCCGAAGATATCGATCCACCGCTAGCTCCTTGATGTAGACTCCCAGATTCCTCTGATACCCCTCCCAGTCAAATTCTATTTCCTGGTCGTCGTCTTTGTTGGTAACATCAATGAAGTCACTAAGGTGGAACTTAAAAAACAATCCAGTGCCTAAGTGAACGTGGTTCTATATACCTTAGCTTGAATCACTTTTCCTTTATATATCTCAAGGAGTAACTTACCTTTGGTGCTGGAGTACGAATTGCTATGTGAGATACCGGGTCTCGTTTCCAAATTTCGGTAAATCCGGTGATAGTTCCCACCCAAGAAACTCCCTTGTGGACTGCGGGTCCATAGGGTCCCATAAGCGAAACCATTTCCTCAGTAATTACCTCCTCCTCCTCAATATCGCCCTCAGGCTGGGAACACTCATCACCATTTAGGTAGGAGGACAGTGGGCTCTGGTAAGGCGGGTCTTCCTCCATCTTTACTAGCATCACAACAGAAACCGTCTCTGTACCTTCTAGCCACATCCTCGCATCATCAACAAGGGCATCATATGCCTCTGCCATACCGACTTCCAGGATAAATTTCACCTCCACATTTCCCTGTGGAGTTTCAATTAGTATAGCAGCAGCAGGGATTCCCCCCGACCCCCGGTAGGCTCCCTGAAACTTGTGGAATGTTTGGCCAGTAGCGATATTGATCCTGTCACGAAGCGGGATTGGGAGCCGGCTACGGGCCATGATAAATGCGGTGGAAACAGTAGAAACCAAATTTGCATGTATCGAGTTTGGAGCTGATTGGATGGTTAAGGTCTTCAATAACGAATTATAAGAATACCGGGGAAATCTAGCCGCATTTTGTAAATCATACCGAACTGCAACGAGGAGGGCATCTTACTTTTCGTCTTCATCAATATTTAGAGCCTCCTTGAACCTAATCCAAATAGATGCAGGCATTTCCATGATGAGCGCCCTTTCCCCTCTATCTGGAAGACCGAGGCCTTGGGTTCCAGAATGCCATGCATTGAACTTGCTGATACATTTTTGTATATATTGTGACACAGAATCTCGGATGGCTGGGACTTTAGGCAAAAGAACAGCCGGCTTGTTCTTAGTATCGGCCTGGTACGTCATATGATGAACGATTATCTATTTACTACCAGTCAGCAATAAAGCTCAAGTTTTGATTCCCATTGCATGCTGGTGGAGCATTTTTCTCCAGCTGCCTAAGGCATAAAGCTGGGCTCTTCTTTTTCGCCAAACAAACGTTAGATAGGAGAACAGTGGGAAGACATACCTGTAAATGAACTGGTGCACAAAAACTGGCTCGATCGGTGTGCACGGCACTGCACTACGATGTGCCAGAGTGTTGTGAGATTAGCTGATGGCACTACCTGGCACAGTTGAATTGTTATGGGCTGGTTTCTGTTATTGGGGTCCGGTGTGTTAGGGTTTAGGTTAGCAGTAGGTACGGCCCGGGGTAGCTATCCTCATAGGGCTGAGTAGTAGAGTTGAGTGAACTGGTAGTGGGTCTTGGCAGTCATGTATTTCTATATAGACCTTCGGTCGCAGATAGAAAATACAAGTCATTCTTCCACCACCACCGTGTCCCAACGCGGTGATGTTTCAGAGGCAGTGCACTTACCTCAGTTGAAATATAGGTAGATTGGTATCCACTAAGGACCAGAAAAAATGTCCAACGGGCCTCCCCTTTCTAAGAGACACGGAAGGGGACTGCGGTCCTATTCTGGCTTCATGTATATAGCCGGTACACTTGCTAACCGCTCTTTTAGCTTGGGCCATGGTGGTGCTCGAGAGGTAGGGAATTCCGATTTTCGCGGCAATCGATGTTGCTAATGTTTTCACCATTGATATCGGTGATGCCGACACTGTCATTCTCCTGATCGATGCTGATGTGAACGCAAGGGAAGAATACATCAAGAGGTTTTACCTCCTGCGGATACTTGTCGATCTAATTGGCTTGTTGGTCTATATTGGAAGGAAGTAGTTAAGTGGTCGTGTGATAAGTAGCGGGCTCAGTTTGTAGGGCGCGCTTGGTATGAGTCAGGGGCTGCCTGTCCTATAGTGCGTCCTAACCTCTACCGTGGAAGGATCACTGGGCCATAGATACTCCCCCCCATGCTGTTAGGAACAATACCTTTGTTAGTACACAATTGTGGGGTTGAGCCTTATTTGGATTTTCTAATTTCTCAAAAAGAACCTATTTCGAAGGGATCTTAGTAAAACCAGTGGGCTGAGGTTTTATTAAAAAGGATATATCATAACAAAGTTTTAAAAAACAATTCCCTCTACTGCAAGGAAGGACAATAGGGGACTATTGGGAAACGGGGGAAGGGGAGGGGTAAAAATCATGATCTAAAACATTATCGCGTCCCTCCCGAGCAATCATCGCGCGACGATATCGATACACCGCCAGCTCCTTGATGTAGACTCCCAGATTCCTCTGATACCCCTCCCAGTCAAATTCTATTTCCTGGTCGTCGTCTTTGTTGGTAACATCAATGAAGTCACTAAGGTGGAACTTAAAAAACAATCCAGTGCCTAAGTGAACGTGGTTCTATATACCTTAGCTTGAATCACTTTTCCTTTATATATCTCAAGGAGTAACTTACCTTTGGTGCTGGAGTACGAATTGCTATGTGAGATACCGGGTCTCGTTTCCAAATTTCGGTAAATCCGGTGATAGTTCCCACCCAAGAAACTCCCTTGTGGACTGCGGGTCCATAGGGTCCCATAAGCGAAACCATTTCCTCAGTAATTACCTCCTCCTCCTCAATATCGCCCTCAGGCTGGGAACACTCATCACCATTTAGGTAGGAGGACAGTGGGCTCTGGTAAGGCGGGTCTTCCTCCATCTTTACTAGCATCACAACAGAAACCGTCTCTGTACCTTCTAGCCACATCCTCGCATCATCAACAAGGGCATCATATGCCTCTGCCATACCGACTTCCAGGATAAATTTCACCTCCACATCTCCCTGTGGAGTTTTAATTAGTATAGCAGCATCAGGGATTTTTCCCGACGCCCGGTAGGCTCCCTGAAACTCTTGGAATGTTTGGCCAGTAGCGATGTAGATCCTGTCCTGAAGCGAAATCGGAAGGCGGCTACGGGCCACGGCAAATGCGGTGGAAACTGTAGAGACTAACCTGTCATGAATTGAGCTTGCGGACGATCGGATGGTCAAGGTCTTCAACAACGAATTATAAGAATACCGGGGAAACCTAGCCGCATTTTGTAAGTCATACCAAATTGTAATGAGAAAGGCATCTTACTTTTCATCATCGTCGATATTGAGAGCCTCCTTGAACCTAATCCAAATAGATGCAGGCATTTCCATGATGAGCGCCTTTTCCCCTCTATCTGGAAGACCGAGGCCTTGGGTTCTAGAATGCCATGCATTGAACTTGCTGATACATTTTCGTAGATCTTGTGACACAGAATCTCGGATGGCTGGGACCTCAGGCAAAGGAACAGCCGGCTTGTTCTTAGTATCGGACACCTGGCGGCAATGCGGAAATTGGGTGATGTGGGCATGAGGAACGGGGGCGAGCGGAATAGGAAATTGCTCTCGGTTGATACTGCCAGCCCGGCATTTCGGAGTGAAGTAAATATTTGTGTACCTCAAACTTGGTGGCCGTTGGGCCCCTGAAGTATTCCAGGGTGTATCGGCCTGGTACGTCATATGGTGAACGATTATCTATTCACTACCAGTCAGCAATAAAGCTCAAGTTTTGATTCCCATTGCATGCTGGTGGAGCATTTTTCTCGACCAGCCTAAGACATAAAGCTGGGGCTCTTCTTTTTTTGCCAAACAAACGTTAGATGGGAGAACAGTGGGAAGACATACCTGTAAATGAACTGGTGCACAAAAATTGGTTCGATCGGTGTACACTCTTGGTTATGTTACGAAAAGGAGTTTGTAGTCAGGGGGTCTGGCAGCGGAAGAGAAGTCAAAGGCGTGAGTAGAGAACCTTTATCTATTATAGCTGCCAAACAAAAAAAGTCTGGGCGGCACTAGAAGTCACTAGCCCTCACCCTTATGGCAACACTGCAACTAGCGTTGTTGGCACTTGAAGTGCCTTGTATCATACCATGCCAGTGTGCCCGGCACTGCACTACGATGTGCCAGAGTGTTGTGAGATTAGCTGATGGCACTACCTGGCACAGTTGAATTGTTATGGGCTGGTTTCTGTTATTGGGGTCCGGTGTGTTAGGGTTTAGGTTAGCAGTAGGTACGGGTAGCTATCCTCATAGGGCTGAGTAGTAGAGTTGAGCCGGTAGCGGGTCTTGGCAGTCATGTATTTCTATATAGACCTTCGGTCGTAGATAGAAAATACATCAAGTTATTCTTCCACCACCACCGTGTTCCAACACCGTGTTGTTTCAGAGGCAGTGCACTTACCCTCAGTTGAAATATCGGTAGATTGGTATCCACTAAGGACCAGAAAAAATGTCCAACGGGCCTCCCATTTTTAAGAGACACGGAAGGGGACTATCGTCCTATTCTGTGCCTCATGGATATAGCCGGTACACTTGCTAACCGCTCTTTTGGCTTGGGTCGTGGTGGCACTCGAGAGGTAGGGAATTCGGATGTTCGCGGCGGTCGGTGTTGCCAATGTTTCACTTTTGATATATATCGGTGATGCCGACATTGTCATTCTCCTGATCGATGCTGATGTTGTGAACGCAAGGGGATACATCAAGAGGTTTTTCTTCCTGCGGACGCTTGCCGATCAAATTGGCCTGTTGGTCAGCATTGGAAGGAAGTGGCTGAGTGGTTGTGCCATGAGTAGTGGGCTCAGTATGTAGAGCACGCTTGGTATGAGCCAGGTGGGCTGCATGTCCTATAGTCCGTCCTAACCTCTACCGTGGAAGGATCATCGGGCCCTGTAGATACACCCCCCCCATACTGTTAGGAACACTACCTATGTTAGTACACAATTGTGGGGTTGGGCCTTATTTGAATTGTTCTAATTTCTCAAAAAGAAAACCTATTTCTAAGGGATCTTAGTAAAACCAGTGGGCTGAGGTTTTATTAAAAAGGATGTATCATAACAAAATCTAAAAAAGCAATTTCCTCCACCGCAAGGTAGGACAATACAGCGCTATCGGGAAACGGGGGAAGGGGAGGGGTAAAAATCATGATCCAAAACATTATCGCGTCCCTCCCGAGCTAGCATCATTCGACGATATCGATCCGCCACCAGCTCCTTGATGTAGACTCCCAGCTTCCTCTGGTACCGCTCCTAGTCAAATTCTATTTCCTGGTAGCCTTTGTCGGTAAGGGGAGAAGGTGACGCAACCGGCAAACAAGTTTACATTCAACCATAGTTTCCAACAGCCCTCATGATAGTTCCTTTGTTGTTCGGACAGCTCCTGGGAATGTGCTTTAGCTTCGGGTATGTGTTTCGGGTGGGCATTTCGAATGCGGGAATGCGCGAGAGTGTTGGGGCCGCGTGGCAGCCGGGAAAGCGGTGGGAAAAGCGGAAACGCTGTGAGGGCAGCGTGCAAGAGCCGGAAGCTTGGAGGGCTATGGCCGCGAGGTTTGTTTCCTTCTACAGCAGCCTGGGAGTGAGCAAGGGGAAAGGGAGACCGAGCTGGAATAGAATGAGCATCCGTGGTGGCTCATAGATGGACGGCAAGTCTTTGTGGTTGATATATGCTCCTCTTTTTGACGTTAGCTAGCTGTAATTGAGAGAGTTGTGGTTGAATGAAGTGAACTTCCTGGGCCCTACTTCGTAAGTGTGCGATCGTGTTTCGTGTAAGAGCTCTTGGTGTTTCGTAGTCGCCGTTTCGCTTCGTTGTCGACCGTCGATCCACGTTTAAAAAGGCTCTGTTGAACACGGTGCGTCCTCAAAACGACAATGGTGGTAACAAAATGAGTGATAAGGGAGAACAGTAAAGTGCTTTGTGTAGCCTAAGCCGGAATAGCGAGCCAATATTTTCAGGTATCTTCAGATATCTGTGAGCATCACCAGATACCCACCGGTATCTGCAGATATCCGCAGACATGTTCAGATATCTGCAGATGTCAGCCACCCGTTGACGAAATACTGACTAGTCATATGGAATATACCAGAAGCCCTACCGGCGCGGCCAGGCACCCATGAAGCCTACGGGCTTCTCCAAAGCCTGACCGTTCCTTCCCCCAGCCGCAATCACAATCACTAAGGATCACTCAAAACCCACTGCACCTCCACACTGGGGTTTCAGAGTTTTATGGTTTATTTTTAGCGATAGCTAGGTAGATATCTGAAGTAGAAGTACTGTAAGAATACAAAATCGGTGGCAATAAAGTATCAAAAAATAATTCTCAGCAAGCTCACTACATGGACCTTCATGGTTCTGATGTGGTTGAAGTATGTTTGCTATTCTGGGGACAACGTGGTGATGGAGGCTCCGAAAGTTGCCGGCAATCTTTGGGCCCTTTTAGTCTAGAAAACACCGAGCTTTCTGAGCATTTTTGGAAGGGGAAAGTAGTCTATACCAATGAACCGCCGGTCAGGTCTAATATTTCCTTGTTAAAACCAGATCTCGTTCAGGCCAGAGAAACATATTTTAAAACTTACCAACCAAGTTGCCAAAGCAGCCTGTGAGAAATCCAGGGTACATGAGATAATTGGGGGTCCTCCAGGAATATGCCCGTCTCCAGCAATATATAAACTTCCTCCTCTTCCTACTCTTCATTCATCTCTCTCAAACTTCTCTGCAACCTTCATTTCCCACCACTACTGTATCTACAACACCCACTCCAGTTCCAAGGGAGGAAGGGTAGGGCTTTTTCTACCGGTGGGCGACATAGCAACTGGCAAAGGGGTATTTTTCTGTCGCCGAGGGAGCGCGGTGAAGAGTGATTTGTGTAGCGCTAGTCCCCTGTGTTGGCTATAGCCTTGTGGCCTATGAACGATATTCAGGCACTCCCTTCCCTCCTCCTACCCACCCGGCTACACCAGCCTCATCCCCATGACCCCGAGGGCCCAAACATCTCCACCCGCTCACTCTGCCTGATTAGAAACCTCGAGAATGAAACCCCGAAAACACCGTGTTGAGCTCGGCTGTTGTGTCTCCACCCAGTAGTAGTATTATCAGCAAGATCTAATCTAAGTCAGTGCTCTTTAATCAGGCGAACCGCAGCTCTGGTATGTGTTCTCCTCAAGGGCTGTCAAGACTAATGGGGGGCAGTGTTCTCAACGGTCCGGGGCCCCCGTAGGGCCCGACGGGGGGACTGCCAAGAGCCCTGGACCGGACGGGACGGCAAAATGCGGTCCACACCCGTCCTGGAAACCTCAGGACGGCCGTCTTTGTGGCGGACGGCGGGCCCTGCAAGGTAAGACATTTTTAGCGTGGGGGACGGCAGGGGACTACGGGGGACTACGGGGGACTCCGAGGGACTACGGGGGACTACGGGGGACTACGGGGGACTACGGGGGACTACGGGGGACTACGGGGGACTACGGGGGACTACGGGGGACTGCGGGGGACTGCGGGGGACGACCAGGGACTGCGAGTGACTGTGGGTTACTGCCGGTGACTACAGGGGACAATGAATCCTATCTACAGCATTTCATGACACCCTTCTCGAGCAAATACAGAAATTCATCTAATAAGATTAAAATAAACCTGAGGCTATCTAGGAGAGATAAATAGGTGTAGAATATATCCCATAATAT
>Ga0307517_10001569_pt1 | contig 38087 bp, 49 predicted proteins | sample 23_EM_MG_FD_194515 | JGI IMG/M metagenome (GOLD analysis project Ga0307517, IMG submission 194515) | Populus trichocarpa ectomycorrhiza microbial communities from riparian zone in the Pacific Northwest, United States - 23_EM | ecosystem: Host-associated > Plants > Roots > Unclassified | place...
GGCCCCCCCCCCCCCCCCGGACGACTGGCGGAATATGCGCGGTACCGAAGTTCCAGATCAAGTCAAAGACAGAAGGTCGCAATCGAGGTCCACGGGAAGCTGTGTGCAAAAAGCTGGAACAAGCTGTGCCCTGGCGCTCATCATAGTCACCGTCACCGTTCAGTGTTGCTGAGATCGATCACAGCGATGACACTTACATCGTGCGACGCTCGTACGATATCGAAGATACCGATAAAATTTCTTTCGATTACAATAAAGTACCCGAACTCGGGCACGCGTGGGGGTATCATCACCCAGGGAAGGTGATTTACTAGTTACGATCTCGGGACGAAAAGAGCGGGATATAAATATAAAAAACGCTCTCAAGTCGAATTCCACAATGAACTCTAAAAAAAAGTAACCAAAAAGGTTTTAGAGGACGGAGCCACCAAGCCCAAGGACCTTCTTTAGCTCCGGGAGATCGTGAATACCGACGATGGCGCCCTCAAGGAGGAGAGCTTGGAGGACGTGGTCACAATCGAGGACCTCGACATCGGCGAGAAGCCTCTGCTTGGCGGCGATAACATCGAATGCGTCAACCAAAAGGTGCTCATGAACGAGAAGGTCCAAAACTTCATCGACGATTTCCACACCCCGAGCTTGGCGGACGCGATCCAGACGAAGTTTAACGCAACTATCGTTGAAACGGGAGACCTTGAAATCATGCTCGCAGGACAGGACCTTGCAAGTTCCGCTGTCGCAAAGGACTTTTTCGACGTTAGGGATAGTCTTGCAGTTTTTGCCATCGGCGACGTTACCCCCGAAAGGAGAAGCAACAGTGCAACCACCACCTACGATTCCCGTCCTCAGTATCGCAATGCGCACAACCAGAGCAAGGTCACTCACAACTCTCAGCATCGGTTGTGATATCAACACAATCATGACCTTTCCCGCCGTCGGGGACACCACACATGGTCTTGCCAGCAGGACAGATAGGGTAGTCGCGCCTTCCCCTGGAGAAACCCTGCGAGCCACATCCGTGTGGGAAGTTCCCACACACTCCATTGCACTCGCTGTAGGGCGGCTTGCAGACACACTCGGTAGGATTGGTACTGGGAGAAGGAGTGTAGCCCTTCTCGCACGCAAAGTCGCAAGGACGCTTGATGTTACAGAAGGGACGAGCATGTGGTGGGTAATGGCATTCTTGCTTATCCTTCTGGTTTCGGATCTGTGATAGACGAACGAGGTCAGGAATTACGCGGGTGTAAGAACGCGAGGGGGGATCTTACAAGACCGGCGAAGTAGTCACGGGCGCCATCTCGACCAACCCCATCGACGACCTTCCTTGCCACCGGGTGGCTGTCAAGGAACCCAGGAAGAGCGGACGAACAGAGACAGATGTTAAGGTGGCCCGCAATAACGTTGCGACCTGTAGCATCGGAGGCGGTTAGGCTTGGGTGAGGGTGACATTTATATGACACCGCATACCACCAGGAGCGAGCTTGACATCCAAATCCAGAGCGGCACAGACATCAACGGGGCTCCTCTTCACGCGAGCCTGTCTGGCCCGGATAACATCCCGGCCCGTCATAGCATAGGCCATGGAGCTCGAGAGGAGGAGAGGGAGTAACGTTACGAATGCAGAGAGCTTCATGACGAAGACGAGAACGTGAAGGTTTCAAGAAAAGACAGTGGAGCTATAGAACCTGAGGGAGGGGGGAGAACAACGAACGCCCCCAACAGCCAAGCAGCCGGGCTTAAATGCTTTCTCTCACCCTTTAATGTTTACGCCGTCCCAGAACGGGTTCTTGAAACGCAGCCCACCTTCTCACCAACTGCGGCGCGCGCGTTGCGGAAAGAATATGAATGCGAGCGACGTTAGGAGGACTGACTTGTTGGCATCACAACCTAGAACGGATACGGATTCATTCCTTCATCCCAACCAGCCCGCGCGGTCGTGCCTGGCAATTCTGTTGGGGTCTGCGAGATCATCGGAGAGAGGGATGAACACTTCAGGCAATCGTCCAGTTTGGAATGGAGATCACTGATGGGGCGGGGGAGCGGCGCACTTGCGAGACAGAGTTGTAGTAGGTCGCCGCAGAAGCAAAGACTATTCGTCAAACTCTCCGCGAAAGAAACGCACCCGCCGAATTGCTCGGCAGAACAAGGAGAAGTCCCAAGTGGGCGCCAAGCACTAGAACCTTGAGGGTCCGGAAAAAGATCGTCAGCCCGTGAGCCTAAGCGAAGGTGGGCGGAGTCCTGGAAATGCTGCCACTTGGGTTACAATACGAGAATGGGGCGACTCCAAGGCACCACAAGGGCAAACGGCGACTTCTCGGGGAACATTACAGAAGTTACCTCCCTCTGACACGGCGCGGCGGCACCCCCGAGGACCATAAGAGCCGAAGAGGGAGTGTGTCAGCGCCAGGATGAATCTCGTGAAACAACAATCAGACGGGTAGGTGGATCGTGGATGTGGAGAGCGAGCCGCATTATGGTGGATGAGACGCGGACCACCGGTAAGAACGTAGAAAGAGTGCGCATTACACGGGGAAAACTTCTTGACATCACTGTAACGAACGCATACGACTAATCCATCCTGCCCTTGAGTGTGCGGGTTATGACCTTGTCAGGTGTACTGGAGAGGAACGCGGATAGTGAGCATCTCCCATAATGTAGGCGGCGATGAATAGCGCTTCCAGAGGGGTCACTCACATAACGTGCACGACAGCACCCCAACCCGAGTACGCATCTCTGTCCACTGCATTCAGCAATGTCTGAGAGATAGTCTCGAATAGATCCTCCGGCTCCAAGTCTGGCTCCCACAATCCTTCAGCCACACCGAACAGTTTTGAGCTTGCCGTGCCGGCGACTACAAAGTCTTTGGCGAAGTTGAGGCAGCCGATCAAATCTGATGCCGCGATGAAAGGTTTGTACTCCCCCGAGGGTTTCTTGGCAAGTCCGGCCATAACCGGCTCGATAAAGAACGGACCGAACCGTCTCTCATAGAGAGTGGAAGATACGAGGTGGGCAAAGGCTTCCGGCTCAATCTCTCGTTCCTCTTTGATGGTGTACATGTTGACACGGTATCGGAACCGTTCTTTCCTGATATCTGTGTTAGTCTTGCGTTGGGCGTGGATTAGATGGGAGGGGGGGTTCACAGTGATGTTACATCCGTAGCTAAGCCAGGAAGACCAAGGTATATGCGATCTGTTATGGGAAAGATCTAGGGATGTTTGTTGTGAGATGGACGCTCAGGAACAGGGTCCCGTACTTACCTTCTGGAAATTTGAGGAGATGCCCAGGGCCTGGTTTCCGAGCCTGAGGTCGGAAGCGATTGCGACGCAGCTTTTGCCGACCATGGCCACGACGGACCCTCCGTTATATTCCATTATCGACTGAGAAATTACTGTGAGATCGGCGAGTCTGGCGACGATAAGCATAGAGCTGCTGTACCATGATGGGTGAACTGGCTGGCGGTGGTGAGAGAGTGAGAGAGAGGTGTTACGCGTCCCTCAGATCTAGATCATCCCTCCTGTCGATCGCGTTCACCTCTGGGTTGACAATGGAACTGCTCTTGCGTATAAAATCCTCTACGCTTGCTCTCCCTCTTTCCCTATTTCCTTCTTACTCGACGACCACATTGTCCTAGCCATACAGACATCCACCGCCAGAGCTCTCTGACCTACTATGCGTTTCTTGTCCACCCTATTCTTCCTCTCGGCACTCTCTACCCTCCCCGCCTTCGCCAGGATGAACCACCTGGTTTCTAGGACAAGCCACGACCACCCTGTTATCGCCCGTCGTCAGCATCATCCAATGAGAACTACACTAACTGACATCTGTGCTTCCATCAACATCTCTGCACTCCAGACGATCTCTGTCTTGGGAATACTCGAAGCTAGCACCTCCGCCGAAGTTCAAATCTGTATCTGTGTCACTGTTGTGCCTCTCTTCGTCAGGACCGATGCCAGGATCAGGGACTATGTCGATCGCGTCGGCGAGAAAAACGCCATCACCACCATTGGAGAGATGGTAGGGCTGCCGAACAGTCTTGGGTGCTGAAGTAACTGACCGACTGACCGACTTGCAGGTCAAAACGGCTGACCGTCAACAGACCTGTCACTTCCCCCACCACTCAACTCCCGTGGTTTCCGTGGGAAGTGGCTGTGATCCCTGCGACTTCGGATGTGACGAGACTTATCGCAAACGTGACGGCAAGTGCGTCTGCGATTCAGGATTGTTCGAGTGTAACAGGAAGTGTGCTTCAGTACGTGACCCGTGTTGGTTTTTCCAAGTGGACACTCGTCTCACATCCCACCAGGTCTGTGGATCATCCACGCCGAAGCTTCCTTTGGAGCCGTAACAGATCGTAGAGGTTTTACTGAGGTCTGACGATTATGGGGTGGGAATGCCTAGAGTAACATAACTAGTCCGCATCCTGAACTATTGGCATTACCGCCTGAACCTTTTCCTTCTCGTGCATGAGCGAAAACGCTGACCGGTCAGCCGCGAACCCGGCAATCCCTGCTGACCCGATGGAAGCCTGCGGAAACAAGTTCCCGACTCCGCCAGTATGTATGTTCCCCCCGTCGTCGTCGACGCTCGTGTTCATCGCCATCGTTAGGACGAAGAACAACCGCAACCAGGCATCTACGTTTCTACAACATTCTTCCCCGATGCACTACACTCTACAACACCCCCAGACCTAATCCTCACCTCCGTGGATCGCGTATTATTCTATCTACACGCTCATCGAATTCTCGCCCCATCCGCCAACGGTTTCGCTCACAAATGGCCACCTCAATCTTGCTCAGTCAATTCCACAAATGTGCCGATAATTCTCGTCCCGGAGTCCTCCCCGATGCTGAACCTCGTCCTCCATTGCGTGTATAACCTGCCGTGCACGCACCTTCCGTCGAGTGTTGAAGATATCTCGGCTTGCGTGGCGACAATCATCAAGTACGGCCTCCCACTCTCCACGTATGCCTCACAAAACGGTTCGTTGTACAATCTGGTCCTCTCCCGAGCACCCATGGCAGGAATCCAGATGTACGCCCTTGCGGCGCAGCATAGGTTGGAACAACTCGCCGTCGCGGTGTCTCCATTCCTGCTTTCCTGCGACTTGGCTTCGTTGACAGACGATCTTGTGGGACGAATGGGTCCCGTGTATCTCAAAAGGCTCGTGTTTCTCCACCTCGGGAGGAGCGCAGCTTTGAAAAGGCTGTTGTCTCCCCCGTTGAATTACCACATCCCTGACGACGCCTGTGGAGCTCGGGAACATGATGCGCTTATGGGCGCTTGGAGTTTATCAGTTGCTCCGCTAGCTTGGAACTCCCGGCCGGGTACGCGCCCTCCTTCCACCCATAAGGAAACTGTGGAGTAATGCTAACTCTTTCGGCAGACTTGGGGCCAACCGCTATCAAGGCCGCCCTCGAACCCTTGGTGGACGGCGTCTCTTGCTCTAGATGTAAAGAGGGCATCCAGCAGACAGTCAAATCCCTGGTCGCTGCCTGGGTAGGAATAAAAGTCGGTTCCAAAACTCCACAGCCATCATGCGTTCCTGACAGTTACTTTTACAGACCACGATATGAGACTTCCCATAGCCCCCAGCCACCGACGTATACCCTTCACCCTTCTTGTAGCAATTACACAAGCCTGCTCAAGCAACCCCCTCGGATCCTTCTGTAAGCGAAAATTATCCGCTGTTTGTATAACCCCACCGCCAGAGGGATTGTGTCCACATTTATACATTTATTCTTTAGGAACAGGTACACGCTTAGTTCCTTAGGTACGTTGATACGTTGATACGCGATAATTCAAAGAGCGATGTAAACACGTAGAAAGAGCTCACTGAATGAAATCACCGGCTTTCCGTTTCACGGCTTCCCCTGTTTTCTGGCTTCAAAAAAAGCTTGAATGTCACTCTCGTTCACTTCTTTTCCTTGTTCCGCGAACGGTTTGAGGTACTGCATCAGACCATCCCTGTCGGAGAACTGGTTTGAGATATGAGGAATCGTGTGTATCAATGTCAACGAACCTCAAGTTCATGAACGCTTGAATACCGTCTATCGCTCGGTCCCGCGGAATCCGCTCGAGAGCGCGTAGGCCGAGCTCTTCTAACGATAGACCTGAAACCCAGCGCAGAACACAAACACGAGTGAGTCTGGGCCATCCACAAAATAGAAATGCGTGTCGCCTCACTTGAATCCGGATCTGCTGGTGGTTCGTAGGTCTCTTCCTCAGTAGCGAGGCAAGGGTGTGCGTTCAACGACTCCGAACACTGGAGAAGAAGTCCCGCTCGAGGACGGTTCTGCGCAGATATCTGGTGGTTGGACGAACCGAAGAGCATCGACACCACCTGTCCCTGAAGTCGTCGGCTAGGAAGAGGTCCCCTGCGAACAGCTCGTAGTCCCCTTTCTCCACCCGCTGTAGGAGGGATTGAATCTCTCCGCTCGGGATTGGAGCCAAACAAGGCGAGTCGGATGAAGAGTTTCCATTATCCTTGACGTCGTCTTCGTCGAGCCTCATCCGCTTCGACACCGGTTCGCCATCCTCCGAGGTAGCTCTCGACCGCTTCACTCCAGCCTCAACATCAATCTCTACGTCGGCGTCCACGTCGGAAGCTCTCCCAACCACCGTCCAGGGATCCCCGCTGGACTTTCGGACCACGGCAAACCCATCCGAGGTCCCAGCGTATTTCCATAATATCGGAATCTTGAGAACACAACTCCGGCAAACCAGAGCTTCGTATTGGTCGGCGGTGACGAGGGGAGGTGGTAGGCCGGACGAAGAGGCTTCGGATGCATCATCGTCAACGTTGCCTTCGGCTGCCATTGGTTCCGCGTTTGTTGTGGTGTGTGCAGGATGTTCTCCGGGTTGCGTGTGCTGATGCGGGTGGTGTGTGAGGGGGTGGTCGGTGTCCTGAAGTGTAGGCGGTTCGCGAAGGTTAAGGCATGACTCATGGTACCAGTCCTAGAGTCCGGGATCATCAGGATCCTTCCCTATCCAAAGACAATGACCTCAGACGAACCTCGCACGTAAGACACTGAATCATCGTCTCCACCTCCGTATGCGCGTCATATGCTCTCCCGCACCTGCAAAATCTCCCTTCAAAATTCTGCCCATACGCGTTCTCCGCGTTTACATCTTCAGGTCGCTTGTGCAGACCGCACGGGTGGGACAAAGCACCGGTCGGACAATCACATCTGAAGTGGCGTTTCGGAAACAGCTCTACCTGTTCGTGATCCGTATGGCATGCAACCGAACATGGATAGCAGATCCCTCGGGGTGTAGCGCAGGTTAGGCAGAGGTAGACGGCTTGCCGGATGTACCCTAGGTTGTAGGTGCATTGGGAGAAAGAATGTGGAAGTGCGAGGGCAGCTTCGCGAACGAGTTCGTCCTGCGAGGCTAGCAGATCCCTTAACGTGTTAGACATGGCTGCTCGCTGCTTCGACTTCAGGTCCGAGTGGTGGAAGGTTAAGTTAAGAGTTCGATCGGATCGCTCGGGTAAAGATACCGAAGGTATTAACAAATGCGTGTGGTATATTGGTACAACATGGAAGCAAGTAATTAGGGGAGTAAAGGGTAGGAAGAGACGGAGGTGATGGGGCCACCTAGCGGAGTAACTGAACTACCGGAGTGCAAGGAGATCCGAAACTATTGGGCGGGGTAAGAGGTCTGCCTTCGTAATGCGATTCGTAGAGCCTCCGATGCAGGAGTGAACCGGAAGGAAAGGATCCGGCGGAGGTGATGTACGATGATAGATAGTTGACACCTAAGTGAGGGTTCCGTGGGCAAGGCGGATGAGATGTAGACTCATAAGTTTTGAATCTGAATGATCAGGAATTGCTTCTCATCCTGCAGTGAGCATCAGTATCAGCGTTCGTGTCAAGCGCGTGCGACATACCGTAAATTGTTCATCTGTGGGGTATCGGTCAGCAAAGAACGGAATGCGAGGCACAGTTTACACACCCTCTTTGTCGTTGTGGAACTCCTTTAAGAACACCAGCAACTTGTCCTTGTTCCTCCTTAGAATGCTCTCAATCTGTGGCGGCTTCTTCGGGTTCGCGACGAAAACCTTGAAGACATGGAACGCCTCGAACTGGATGTTCTTGCTCTTGTCTCGCAACATATTCATCATCATCTTCAGATTTCCCTCGTCTGCGATGTACCGTGTCATGACGTTGAAGTTGGCTCGGTCCAGTAGAATTTCTCCAAGTAGTTTCAGCGACTGCCGTTTCGTCACATAATTGGTAGAGGATATCAGTGTCTTGAACGAGGCGAAGAAACGATCGTAGTTCTTGTCTAGGAATTCCGCGACCATGGGTTTGTGCCGCGTCAACGTCTCCTTGAAGTTCGTATATGCGTCGCACGAAACTCCGAACGTTGTGTTCTCAATGTAATGTGGGAATGTGTAGAACCTAGTATTAAAGTCGCCACAAAAAGCCATCAGACGTACACATTCCGGAAGTATGTCGGCGCATGACACGTACTGTTCAGAGTGAAGTAAAATCTTGCACAAAGGCTCATACCGAAGCATCTCCCTCAGTATCATCCCCGTATTAAGCGCGATGTCCTCGTTCTCGTACCCCGCAAACGTGGCGAACAAAATCTCGGGTTTCGCGACCAGGTACTCGACGGTCGGTGACCTGGAACCAATCTGTCGACGGAGCAGGTTGTTGAAGATCTGTACGACATCTTTTCTAGACTCGAATTCCAATCTGTGGATTTGAACGACAAGGTGGTAGAGTAGATCCGTGTTGTAGGTTTCCTGAGCCAGTTGTGCGATCAGCTCAGGGGCAGGCTCTGCACATAGGGGATGTTCTGGTCAGCCTGCGGCTGGTGAGCACGTAAGAGGTTAGAGCGCAGACCTCCGTCTCCGTACAATATCGCCTTTATCTGCTGCAGATTCTTCAAGACCTCCTCGTTCGCCTAATCGGTGTGGCTCAGACGCTGCAGCCTAACAACGAATGACAAATTTCGATTTACTCACCTTTCTCCTCGCCTCAGAACCTGGCGGGGCGGATTCGAGCCTGGGTACCGCATCTCTGAGGCCGCGAATGAGGTCTGGAGGCGTGCGCGGTTTGGTCTTGAAGAAGTTCATGAGGATGAGGATGGTTGTAGGACGCGGAAGGTCGATGAGAGTGTGCCTCAGGCGCTGTGCCACTGACGGAGAGCCCGGTCGCAATTCCAAACTCGTTTAAGGGTCGGTTGTCAATCTTCTTCGGCCAGATCCCCAGGTTCCAGGTACGTCCGGGGGGATGATGGTTTCCTTCGAGCCAGACAGTATCAGGATGCGATCGTTGGTCTCACCACTTGAGCCAGACACGCGAAAATATGCAGCTTAGGTATCGTAGAATACGGGACACAGTCGTACCAAATTATACTGTTACACGGGAAAACGGTAGTACATCGTGGGTAGAAAATTTAAGAGACAATGTTGAACGCCTCGCTTTTCCAACTTTCGCCCTTGTGGGCCAGCTCCTCACGCTCAGCAGCGCGGTTCACCCAACCAGCGGGGTGGCCGGTCTCAGGGAGAAGGAGGCTGTCGCGCTTCGAAACAACCTTGAAATGACTCTCGCGGGTCTTGGTCGAGGTAGCCGAAGAAAGCTCCCCTTTATTCTTTTGGAAGATCTGGAACGGTGTGTCAACGCCGTGTTGCGAGAAGAGGCATGAAAAGTGGGCCTACCTCCTGGAGAACCTGCATCTTGGTCTTGGTCTCACCATCTTTGCCCTCCTCGGCCTTGGCCTCAGCCATACGGTCACGAACGCCGACAAGTTGTCCGTCGGCATATTCGAGACCAGTTCGGACGCTGTCCTCGATCGCCTTCTGGATCTGCTTCTTGACGAGACCTGTAGCGAGCGGTTTGAGAGTCTTGTACAGGAGATCGTGCTTCGAGCCCCGGATAGAGAACTTGAGCGAAGCGACCTTGGCGCGAACAGATTTAACCTTGAACACCGATGTATGGTCCTTGGAAGAGGACACGAGCTTGACGTCCACGGTGACACCTTCACCGCCGAGGATGAAATCTGCAAGGCCAGAGTCCCTGAGTTTAGGGAGGCCGGTCTTTTTCCTGAAGTAGAAGGCGACATCGCGAAGGTCCGCCTGGATCTGGCTGAACGAGAGCTCGACCTCGTGTTCAGCTTGGTCGTTGATGACACTGTAGGGCGAGAATCTGAAATAGTTCCTGGCAGATATGGTGATGACGTTCGGGAGCAAGTTCTTGCCAGAGAGGGTGAGGTTCTCGATGACGAGGTCGAGGGCATCGTCGGTGTACTCAATACGAGGGATGGGGATGTAACCGACTTGGCTGATGACGGTCGGCAGAATAACCTTGCGAATGTCGTCCCAAAGATTGGATTTGAACTTCAGCGAGCCTTCGCTGTCGAAGAGGAGGTCTCTTGTGAGGCGAGCCCAGTCCTCACCGAATCGCTTGTTCAGAGGGTCTTCACCCATCTGCTTAAACCAGTCGCCAACGGTCTGGGAACAAGAGTCAGATATACACCTTTTGCGGCCAGGAGAAGTGCATACGTGGAAGAGGTTGTCAAAGTGGTCCTTATATTTATCATCGTAGAAATGGCGGCCGTTTTCGCGGACATCGGTGCCTTCTTTATCACACTGTGGTTCGAGAACATATCCTGGCTGGAGGAGGACCTTGCGAGCGTATTGGTTTACTTGCTTAAACCAGTTCCTCAGTTCCTCGTCCCTGTTCGCATCGCCGTACAACGCATCGACCGCGTCCTTGATCTGGTCCATGCTCCTGCCATTGGCGAACCGTTCGAGAAGGGCCCTCAACTCATGGGTGGCTTGGCTGAGGGCGGAATTCTAGGTACGAACACGATCGGTGATTGTAGATGGACCAAGATAGATAGTATCCTTACCTGAGCAACACCCTTGGTTTCGGTGTGAGCATTCTTCACAACCTCTTTACCATTGGCCGAGTAATTCTCGAGGGTGTCGAGCAACCACTTCAAGCTAGCCTGATAATCGTCATGTTTCTGGCACTCGATGATGACCTTCTTTCCGCGGTAGATGAACTGGTCACGGCGCTCTGGGGGGAAGTACTCGTCTGAGAAGAATTTCTTGACGCGATCAGATTCGTCGCTAACGCGATCTTTGTGCTCCTGGGGGATTCTGTCGGACAGACCGTTCTGTAACGTAGGATGCATGAGTGCCTGACGAAAAATTAATGCGGCCAGAAATACCCTGAACCCGCGGATTTTTCCCAACATGCCCTTGCCCCTGGTCTCAGAACCGGAGGAATCGTCACGGACATCTTCAGGAATCCTCTCATCAGCGGACTGCTTCACAGCTTCCTTTGTCCCCGATGCCTTGTCGAAAAGGCTCCGCTTCTTGTTTTCGGTACTGGTAGTGGGATCCCGGGCGATACTATGCCGTGTAAGTGCGAGGATGGAGAGAAGGGACACCAAGCACTCACTCCTTTGCGCCAGAAATGTGGGGATCCACGGCACCTCTGACTTCGGAGAACTGCTGACGGCCAGAATCAATGACGTCACCGGCGCCCCGAACCTCTCCGCGCCTTTCAACAGTGGGCTGAGGAGCATCGGGGTCGTGCTTGAAGGCTGTGTCAAAGGGCAGCTTAGCTTCGACAATAGGTTTCTCCCCGGGTCCAGCCGCACGGCCACCTTCGGTAACGAACTGGTCCTGAGGAGCGGTATGATCGACCTTTGCTAACTGTTCCTCGTCCGGTCGAATATTTTCTGCGGCCTTGGCTGCACCCCTCGCGAGGAGATCACGTCCGATGACGCCAAAGTCAGAAAGAAGCTTGCGAGCCTCAGAGTTCGTCAGGACGAGGTTGAGGAGGGTACGGAGGTGTTGGACAGCTTCAAATGCGACAAACATAAGCGTGGACAGGATTCAAATCGCAAAAAACTCGCAAACCTTGTTCTTTATCAGCAGCAATGTCTGGTTGCTTTTCGGGGAGAACGTCTTTGGGATCCCTTTTAAGCCTGTCGCTGTCAACGTCTCGAGTGTGCCAAATGAAGTTTTGGAAGAGCTCGTCGCCGTTCTTCTCCTTCACAATGATGCGAGCGGTCTCGATGATATCTTTGGCATCCTGAATGAGTTTGCGACCTTCGGGGCTAAGCTTGTCCTGGTCGACAGGGGAATGATTGAGGACGTATTTCAGCGTGTGGTCGATCTGAGCGTTGTCGGGTAACCTCCCACCGCGGAAGGCTTGAATGACGCCGTAAAGCCGTAGCTAGGCACATAGGAAAGTTAAAATGCAAACTACAGACAAGATGGTGGGACATGTGCATACCTTACGGTCGATGTCAGCAGCCTGGTCGTCCTTGTTGATCGGCTCGATGACGGCGCCAGCAGCGGGTTGCTCCGTTGTTTGTTTAGGGGCGGCAGGTAATGACATTGTTCGTGGGATGTGTAGAGTTGTAGAGAAGGATGGGTGGAATGGTGGAAAGAGAGCGGGTCCACCCCCCAATTTATTGTCCTGCGGGACCCTATGAGAGCATGATGACGTCGTGGTTGGAGGCCCCTTCCCCTATGCCCCTGCTTTCGAGTGATGTAATCGAGGGGGGAATGATCACTCCACATAGGCCGATCCAGTTTTGATCAAGCCTTTGGCAAACAAGTGACAACAGCCGACCCTTGCGCTTTGCGTGGGGTGTATTCTTGTGCCCTGGTGAGATTCCCATTGGTCCAGGACACCAGTCAGGACAGTCGATAGAACGCACTCGAAATAAAGTCTTGGCGGGAAGATGCGACGTCCCAAGGATCGATCCGCGTCAAGTCAGATGAGCCTCCACCTCTCCTTGGAGTGACCCGAGTTGACAGCACGGATCCTCCGCAGACCGTGAGTCTGGTGGAGAATCGCGTCATATCACCCTCGTTTGCCACGCGCTATCCGGAGCAGTGACGAGCATAAGGGTAAGACCATCGGCCTAGAACGTATGAACGGTAGAATGAAATTTAAACGGATGTCAGAAAGACTCCAACAGCACGTCGACGTCCGGATCTTTGACGTAGTCACCGTCTCACTGCCCAACCTGGGCTAGCTCTACTGATCAGAATTGGAGTGCTGGGCGCCAGCCCACCATGAGGGAATCCCCGGTGAGCGATAGAAAGAGCTTCGCGTCGACAACCTCACGACTCCGACCAGAGGGCGAATAATGGTTACCGAAGTCAAAAGCGGCTTTGTGCAAGTAGGATTATTAACGCCCCGGAAAACTGAATCCCGGTCCCGGATCGGCGCCTGAGCACGGAGAGTCTCGCTCGTCCACCCACGACCACGACGATGAACAGTCGGCTGTTATTTCTGCGACGGTTTGCCAGCGGAAGGCACCGTCCAGGAGCACCAGAAACGACATTGGGATTGCGAGGCACCACCCTCCTTCGAGGTGTCGGATTTGCGGCATCTTTGACGACTGCTTACACCGTCGGGTCGCTCTGTCCTCCCGATCTCGCCACATTCATTTCTCCTCGTGTTGCGCCCCCGGCTCCGTTGCTTGGCACACCAGAGGCCAAAGCGCATACTGAAGCACTGGAAGACCGGTTACAGAACTTGCCGATTCTCGATGCACTGCGCAACAGGGAAGACAAGCAGGATTGGTACGAGAGCCGACCTTATTCAGCGCTTCCGGATGAAGTGAGGGTGAACAATCTCACTGCCGGGGCTTTGAGTGGACCGGGAAAGCTTGCTGTGCGACCTTTGGTCCGAGTCAAGAACGACGAGAGCGAGGCTTGGGGTTTCGTTCACCTTGGAAGGGGTCTGTGTGGTCATGACGGAATCGTTCACGGCGGGTTAATGGCAACGTTACTTGATGAGTCGATGGGTCGGGTTGTGAGTACTAGCGATCTATTGAGTGCTCTCGCTCACCGCCACCCCCAATAGGCTTTCTTCAACCTACCAAACCGCATTGCTTTGACCGCCAACCTTACCTTAGACTACCGGGCACCCACCAAAGCTGATCAGGTGCGTTCCAATCCACTTTAGGTCGGAAGTGTCTTGATCTGAAACATCGACTCTGTCTGCAGTTCATTGTCATCAAGTGTAAACTTGAGTCACGGAAGGGGCGTAAGGCCATCATCTCCTCAAGAGTCGAAGATATGCAAGGAAACGTTCTGGTCGAAGCTTCGTACGTCGTACCTCCCTCCGCCCCTTCTGCTCAGGCTAATCGCGTTTCGGAAGATCTGTATTCATTGAGCCTAAATATGCAAATTTGTTGAAGGCCAATAGCTCCGTCGGCCTCTTGGTGGGGAATAAGGTCGAGCCACCTGTTTCTGCGTCCGCCTAGACGCCGTTCATCTTGGTCTCGCCGACCTTACCACCCGCCCGCCCGGTCACCCCGGTCTTCGAAGTTGTATCATTGTGGGTGGTGTTTTAGATCTTTAGACTTTGGCCACCGTGATCCGTCCCACGGGGTTCGCACGATACATATCACCGTAACAATATATAACTTAGACGGGAGGCTTGCGAATATAAAACCTGTTGCAACGTCGGTGGGGAAATCAGATGGTGATCAGTACATACATACATACAAGTCCGGGTTATCGAAAGTTATGCATCAGGAGCCGGGAAGGATCCCAGCGTCTAACAAAAAAGTGCTCCACTGGTTCTCTGCCTCCCTCTCGGCGGGGATATACGCGCCCCTGTAGAGGGTATCGTCGTCGTACGTGTTTCCGTAAGCATCGAACGAAGGGACGATGCCTTCTGTAGGTATCCAGGATAGCATCGACGACTGCAGATCCGCAGGTGGAGCAAAACCCGCGACAGGATCGGGGGTGGTCGACAGCGAATGGAGTGGTGAGGAGGAGGGGGCGACCCGGACTACCGATTTTAACTCGGCATTGATATCAGGAGATGGTGTCGGCCCGGTGGCATTGATCGCCAAGTGTTCATATTCTTGATGCATTGTCCCTTGTTGCGGTGCCTTCCAGATGCGAGACGCTTCATCAAATGAGACTATCGCAGGATAGCCAGCGAAAGTCATTAGATCCCGTCCGTGGTTACTGTCACCAAACACGTGGGAACCACTACCAACCGACGAGGAGTTTGGCTCAACCTTGGCGTAAGCGTTGAGCGCGTTCTCTCTCAAACGGACAAGGTATGGCTGCGAGCAAAACCCGAGTCAGATTTTGCATAAACCGCACACCAGAGCAATATTGGCCCACCAATGCAATCGAGGCACGTCTGCATCCTCTCGCCTCGCCTTTTTGGAACAACTCCACCATCGAGCTCAGATCCCCAATCGCGTTTACAGACAGGGGACATCCCGGGGAACGGACACCAATAGAACCCGAGATCATCGCAGCACAGAAACCCTGAACCCATGGGAACCAGAAGCGGAGGTATGGCTCGGGCTGTTTCTCGAATTGGCCAACCAGAGTTTGCGTTAGGAGGGATGCACACCGGTTCGCCAAGAGTAGAGATGGAGCGAATTCGGTGGATAATGGGTTTGCGGGATTCTCCAACAATGCTGCAACGAAGGCAGGCTTGTGCAGGAGAAGGACAGCTAGACGGGTGTGAACATCAGCTGTACGGAATTGGGGCGTGCGAAGGTGCTCACTGTGGAATTGATATTGCGAACAAAGATAGCTCAGCATGAGCGATGACGACCGATGTGGTCGATAAGATGAGAGAAATGAATTGAACGTTACAGGGGTTACGTCGCGGAGCTTTTGGCTGAGCTTTACGATTTCACTGTACTTCACACTCTTCGTCCTCGAGACATGCTCCAGAACAAGGGTGTACACGTCCCTGGCTAAGTGGTACTTGATATCCCACACTAGAGTCATTTCCTGAGTTAATCCGTCTTTGAGAACACAGAATTGGCTTACAGTCCGGGCCTGGTTTACCACTTTCGTCAGGAGTCACTTCCTCAGGTGTAGGAAATTTGCAATCGATGTAGCACGTGGAGATGCAAGAAGGGCGGCCTAGTATGAGACACTGTGGGGACGGGTCAACGGGTCCCCAAAGTTCGGAACAGAGATATGTTACATGATTGACCTCCAGCGCATATATTTCCCAGAAGAGCCTTCGTCTCCTGTCAGCCTCTTCTTCCGTCCACTGACCGTCCCATTTTGTGGGCTCGCGATCTGAAGAACACCATCAACTTATGTCGAGCCATAGTGAAGATGAGCTTACGAAGTCCGATCTAGGAAGACGATAGCTTCAGCGTCAGGCATACCATGAAACAAAGAAGCCGCTTACACTAATTGCAAGCCGAATAGCGAGCCCTAGATATGACCAGCCTTCCTCTACGGCGTGTTTTTCGCCAGTGTTGGCTATATACGCAGCCATGAGGGATACTGCCTGGATCGTATCCAATTGAGGGGCGTCGGACACCGAACGCATAGACAAAGCCACTCTGCCAAACTGGTAATATCTGTCGGACTCGGTGACGTGGGACTTATCCGTCGATGTGGCGATCGCGAACACGAAGAACAGCACAGCCATCTTATGCGGTTGGGTGAGTCTCTGTCCTACATCGGGACGACCGCCGGAGTTCCTGTGCGAGAGGATCGGTGCGAGAAGCCCTTGGAAAAGCTCGCCACGAGATAGCGGGCGGAAGAACCAGGTGTAGCTATTGACGTAGTTCTCGCACAAGGCTGAGGCTGAGGCGCTGTCTGGGAGCGATTCCATCAACATGGACATCCGGTCTTGAAAATTGTGGCCATCCGAGACGAATGGGAAGCTGTGGCCAACCCCATAAGATGCACCACCCATGCGCTCGGGAATGTATTTATCCCCGGCCTGAATCAATTCTCAGTGGCCTGAAACCAGCGGGGTGGACGGGCATACCAGCAATACAGTTTCTTGGTTTCGACGTGAGAAAAAATGGGTTAGAGCGCAGCGGGATATAGTGCTCACCCGGGCCGCCGGAAGGACCAAAGTATTTTGTACTTCCGTCATGACATGTGAAGAGCGAACCTGGCGTCAAGAGGCTGTGGTCGGTCTCTGATTCGTCCTCGTGCGAGTCCGTAGATAGTTCCCCATTCGTTGTAGACCCCGGTCCGAACTTGATGGTGAGCAAATCATCAGAAAGGAGTGGATGGTTTCCGAACGCTGTATGCTGGTTCGTAGCGATTGCCAGGGCATCCTCCAATTGGCGGATTCGTTGGCTCATCGTAGAAATGTGTTCGTGAAGCTCCTGCGTGTCGGATAGAACAAATCTACCGAAAGTGGGTTGATGACTGATCGGCGGGTAGGAGCAACGTAATTACCTTGCGCCTTTCCCAGCGGTGAGAGTGCCTGTATCCGATTATTGGTGAGAGGCGAGATGGGACTCCAAGCCCAAATCACTGACCATTGGGACAAAGGGTCGCACAACCACGTCTTGTACAGGACCCGCACGGAACCTTTTTGTCACAGCGTATACGACACCTGTGCAGGGTGTGAGGCCAAGCTTTGGACGCCGACGACGCAGAAAACATACCGTCTGCATTCTGCGCACGAGATGTCGCCGAGAGCTCGCCTTCGACGAAGCTCAGGCCCAGACATGGCCCTAAGGGACGCAACCCGCGTTCGGGTCGTGGGTGTTGAGGTCGATGCAGCCATGGGAGACGAGGAGGAATTGTTCAAGTGGAATCATGCCCGAGATCTGGGATGTATTTGTATCATGGACGAAGCGCACGCATGGACAGATTGACACTGGGAAATTTGATATTCGGTGGCCGGAGTGGGGATAATGGTGAGTGCATAAAGGTGAAGAGGGGGTCGATCCACGCAAGCAATGGGTACAGCATGCGAGCGAGGTTTCTCATCTGCGCCGCATCGCATGTTCAGAGCATCATGGGCCCGCCCGGCCTGAGACGTGTGATCGGGAGGCAATCTCGGTGTCGGACTGCAGCGGTAACGAGAGCACAATCCATTCGGTAACCAGATCAGTTGCCAGGCGGTCAGGGACGTAAGAGCGGTCCATCTCCCCCGACCCTAAGTTTGACAGGGAGGCGCGAGACCAAACCTTGCCTCGATGACTCGTCCCCGCATAGGCCTTGAGCGATCCACTGACGCATAAACCGGAACCACAGCGCAATCGTCGGAATGGGGGGGCAAACAACCGTGCACAGTTCAAGGCACGGCTCCGGTGTGGTCACGTGACACTTCTCAATACTCTTGTTGCCTTGTCGGCTTAGGCTAAAGCGGACAAAGGGTCCAAGTCTGTTGTGGCCATAGCAAACCTCGTCCGTTTTTCAGCCTTGAGAGTGTGGCGCACCTTTCTTCTCAATACCCCAACTCCAAACCACAATGGCCGGCCTCGAGATACCAGCATACGACATGCCTTCTCTCGTTACCCCTACCACCCTTATCCGAAGTCAAGACGTCTGGTACGACGACGGAAACGTCGTGATCCAGACGGAGAACACCGTCTTCAAAGTATTTCGTGGCATTCTCGCCTCGAATTCAGCCGTTTTCGCCGACATGTTTTCTGTGCCCCAGCCGACCAACGCAACCGGTCCGGATACGTACGACTCCTGCCCCCTCATCCAAACATACGATACCCCGGAGGACGTTGGACACTTTCTCAAGGCCATCCACGATGCAGGGTTAGTTTGTTTGTCCCGAAATACAGGAGCGAGAGGCTAATTAAACGCTCAGATACTATGATGTCAGGACAACCTCCAAATTCTCTGTCGTAGCGGGCATACTACGTCTTTCGACCAAATACCAAGTGCCATATTTGCGGAAACGAGCCATCTCACACCTGACTACGATGTTCCCCTCCTCTTTGCAAGATTTTCAAGAAAACCGAAACTCCAGCCCGTACGCAGCTAAACTCGGCCATTACACCGGTCTCGCCATGGAAGTGGTCAATCTTGCCAAAGAGTGTCGCCTTCCTATGTTGCTCCCCATATCTATGTACTATTGCGCCGTAATGCGTCTCGAACATATCCTTGACGGCGTAGTCGTGGCACACGATGACGGCACTTCAAGAAAGGTCGACCTCGACTGGCCCGAGAAACGAGCTATCATTCTTGGTAAACGTGCACTCAACTACAGGGCACGTACAAACCTCTTCGGTTTCCTCCTCACATCCGCCCCTCCCGCGCCCACCCTCCCCAACAATCCCTCTTCTTCTGGATGTGCGATCCCGCAACGGTGTGAAACTGGCAAGCTCAAGTGGCTACGTCAGATGGAGCCTTTGTTATCTGGAGACAAATGCGGGCCACTACACATGCAGTTCGAATGGACAAGATACAGCGCCGATGTCTGTACATACTGTGTCATGGACGGGAAGAACAAATACCGGGAAGGGTTGAAGAAGAGTTGGGAAGAGTTGCCCAGTGTATTTGAACTGGAGCCCTGGGACATTTTGAAGACCGAGAGTTTGGACCAATAAGCATCGTGCATCATCTATCATTCCATGCTCCTGTATTGCTCAACGTCTGTAGGGGTTATCACCGTCTCAATCTAGTCTGTACCAGCGTCGTGTACGAAGGAGTATCAGTCGTTAAAAATAATGTGGGACCGAGCGTGAGATGTCGTCGACGGAGCCTAAGCCACCATCTCCGCACATGCAACCACAACCAGCCGCACAGATGAGATGTTGGTTCACATTCCTGCATTTCAGATGCATGACATGTCCACACCGGATGCAGGCGAACGAAAGTCCTGTGCTATTGTTAACGATCGTGATCTGGAACTCTGAAGGAGCACAGACCTTTGATTGGCAGGCGGCAAAAAGTGCACCGCACTGTCTGAGATTTCACCTCGGTTGGTCGAGGATTCCCGGGAGTGCTGATCCCCAGGCGATATTCATTCCAATCCTTCGTCCGGTCTTTGATCGAATTCAGCAACTCGGCTCTCTGTTTCAGAAGTTGCCAACGAAATAGGAGTTCGGCGTATGCGTCGACGTGCATCACCATCTGTTCGCGCCATCCCGTGAGGCGACCCTGCTGGACACTTGTAATTTTGCCTCGTCAGGTTGGCTGGCGGAATATGGGCTCGTTGTTTCCCACCTGTCGTTACCATAGAAAGCAACTGCGACCACACGTTTCTTGTTATTCAGTGATTTCTCCACCTCCGTCGACGGGGGTTCTGGAGGTGTAGGGCGCCGAGCCCCCGTAATAGACGGGTTACGTTGAGCACGAGGAGATGATTCAGACCATGATTTTGCGACCCCTCGTTTCAATGGAGACTGTGACAACGCCCGGGAGGGTTCCTTGGGCTTCACCGCCCCTGGAACCGGTAGACGCCCGGATAAACCTACATCCGTGGCTCCTGGACTGCCGGTTTCGGGTGAATTTTGCGCGCCAACCATAAACTGCCGCACGCCCCCCGTATTGAAGAGACCCGACCATGAGCTGCGGTAGGAATGGGCATTTGCTGTCGCACCCATCCTCTGTGCTCCAGGGGAAGGTTGCGCTTGGTACCAACTGTGAGAAGTGGAAAATGACCGTGTCTCCTTCCTGCGGTTTGGCCTTGTTGGGACTGATCCCCGAGGTTCAAGAGCCATCTGGATTGTACCTGATGGTGAAACGTTAAGAAGGCCGTAAGGGCGACCCAATTGACAACATACTCTGTACTTCTTGTAACATGTCCTCACAACGTAAGATGAAGATCGAAGCCATCGCCAATATCTGGACGTCCTTTTCAAGGCATAACTCAGAATAGCTACGAAAGAGCAGTTAGTGCATGCTTGCATTGATCGGATAAAACGGAACAACATATTCCTCGCCAGCTTTGTCCCGAGACCTCCCAAGATCCGCTTTTGTCGGACCAGTGCGGTAGACTGCACCGAATAACCTTCGATGAGGATTTCAAGAGTTTTAAAGACACGTTCGTGATCATGCCGCCCATTTTGTTTCGCAATAGACGCATTGACGCGGCATGATTCTCCCGGTTTGGATACGTTCATCTGATACTGAGAAGCGATGGTTCTGTCAGGGTGCCCGATACTTGCCGCAGGCTTGATGAAAACTGTGCTCCTCCGGGGCGGAAGAAGTGCATAGGGGACATCGTCGTTGGCTGGCTTGGACCTCTCGGACACCCGCCGACGCTTTCCTTGTGAGAATGTCAACAAGTTTGTCATGATCCGTAATATGTTTCCCGCGTCCTCTGCCCGTCTCAGGGTATTGGATGGTGTTCGATCATTCGATGCCACCGTAAGGTGGTTTATTGCATCCGATAGTGAGGCAGGGGCACGGAATAATCGAGGGGCCGTCTCCTGCGCGCGCAATGACGGTGATGCAGACATCTCGTGAAGGGGGTTTCGTACGATGCGGGGCGGCGCTCGGAAGAAGCATATGAGTTCTCCTACATGTGGCATGTAAGGTAACAAGCGTGTTGAACACTCAATTGTTCTGCGTACCATTGGGACCAAAAACCCCTTGCGATGTCCTTGGCTCTGCAAGCGTTTTATCGTTTCGCAGCTGGGAATACGCGGCATCATCCTTCTGGGCAGAGGACGCCTTACGGTCAGACGCATCCCCATCTCCCCGATTAAAGTCTTCGGTATCCGAGGATCCAGAACTCCTCATCACGCGTTCGCCCTCATTCCCAAACAACAAAAACCGAAGGCAGGCTTCGAGACATGGGCGGTGTGTCTCACGTATAACACGTAGTCTCCGGAGCATGAAGGCGCGATCGTTCAGTGATATCAAAGGATTCCGCTCCAGGTCAATGGTTGGTGTCCCAGTTGGCCCGTGTGAAAATGGATAATCCTTCGGAAATGTGAATGTTACCCGGATGAAGACCGACGAGGATTCACCCCAGGGTCCAGTAAGTCCCATGGTTACGGCGCGTTTCTTGGTGAGATCGTGCTGCACCCGAGGTGAATTCGGAACCCGGCTAGTGGAGAGACCAGAAGCCGCACCTTCTCAAGTCTGACCTTGTGTTGGGAAAGTTTCGAGATAACCGCTGTAATCCTACACGGGGTCGGTAATGGAGCAGCGAGGCGGGATGGGGACTAACTCGTCCTGCAATGATTGGCCAAATTCGTTTTCCCTCGCTTCATCATCGGGCTCTGCGGCAAATATCTCGTTCCTCCGGCCAGAGAAACCACTGTGTTCACGATGACTGGACCGCGAGTTCCTCCTGGAGGTGGAGTGCACTCGTGAGATGTTTCCGCTCTCAACTCCGCTCCCACGCTCTGAGCTTCCCTCGCGCTTATCGCGCACTTTCACGCTTGACCACCACGCCAGAGGGTCCATTCTCGCGGACCGACCACCTCTCGACATCGTGCCCCCTCGAGTGGCACCCGTTACCACGGTTTGGCGGCGCACGCGAGAGAACGACCTACCTTGTACTCTCTCGTGATTACCGTTTGGCAGTGGATATATGACTTGGGGCCGGCGAGAAGGTGGGGGTGCCCGAACTTCCGAGAGGATGTACCCAAACGGAGCGGAAAGTGGAGGGGCGCGATTCGCAGGGTGAGATATGCTTCGATAAGATGTTTGACTGGTCTCCGAAATGTTGGAGAAGGATAAAGGATTTGGCGGACACTCTTTCATAGACAAATGCTTGAAGCAAACAAGTCAGCCGGCATATCGAGGAGGATTGGAAACTCACAGGAATGTTCTCAAAGTCGATGGGACAAAAGCGGAGAGTCTTATCCTTAGACCATGTGATTAACCGGAAGTCATTGTAGTCTGTAGAAGGGGTTCAGCTGGGGGCAAGAACGCAAGGTACGTCGTCTCACCTGCACCACCTCTCCGCCACACAAACTCTTTCACGGTGTCCGAGTGTCCCTCCAAGACTGATACCGGTGCCTCAGGGTGGTCGTAGCTCCACATATCAAGGACGTTCTCCCCCCGTTGGGGTAAACTGAGAACCCCACGGCCGAAGGGCAAATCCCTTGCCCTCCAAACGGGATATGATGTGTTGAACGTAACCGTCGGCTCCTTCGCGTCGACGACGGTCTCCACATCCCATAGCTTGATGGTACGGTCGAGAGAACAGCTAAGAATTTCAGCTCTCTTTTCGTAGGACCAGTCGATCCCGTAAATCTTGGCGGAGTGAGCACGGATTCTGGAAATTGGTAAGGATCCTTTCTGTGAATGGCTTAACGAGCGTCCCAACAATTAGCAATCACATACTCTACGGTCCCAGATGAGCACATCATTCGCATGCGAGGAGGCCAGGATGTGCTCATTCTGACGGTTCCACTTGACTTGCGTCGCAGCCTCTGGCACGAAGTCAGGGGACGTTCAGGTCGACCCCCCCCCCCGAAGAGATCCACGCACCGTTGAATGCACACAATCCTATAATCGCAGTCAAACAGGGGTCTCCGTTGGGTAACAGGCAATCTCACCTAGTACTGGCTTATTCGTTCGGCGAATGTCCCAACCCCATAACCAACCATCAATACCTGTGCTTACGACCTGATTGGGGTCTGTTGTGTGCCAGTTGATATCGGTGATGGCGCGACTGTGAGCATGTAAAACATGTTCAATCGCCGTCTTCTCATCGAGAAGTAGGTTCCATATTAGTCTACGCGCATTCGGTCAACAAGGGATGTAGCACGCAAGAAGGAGACCGACAGTTTCTCGTTGGATGTGGAGACAATGTATTGCGCGTGGCTAACGTGAGGGTTCCATTGGACGTCCGCGACGTCCCATGTTCCGCCCTGAGGAAGAAACCTAGGAACTTCGAGCGGCGCGTTTAGGTCGATGATAAAGAGCCCTTTTCGTCTGGGGATAGAATGAGCCTGGCAAGCGGTAATGTTTCTCCGATACTAACCCTGCCAGTACGACGTCACGACTGGTCGGACTGATGCTCATCTTTTGGGCCGCTCGTCAGCACCTGCGGGGTCTGCCCTCACTAGTGGGTATCACTCACATTCCCAACTGTATCCCCGAACAGACCCTTCATATCGATCTGTAACGCTTCGTTGAACGTAGCATCCGCGCTGTCGTAGCCCTCTGCGCTGGGGGGACCGTCGGACATGATTGAGGCAGGTGGTCATCCGAGGTCAGGCTATTACACAGAAGCGTGATCGGGCCGGAGGGAGCAACGTACTGGCTAAACGCTGGCGAAACTGTAGATTTCGGTGGCGGAAAGGCATGAATGATTATTATCCGCAAGCTAAGACATAGTGGTAACAGTGGGTATCTACAAGTAGCAGCACTAAACCGTAATCAGCGGGGGAAGGCGCCGGGTATTGACTGCCTCCTGCGTTCTGGATGATGGTAGTAGGTCGCATAACGTTTGGTGGGGGTTCGAAGATGAGGGAGAGCCGAAACATTGTCCGAGTTTTCCAGATTCTCCGCTGAACTCATGTATTCTGCATCAGAGTCGCTGTCTTCGCCCAGCCAGTCGGAACCTTCAGGCAACATGATGACACCAGTAGCCTGGTCGTAACTGAGACGATTGCTGATGTGTGGTTCAGATGGCCCAGGACCGCCATACTCTTGAGTTTCATCTGGGGGACCGTGACCGCGTGAGGTCGTTCCGTTCCTGAGCGGTGAACTCATACTGGGGTAGGTGGAGGGTCGATTTCCATGCAGCATGCTCTTTCGTTTGCGAAGAGTAAGGACCACGGCTTGTTCCATGTCAGATTTTGCTCCATTCGTCCTGCCATGGTTGACAATCGATTGTCCCTTCTTCAAGGGTAGCCATGGTTGCGGTAGGACACCATTCAGAGCGGGGTGACCGTATCGACGCTTGCCCGTGCTATCCAAGGTCAATCACTCAAGTCGATCCCCGATCCCACATGTACACTCACTTCAAGACGCCGCTGTACCAATTTGCCATCGGAGGTTGAGACTAGAGGATTGTGAGGGTTGGTCCACGGGTAGTTCACACAAACTTGGAAAAGCGCACGTAATCAGTCCTTGCATCTTCGGGTGCAACGTACAACGTGTCGTCGTTTTGAGCATAACGTCGTCGGTTCAGATTGCTGAGGGTTTGAGTCAGCCGACGGCCATCACCCCCAAGTTAGACTTACCTTTGTGACCAGGTCACCGGATGACCAGATCTCAGCCTTACAACTTCAGCGGTATCCTCCCCTCTCTCCACTTCGCATACGGAGCTCAAGCTGACATGCTTACTCAGCGGGGTGTAGATCTTGATGATATACCATGACCACAGGACCGTCCCAATGAGGAGGGGTGTTACCAACGAGGAAATAACGAACGCCTTCTTGAGCGCGAATATCCCAGTCATGAACACCAGGAACATGATAACACCCCAAATCAATCGTGTGAAGGTTAAGGCCCATGCTTGGCCCTGTGATTCGTAGGGCTTGTAGAATACTGGGAGGAGAATTAGTAAGGTGCCCTTGCGAATGAGGCGATGGCCGCTAACCGAAAAGCAGCTTGTACTTGTAAACCACGTAAGCAATCCCGAAGTAGATGGCTCCAAATATGACGATCAGTGGTTGGACGACGCTATATAGAAGTGTCATGACGAAGACGAGAATTGCTTGAGGATAAACTACCCCATAATTGATCATGGGGGGAGCGTTCAGTTCTGCGAAATCTGCAAACTAGTTGGTACAACATCTGGAACGAGTAAAGTGAACGCACCCCGAGGTGTACGAGTGACAAACAGCCGCATAATCGCACTTGGAATGATGACTCCGAGGTTGAGTAACTGGAGAGGCATAATGCCGAACCCTTGTAGGATGACGTAGGAGAGGAAGAAATGCCTGTGGCGGTATACATGAGTCCAGTAAATGCGTTGCCTGTGGGGATGTATTTACCGTGCCGATCCCCGTTGCAACGCCTCAGCCAATTTCTCAGGAATTTTTGCTGGCGAATTGGCGAGGTCGCGAACTAGTTGCAGATAAGTACTTGCGAGCAAGAATATGAAGATGACGTTGATGAAGAGGAACAGGAAGTATCTGAGAAGGTGGGAAGTGTGAGACCTTGTTCATGTTGGGTCCAGTCGTGAAATTCACGTACTTCTTCAGGAGCGAGTACTCAATCCAACTTCGAGCACGATATCCTTGCAGATAGGTCATGGCTATGTCGGCGGTCAGAATGAGCTCATGCCCTTTGAAATCTCTGCACCTACCCTCCAACATGAAAGGGAGCAAGGCGTTCAGAGTGATCATGGCGATGGATGGTAGTGAGTTCTGGACAACAGCACGGATCCTTTCATTGCTGTCAATCAACCGACCTAGCCACGGCATGGATTTCTTGATTTCCTTGTAACTCAATAAACTGGCCAGCCCAGTGATCGGGAAGATCCAGAAAAAGAGGAGCATCCCCATCATCCCCATTACGATCAGTTCTCGAGAACGGCTTGAGCCGATGGTAGTGGCCATGTTAACCCAGACGATGTCACGAGGTTCCGGCGCTTGATGTGTGAAACATTCATTTGGGTGCTGTGCGTGGGCGGTTTGAATCGCAATTTGCTGGTGCGAAGTTAGGCGAAAACCAATCCCAAGAAGAGAGCCAACCTACCGCACTCGACATTTTCTCGAACGTGACAAACGCGGTGTGCGTGGCCCGAAATTTCCCTAGCTTCCGACGTTTCTTCACCTCCTCGTCTGCGTCGTGGAATTGAGCATCCCAATACTCGATTGCGTCTACTACACCCTTGAATAATCCAGGCCGCAAGGTGGGTCGTGCACGGTGGGGGACAACGAATCGTGGATGTTGGGACTCCAATCCGGAAGAATCGATATCGACAAGCGGGGCGGCAACAAAGTCGCTGGGATCGTAGGACTCCACAGTGCTTGGGTTCCCAACGTAGTCTACCCAAGCTTGTTCGAGCTTTAGAAGTGCATTCGTTCGTTTCGCCAACAGAGGTTCGAGAGACTTGACATCTCTGCAAACGCTGACGCTTTCGACACTGAGGCCCATATTTTCGAAGTGTTCTGCTATTCTGCGCTCGCTGCGAAGATGAATCGGGAGATGGGTGACCAAAACAGTCCGTGCAGATATTGAATGTACGAGTTCCAAAGAGAACAGTTGACGAGAGCGAATAAACTTGCGATAGTTCTTGTGAATGAAAAAGAGGGTGAGGATGGTGAATAGGTAAGTGAATAAAAGTTGCAGAGAGACGACGGAGGTAGGATCTGTGAGAAGATCCAGCCAATCTCTGCCTGGCGAAGATGGAGGATTGCGATGGTCAGTGTTGTTCAGGGTTCTTATCCAGTCTGGGTCGTCGTCGCCGCCAATACCGAGGTTATTCTGTCACTTCAATGAGTACTCCCCCTGGCGATGGTGGTCACGAGACACACCTTCAAGTTGATTGGCATGAGGATTACCACCGCGAATATGGAACAAACAGAGAACAAGTAAAATGACATCTTGAAGAAGCTTAACAACTGGGATTTTGGAACCGTGATTAGCTTTTGCTCGGAAGGGGGCTGGCATGCCACCTACGACTGCGGCATCAAGACCAACGATTTGGAGGATTGTGAGTTCGGAGGTTCGTATCGTAGGCAATATCCATCCAAAAAACGCTTGACGCGCGTGGGCTTCGTGAGGGGAGAAACCTAGAGTGGACTGATGAGCAGAAGCTGTTGGATTTTTAGAAGAGTCTTGCCTTTCAGTTTCGTCCGGGGAGCGAATGACAGCGGCCACCTCATCCTGCAGTACGAGAAAACCAGGAAAGAGAACAGGCCAATGCTGGTCGATAGCACCAACTGAGTCGTGAACCAGGGGCCTTCGTATTTGACTGGCGGATGTTAATGTCATAGCGTTAGCCACATGGAACGCCGGAGAGAAAACATCGCGGTTGCGTACAGGTTGGCGGTGAGCCAGGCGGAGGACCCCCTCCCGATCCACCATCCCCGTCGTCCGGGCCTTCAAGCAGTAGACGAAGGAACAGGTTTCTGACCACCTGCACTACTGACATTTGTGGAGGAGAGGAAGAGGTGACCGAAATGGAAATGAATTCACAGCGTGCTATCTACCAGCGCCTCTTCCAACCGACTCTCCTGGTAGTTCTGTACCAGCCGGCCAACAATCTGCTCAATTCCATCGCCCTCCATAATGTTCTCCAGGTTCTTTACGGATAGGCCAAGTCGGTGATCTGTCACTCGATCCTAGAGTTCAAAAATCCATGAGCCTATTGTCTGGACTTTCAAAAGGTTTTCATCTCACCTGAGCATAATTATACGTCCTAATTTTCTCGCTGCGGTCTGCTGTCTTGACGAGATTTTTTCTGACAGCCCTCCTCTCTGCCATCTCCTTGGTGAGTTTCTGGTCCATCAAACGCCCTGCAAGCACCTGGAAGGCCCGCCGCTTATTCTGGGCACGCATGTCAACGGCGGTAAAACGGGGCGCAGCACCGCGTGCCTACCTGGTGTTGTGACCTCTCATCCTGCATGGAAACAGTTATACCAGTTGGCATGTGGGTCAAACGCACGGCGGACTCGGTTTTATTCACGTGCTGTGAATGGTGGGTCAGACTGTGAAGCGGAATTGGGACATTGGACGAGTGAACCCACTTGCCCTCCTGCGCCTCGAGCACGCATGACTTCAACTTTCACATCATCCATAGAGAACAGTTCTTGGTTCGCCTGGTCAGAGTCCTCCGTTAATGGTAGGACCTTATCGTTCCGGTGAATTAGATGATGGAAGGGCGGCAATGTGAACCGACTCACTACGACCGCGACCGTACTTGTGTGTACTCGACCACTGGCTTCTGTTGCGGGAACTCGTTGAACCCGGTGGACCCCGCTTTCCCACCGGAGTGAATCATAAGCCCCTGGTCCTTTAAATTCGACCACCGCATTTTTCACACCACCTTCCGGGGTGTGTAAGCCGGAGACTGTGGTTACCTTCCATTTCACCGACTGAGCATACCGGAGGTACATCCTCATCAATTCACCAAGGAAGAGATTGGATTCTGACCCGCCCACTCCAGCTTTAAGTTCCATGAGTGCGGACATGTGTGCAGTCTTGGAAGGAGGTATAATCAAGGAGGGGAACACATTCTCCGCGAGGTTTTCCAAAGTTTCGGTAAAAGTTCGGTCGTCTTCTGCGGCCAACTGACGTAACGTTTCGTCAGGATCTTCCACCAGGGATCTGTTCTCTTCGCGTAACTACTGTCGAGGGATCTCAGTGGGAGTGAGTGTTATACGACTGGCCCTGACCTTCCAAACGCGGACCCATTCCCCCCATGCTTCGGCCAAAGGTTCCAACTCCTTCAGCCGTTGAGCACGCGCAACACCATCTCTCGAGGGTGTATCCCCGGACAACTGTGAACTTCGCATTGAGCGGGTCCGGGCAAACACGCTGGCTTTAACTCACCTCGGAACGGAGGTTCGAGAATTCGGAGGCCTTGTTCCGCACAGTTCGCAGTAACGGGGTGTTCTCAACCTCAGATACATAGCCCACGTAACCAGTATGCACGTTTCGATGACGACCGTATAGTACCGGATGTCTTTTTAGTGAAGGTGACACGAACTGTGCCACGAAGTGCCTGATCATACCGTGAAGTAATCGAGTTCCCACAGTCACTCCCCTTATTCCATCATGGTATGAGATCACAACTGCATCTGTAACCCCAAGCTGAGATCCTGCTGGCCAGGATACAGATCCTTTGGCCGACGTTGGACCTCCGAGGCACGTGATAGAATCTGACGACGAAGATGAATTCAATCCCCTATCACCTCAACGCCCACCCTCGAAGCACGATCTGGATTTTGAAATCGCCAACGCAGGCAAGGCCACTGCGGAAACGTTGATCTTTGCTTCTCTGGAAGCAGGAAGGTAGGTATACTCTCAGAATCCAGTTGTATGTGCCAACTAAGCGTATGTTTTCCGCTAGGATTTGGGCAAAAGGCGCAGACCTCGGCGAACAATTGGGGACCATCGGCATCAACAAGAAATGCGTGTGTACTGACCATTTCGTGCTCTGATTCACTGAGATTTATGATGCAGGTCGGAATGATTTTTAACCCAGGATGGACTGATGTCATCGTTGTCGTATCAGAGGTTCTAAACCGCCTACCGGTCTGGGCGCAGTATCCCTACGCGGAGTATGTGCTGGATCAACTCAAGCCAACGAAGTGAGTTCCCGACATATCCGTAACAATGGCGTTTGCTCCAACTCCTCGACCCCAGGCTCCTACTCCTGGACTCGTACGCTGCGTCGAGTTACATTCACCCCGAGTACATCCCTTTGCATAAGGCACCAGTACGATACCTTACTCTTAATAGCAACGTATCCATCGTGAGTTATGCGTCATGTCAGTGGAGATACCAGTAATCCTGATCGTAAATCTAGCCAAAAGATTTCGGGCCCTTCAGTCCTCCCAACCTTTGCCAATCCACTTCAGCCGCGTTCTTCTCCCTGGTTTCGCTACCTCGCCAAGTTTCTCCTCAATTATCCACCGAAACGACACTTTTCTTGTTCCCTGGACCATACCACCCTTTAAACCCACCAGACGACCTAGCATCCACAGCGTCAGGTTTGGACGAAAGTGACGGGTTATGGTCACGCAGCTTGACTGAATCCGTACATAAGGTCCTCTCAGGGGGCAAGCACGAGTGGAACTTGAAAGGAAAGGCAGGGAGTGCTTATTCCCAAGAGAAACGAAAATCTCATGTGGAGGGAAGCATGTACATTTAGCCAACTTTAAATCTGGTAACTTCTCACAACCAGGATCGAACGCTCACACCTTTGGGCTCGTGATAGAGGTCTAGCGTGTTATTTTCTTTGCACGACGAAAGCAATGTAATCCGACAGCGTATCTAATCAAACCCGCGCTAGGATCCACATGTACAGTACTTGTGTCACGGCGATGAAGAACAGGAAGGTTATGCGTCGGCTCCTCTGTGCTTGGTTCACAGTCCCGACGTTCGCTTGGGCATTGTCCGGCAGAACCACTGACCTCAGCGATCGCAACTGTGTTACTAAAGGTTAGCAATTAAGGATGAGGCCACCGACACGATTCACTCACAAGGAAAAACGCGTTTGCAAAAAAGAAGTACAAAAATATTAGAGTGTAAAGCGTCGTCCCAAAACCAACGAGTCCAGCCGTCAAAGTCGAAATAACCCTAAGGAAGGGACCATCAAATACAGCAAAAGGCCAGTCCCAAAGTGCTCACCCAACGAACTTGTAACCTCCGTAGGCGATCAAGTCCAAAAACTGCCCTGACCCCTGGATGTTGAGGATGTAACATCCAGTTTTGAAAAAGAAGAAGTCGACGATGACAACGGCCAGGGCTTTTGAAGCGGCGGTGCCGAGAACCTCAGGGTGGAATCGATCTTGAAGGCCCCTCAAAAGTGCCACGAAGAGCACGTAGGTGACGAACGCCATCGCTTCATATCAAAACGTAAGTAGAAATCGTGGTGAAAGCCCCATAGGAACACACCGGGAATATAAAGATCGGGGGAGTTGATGTCCTCACGAGGAGGCTGCCACTCGCTTGTGCCATTTTCCAGACGCTTTATCTTCCGTGACCAAGGTTTGTGCCCCCATGGAAATACGAGGAGGCGAAGCTTGTGGATGACATATGAATTGGAAACGTTAAAGTGGTGTCTCAGTAGTGACACGGGGATTAGCCCAGCTAGCTGTACGAACATTGTTAGCGGGCTTTGCGTTATATGCGTTCGCAAGATGCGCACGTTTTGTTGGACGTAGTTCTGGCCTGCCTGAACAGCGCTCTGACCAAGTTGCATACCCAGCTGTGTAGTTGCACCATCGATTCCCCACGCGGAGAAGTCGGGAACATGTTGCTGATAACCATGGCTGGACTGATGTATCGGTGGTGGTTGACCGTACTGGTTCTGTTGTGGTTGCCTGGTGGAGTACATAGGAACGTTTTGGTTCGGATACCCTTGGTGTGGCTGTTGTAGCGGTGGAGAGGATGTTCCAACGAAACGCTGATATCCATGTGGCGAGCCCGGCGTGGAAGGCGGTTCTGGTATGTACATAGGATGCGTCGGGACAGGGTGGAGGAGTGGAGGTGGAGACGTATTTGAGCCTTGTTGTTGAAATGCCATGATGAAGAGGGTGAGCAAGTTACACGTTTGCACATGATCGAATGCGCAGGAACCGATCTCAGGCTGGCGTGGCAGGGTTGTCGATATCCAATCCAGCTTTTCATTATGCAAAGGGGTATACTGTAATGTATACACAAAAGATCTACCAAAGATTTCTAGAGCGAAAGGAGCAGCAGACAGTTATACGACGGGCCTACAGAACGGTATTTTGTTAGCATATATCCACCGGGGTCCGAAAGGTAAAACGCACCGGATATCAACCCGGGGCTGGGCGTGGATGGACGCGTGGTTAGGAACACCCAGGATACGCGAGTAACCGTTCAAGTTCTTGTGGAGGGTCAATTGGAAGACAGAAGCTCCGCCGTTCCTATCAAGGTGTTAGTTCCGCCCCATGTACCGGTTCTATTTTTCTCTCACCTGGAAACGATCGTAGACATGGCCAAGAAATAGGCCCAGATTCTGTACCACCTGTCACCATACTTCTCGATAACCTTGTCCTTGTTGCTAATCCAGTTCTTGTACCAGCGGTAGATAGTTGCCGAGTAGTGGACACCAAGAACGTCGATGCTTTTGACCTCAAATCCAGCAGACTCGACCTGGCTGACGACCCAGCCGAGTGAACACGAGGCATCTGCGCCGGGGAAGATATACTTGTTCATGAAAATACCCCTGTCCGATTGTTAACGTTTTTAACGGCAGGATGAAATACAATACGAAAATCCGCACCAGATTAGATCCTCGTACTGCCAGTGAGGACGGATACCAGCGACCTGGAGGACAAAAATGCCGTCGTCGTCGAGGAGGTCGTAGATTTGCCTGAGGAATGTTTGGTACCTGCGAATTCCAACGTGCTGGGGACAATTACGGCCAATTCGGGTGACCAGAAACGACGCATATACTCACCTCAGCCATCTCGAGACTAACGATCTTGGTGAAGGAACCCTTTTGAGGGGGGATTTCTCGGTAATCCATGCAAAGTATTCGGGCACGGCTGGGGTCACCGTCATTGGCCCTGATCCTATCGTTGCCGAACTTGGTCTGATTCTTGCCGAGAGTAATGCCAGTAACTTCGCATCCGTAGTTCTTGTGAGCGAAAGCAGCGAGAGTACCCCACCCACATCCAATGTCGAGCAGGCGATCGTCGGGTTGGAGGTCGAGTTTCTCGCAAACCACGGTCAGCTTGTTGTCCTGGAGTTGCTCAAGGCTTTCCTCTTGCTCGATGTCCAAAACGATACCAGAAGTATAGACCATGCGGGGACCGAGGAACCATTGGTAGAAATCATCGCCCCCTGAACGTGGTTTTAGACATCAGAACAAAAAACACCAATGAATACCAACGATCGTAGTGATCCCTAACTTGCTCCTCATCTTGACTCTTGGAGTGCATGATGACTTCGGGAAGCATCTGGGTCAGGACGTATTTGAATAGCTCAGGAGTAAACTGGAAGCTGGCCCAGATGTGACGCTGTTCCAAGATGTCCAACACGTCGCCTGTTACGCATCATTCGCGTCAATTGAAGGGCACGGTGCCACGTCGATGGAAAGGAACTCGCCGTTGAACTCGTATTTTCCATCAAAGTAAGCGTCGTAGAAGACCTGCATGGGGATCTTCTCCTTGTCGTGATACTTGGCTTTGAGGTCGGGGTCGTCGGTGATGATGAACTCCTCAATGTTAACCGCGGGGATGGCGACCTTCTCGTTCTTCCTCTTGCCATAGATACTCATGACAATCCAGTATCCAATAGTCAAGGGGACTCCGAGGATGACGACAAGGAAGATGTATGTCTTCAACCCGCCATAGGAAACGATGGGCAAGATACGTTTCAGCACCCAAGGGACACCGAGGACGATGGCAGCCAAATGCAGGTTGTTAAAGTCACCATTGCCCTCGGCGACGCCGACGAGGGGCGGGTTTTTTATGGTTGGGGTCTTGGATATCTTCACGGGAGGATAGACCATGGTCGTCGGACCTTGAGGAAGGCTGCTGGCGGTGAACGAGAAAAATGATGCGACACGTCGGGATTTCCCACGGGCTTGAGTTGATTATAAGGTTTGGATGATCCGTCCCATGCTTCCCCTCTAACGCCTTGATGAAACCCAGGAACGATCCGCGCAGTGATGCACTTCTCCAAGTCTTATGCCCAGATCCTCCTATCATTGCCTCCAGAACTTAGGGAGAATGCAATCAGTTACCGCCAGGCGAGCCCTTAGTCTTCGTCCATCCTCTTCGTTTCATAACTCAAACCCTCCAAAGCTCAAGAAATTGATCAACCAGGTTGTTCAGGAACTTACATTCCTCGGTTTCAGCCCAGAGGTGGTACGAGATCTCGTCAAACAGGGGAACGACATTCTCCATGCGATGAGGGAGGAACACAGTCCCAACGGGCAGACGGCGGTTGTGATCCAGTCTCATGCATCCACCAACTCAGGCCTCAAACTGTTGTACGAAGTGGATAACGACCTCGGCCGTTTAGTGCCCCGTCTCAGGTTAATCGTCGACAAGAACATCGATATGGATACTGCGGTAAGTGAGACACACACGGCAATGACTCGAATCCTGACGTGGGACGTGAAGCCCTATGTTCCCATTTTAACATCCTTGGAGAATTCCTCGGCCGATTCGTGAGTGGCTAGGACTTGAGCCGTTGCCCTCGACTCAATGCACGTTCCACGCAGCTCGGCACACGAGTACATTATACCTCTCGCCTCGGATACCGCCTTCTTCGACCTCCTTACGAGTGCTATGAACAACTTGTCCACTCAACTTGCCACCGTGCATTCAGAATTTATGGCGGACCTGGAGGGTCTCTCCAAGTCCATCTCGGACAGCGCGCTGCCGACCTCACAGACCAAAGCTTCTTACCGGCCTTTCTCGGTCAAAGACGACCCAGCAGCGATCAGCATCCCATCCACGAGCTCCGCTTTTCGACCCAAGCTGGACGCCAGATCAGACTTATATCTTTGGAGGCGGCTCCTAGATCTTTACGTAGACGCAGAAGTTTTTGACAGCATAGCCGAGAGAAACCGCGGGGAGAGGTCCCCGGAGGATGCCGAGATCCGCATGGCCAAATTCTTGGAGAGGGTCGAGAAGAGCGGAGTTCTACATGGGAAGTCCAAGAAGGCCCATTTTGAGGTCAAAAGGTTCCTCAGGCTCAACAACATAATTTTGGACCTCAAAAAGGTGAGATTCGGTCACGCACTTCGAGACAGTGGCTGGGACTGACTCGAGACAGCTGAATTATGCAAGCAGCGAGGCCACCCGGAAGATTCTGAAAAAGCACGCCAAACGGACGGCACTTCCCTTCCCACCATCTTTGCCGCGCGAGATCGTTTCCGCGGTTGGCGTGGTGGACACAGAGCTGCCGACAGGCGCAGGCCCCCCATCGGCGGGCCAAACGTTAATCCCACTACCCCACCATTGCGGGTCGCTGCCACGGCTCCTCGTCCAAGCCATCGGAGAGAACATACTCCCTATAATTCCCCACATCGACGATTATTCGTGCATTATATGCACAGGCATAGCTTTTAAACCAATCCGCCTCTCATGCGGACACCTTTTCTGCGTCAGGAAAGTGCACGAGGCGGGCAATTTCGGAGTGAACTGACTCTCATATCAGGTGTTTGGTGAAGATGCAGAAACAGGGAAAGTCAAATTGTCCAATGTGCCGATCACCTTGTGTGCTAGCAGCCGACCGTTGTGAGTAGTTCCTGACCGGGCCCTATTTGATTGGCACACTTTCCAATACCCTTGCTGATCCTCTCCGTCTGTCAGCCAATGTGGATTGGGCGTTAATGAATTTTATGGCCGACTGGTTCCCCGTGGAATCGCGAGAAAAACTACAGTCCAACGAACGAGAGGCGAATGCCGAACTCGCGCGCGAGCTTGGGTTCGACAATGACGGGTGTTTGCTCATGTAACGAATACCGTCGGCAGCACGAATCTTACCTGATAACCAATACCGCCCTACCCGGCTATAATGAAGTCAACCCACCTTCTGTTCTGACGCGCCGGACGCGCTTTCTCTTTTTTTTTTTCCCAATGTCTTGCAAACACTCTCCGACCGACGATCTTCCGACTCGTCCCCCTTCGTCTCGGTCCCAGCAGAACAATTCTACCACGGGAACGGTTCCTATGTTGATTCCGACCGGGCGAGAAGGTCGGCGATGCTACGCAACGCTGAAGTCACCTACAAAGTCAAAGTCTACGGCAGAGTCTCCGAGCGGGTCCTCTTTGTTAAGTGAGAGTATTCACCTTCTCCGTCCCGTCCCTTTTCATTAACCGCCGACGGACGCTCACCTCCAAGTCTCAATCTTTCTGCCTGTATCTAGTCGCTGGATGGGGAGTCACCTTGCGTTTCACACGTCTACGTTGGGAGATCACTCCCTCATTGCCAGTACCCGACCTATCACCGATAAGCCACCCATCGTTATCCTCCCTGTACTCACGAGTAAGTTCATCTTCGGGTTTCATCTGATAGCCTTATGATCGTTAATTTTACGCCTACAGGTATATTCTATACCATCGATAATGATCATGCCGTAAGCTACCTACGCGATATTCGCGCACAGGATATGTGACACTCGCGTTTGCCTGTAACTTTGGTACCCTTGCTGGCGGCGTCACCCTTTCCGCTGTGTGAGTAGCTGTCGTTGAATATAAGAACCTTGGACAACGGGTGTACGTGAACCTGGGGTATCCTTCCTCCCACCGAATTCATCTGATGAGATTGGATTCAGCGGATCCAAAAATTTGAATAATATCGTCATTGCAGACGTAACCACCTTGAAATTGCGCAGCCTCTTCTCTGGACCAATCTATTCACCTTTCGTCAACGGCTTTGTGGGAAGCCACATTTCTGCCAGCATTCTCGAGAATTCGACATGGAGACGGGGATGTAGGTGGTTATTTTGTTCTATATGGGTATTTATTGAACTTGACCCTTGAAATGGATGGCATGTTTGTCATCTTGCTTCCCAGCACTCTTGCCCGCCCGTCCTCGCTCCGATCTATGGTGAACGGAGAGCGGGATATATGCTGGAAGCTCGGGTTAGTTGCTCAGTCCCACCACCAGGGTCCATTAATGTGTTCTGCCGACTTGCACTACCCCAGACGGTAGGTCTGTCGTCCTGAAGGTGGTCACCCTCGCCGAATAGTTTGACGTTAGTTCTCTGCCGTCACTTTGATGCTAAAATCCTGTTGTCATTTCCGCTTCTTCACCGCAATGTGAAATCGCCGACGGCCAATTGATCAGCGGTTTTTCGCCAAGGTGAAGTTCTGGCCTTCTTTCCATGGTCCTTTAGACTTTCTAAATTTGGAATACCTTCGTCGAAAGAGGGAATCGTCGGGACCGTCGGCTGGGGCTCGGGACGGTACGATTCACGGTGACCGGCACCCAAAGTCGCTCATTTTGTCGTTGGATGTGTTTTGCTCGTTATGTAGTGCCATGTCTTTGCAAAGTAATTCTTGGTTTCCTTCTGCGTATCGCTAATATTCATTTGTTGTCAACGTCAAACCGTGGAGCGCCACGCACGGGTAACGCAATTCAAACCGACTGAGTGGTTTTTAGGTTACTAGTAACTGTTTCCTTCAGGCCCAAACGGTCTGGCTTATTGTGTTTGGTCGCGGCGATGCTCCACTTCTTTTCTGACAGTTCCTTCACTGGCTTCTGCTGGTCATTTAATTCGGCTGCTGTCAGGTTTCGTCTGTCGCCGGGTGGGTGTGGATGTGGCATTGCAGGGCATTGCGTTGACGGTAACTTTGGATTCTTGCATTGTGGTGGCCCAGCTCAGGTCTCGTGCGCCTGGTGGAGCTGTTGGAAATACCATCGGTGAGTCTAGGGCGGAGGCTCATCCTGGCTCGTGCCGCTCGACCCAGCTGGCGGAACCTGAGGTCTGGAACTCTTGCCAAGTTCTTGCCTTTCCTGGATGAAGCGACTCGGGCGGAACTCCGGCACAATCCGCATGGGCGTTATCCGAAGTGAGCGGGAACTAAGTATCACGTTTCTTCTGATCATTTTACTTATCAATGATCCACGAACGCAGCCTAGAGCGACTCTTATTGGCGTCTTCCCTCCCCGACTTGTAAAGTTTAGGGACAAACAAACGGAATGCGGAGGATGATACCTCTTGGTAGAAAATGAAAGAGCTTCCGTTCTGTGACAATTCTGCATGGAAGGGACTTGGCGATCCTGCAAACTCGTGTTCGCCAACTGTCCGCCGGTTTTTTCCTTTTTTTTTTTTTTCCGTATTGTGTTGAGGCGGGGCCAATTCTTCCGG
>Ga0307517_10001570_pt1 | contig 38076 bp, 30 predicted proteins | sample 23_EM_MG_FD_194515 | JGI IMG/M metagenome (GOLD analysis project Ga0307517, IMG submission 194515) | Populus trichocarpa ectomycorrhiza microbial communities from riparian zone in the Pacific Northwest, United States - 23_EM | ecosystem: Host-associated > Plants > Roots > Unclassified | place...
GATAGGGAATGGCGTCCGGACGTGACGTCCGGCCGACGTCGCGTCCAGAGTAACGGTTAACGTTCTGAGCGTCCTGAGCGTCTGATGCACGGGACGCTCAGGACGCATATAATAATTTTTGCTGATGAATGGTATAGGTCTCGAAGCGTCCGCATGCCTGTAACACTCAGTAGCAAACAATTTGAAAATACATGCCTGGGGAACTCATGTACAAATGGGTGGATAACTCTTCAACCAGTGGTCGGACAGCATTGGGACAGGGTTGGTTGCAATCCGCTGGGCGAGGGGAGTCGAATGGTATAGGTTTCGAAGCGTCCGCATGGCTATAGCGGTCAGCAGCATGAAAAAGGCAGATATCTCAGAGGGCTGATGTCCGGCAGAGTCGGGAAGAGTCTCATTGGAGTCCGCTCGCCGAGGGGAATCGAATGGTATAGGTCTCTGGGTGTCCTCATGCCTGTAGCACCAAGTAGCCAACACTTTGAAAGTAGATGGCCGGAGAACTCAAGTACAAAAGAATAGATAACCCTTCAACCAGTGGTCGGACAGGGTCGCGACAGAGTGCGTTGAATTCCGCTCGGCGAGGGGAATTGAATGGTATAGGTCTCGAAGTGTCCGCATGCCTGTAGCACTCAGTAGCCAACAATTTGAAAGTACTTGCTCCGGGAACTCAAGTACACATGTTTGGATTACCATTCAACCAGGGGTCGGACAGCATCGGGACAGGGTGCGTTGGCATCCGCCGTTCGAGGGGAATCGAAAGGTGTATGTTTCGAGGCGTGTGCAGGGCTATAGATGTCAGCGGGGAAAAAGATGGAGATACCTCAGTGGGTAGATATCCGCCAGAGTCGGGAAGGGTCACATTGGAGTCCGCTCGCCGAGGGGAATCGAATGGCATAGGTCCCGAAGCGTCCGCATGCCTGTAGCACTCAGTAGCCAACAATTTGAAAGTACTTGCCCGGGGAACTCAAGTACAAATGTTTGGATAACTCTTCAACCAGTGGTCGAACAGCATCGGGACAGGGTTGGTTGGAATCCGCCGGTGGAGGGGAATCGAATGGTATAGGTTTTGAAGCGTTCCCATGGCTATAGTGGTCAGCAGGATGAAAAAGGCTGATATCTCAGCGGGCAGATATCTGCCAGAGTCGGGGAGGGTCTCATTGGGGTCCCCTCGCCGAGGGGAAACGAATGGTATAGGTCTCGAAGCGTCCGCATGGCCATAGAGGTTAGCCGGAAGGAAAAGGCAGATATCTCAGCAGGCAGATGTGTGCCACACTCGGGAAGGGTGTCATCGGAGCCCACTAGTCCAGGGAAATTGAATGGTATAGGTCTCGAAATGTCCGCATGTCTGTAGCACTCAGTAGCAAACAATTTGAAAGTACTTGCCCAGGGAACTCAAGTACAAAAGAATGGATAACCCTGCAACCAGTGGTCGGACAGCGTCAGGACAGGGTGCGTTGGAATCCGCAGGTAGAGGGGAATCGAATGGTGTAGGTTTCGAAGAGTCCGCATGGCTGTAGAGATCAGCAGGGAGAAAAAGGGGGATACCTCAGTGGGCAGATGTCCGCCCGAGTTGGGAAGGGTCTCATGGGAGTCCGGTCGCCGACGGGAATCGAATGGTATAGGCCCTGAAGCGTCCGCATGCCTGTAGCACACCGTAGCCAACAATTTGAAGGCACTTACCCGGAGAACTAAAGTACCAAGGTCCAGATACCCATTCAACCAGTCGTCGGACAGGGTCGGGACAGGGTGCGTTGGAATCCGCAGGTAGAGAGGAATCGAATGGTGTAGGTTTCGAAGAGTCCGCATGGCTATAGTGGTCAGCAGGCAGACAAAGGCAGATACCTTACCAGGCACTAGTAGATGCTGGTGTCCACTAGCGTTAGGAAGGGCCTCATTGGAATCCCCTCGCTTAGGTGTCATGAATAGTGTCAACCTGGACGGAAAAGCATGCCCCTCTCCCAAGGTTGATATTATTCCATAGTTGCACTGATTCACTCATGAAGCCTGATGCGAGGTGTGAAAGACCTTAGAAGCCTTTTGCAAGCCTTGTTAGTGGTGATTAAATAAGGAGTATGTTTTGGGTTGTTACCGGGACAATAGATGGTTAGTTATCCTATGTTAAGCCCCTGTTTCGTCTGAACAGCCTTTATCCAGTGATGAAGTAGTCAGTTGTAAGTAGAGGCGATCAGGGGTAGGGAGAGATTCCCAATGCAAACCCGCACTGGTCGCTTACTTTGGTGTTCTTCGGGAGACTGGCGCGTGAAATGGCCCATCCGGGTGCACTGAGCGGACAGGATGGGGGTTGTATTGTACCCTACGGACTAGGATGCAACCATTCTGCTGGGGCCCTCTGAGGGTGGGCTTGGCGGAAAGGATGCTCCTGGCAAATTTCCTGCGTCCGGACGCAATGCCTATCCGTCTGGAGCAAAAGCTTTTTTTGCTGATAGATGGTGCCACTAGGGAAGAGATGAGACGTCATCTAAATCAGGACGGCGGTGCTCTCAGGGGTGCACCTCCTCCTTCTCCTTCTCCTCCTCCTGGGGGTGCACCTCCGTGGTGTGGTGCCCTATCCCATCGCTAGGGACCTTCTTCCCATTACGTACCCCCTGCCAATAATGGTAGTGACAGCGACAGTGACGTCAGTGACAATCCTCGTCCACCTGTACACCGTCGCTTGTATAGTGGCCCTGGGAGCACTTGCCGGACTGGTTGTAGTCGTAATATACGGGGTGCTGGGGGCCTTGTTAGACAAGGAAATTTAGTTGGTGGTGTGGGTTCTAGTATGTGAAATAATAGTGGTAGTGAGGAAGGTCGTGCGAGAGGTACCCAGGGAGACTATCATGCCGGGCAAGTAGGTACTGGGGTGGGTGGTGGCAGTAGTAGTAGAGTGGTGACCATGGCTGTTGGAGGCACCGGGGAACGTCCCGCTGGAACAGGGCTGTCTGGGGCTGGGGTTAGTAGGCATACGCTGAGGACACCAGTTCAGCCGACTCGTAGTAGGGGTTGGAGTAGTTGTAGTGGCCTCGTAGGCGCTCGGTGGGCCCTGGTGGGAGTGGTTGGAGCAGTGGTGGTGGTAGGGTGCGAACACGCACTGGGAGTCGTGGCGGGAGGGCAGAAGCTGGTGCTGGTGGGAGCGCTACTACCTAAGCATATTCGGGGATTGTCTTATTCTTTCTCTTAATTCACCTCTTTTTTCAACTCTTCTGACTTGCATCCTTCTTGGTTTCTATTACTCCATAGTGTGGTCCCCATGGGGTCGGGGGGACGGGGCAGTCTTTTCTCACTTTTATACAAATCATACGACCAACTCAAACCTCTGAGTCCCATCTAACTTAGCATAATTACCTTTTATAGAACTCTGATTGTTATAAATACACTCTTTCTTTAACCTCACCATTTCGCTATGTGAACTCTGAATACAGTAACTCAGTAGCACAACTGTGGTTATGATTTGGGCGTATGGCTTGGGCGTATGGGTTGGGTGTATGATTTGGGCGTACGGTTTGGGAGTCTGGCTTGGGCATATGGTTTTGGCGTATGGTTTGCGTATATGATTGAGCGCATTACTTGGGCGTATGGTTTGGAGGGTATGATTTGAGCGTATGGCTTGGGTGTATGATTTGGGCATATGGCACCAGCGGATAAATAAGGCCTATGAATAGGGTATAAGATTTGAACCTGTGAATAGAGTGTAGGAAATGGGCATATGAATTAGGCGTATGGCCTGCTGAGACAATGTACGTTACTAGACTAGGCAACTCGGACGTCCAATTGGTGTTGTGAATTATTCTGGTTTAAAGGGTCTAAATCAATCTATGCATATAAATCCCCGTATATACTTTGAGGTATGTTGTTTTTGATATATGCTCACACAATTACTCAATCATGAATTAAAAGAGCAATGTTCGAGAGGGGAATATACCAAAAAGTGGGGCGCTGGGTGGGGATAAGTCATTGACAGGCGGCTGTCCGGGGCATGGAACTAGGAGAGGGCCTGGACTACAGCAGGGACATGGAGTGAAAAAGAAACGCCCCGCCCAAGGCCATTGCCAGAGGCGGGGTGGGGAATTGGGGCAGGGGCATGCCTGTTTCGGGCTCCAGAGGCCGCGTAATGAACTCTATGTACTATACTCTGTTTCTTGATCAATAGACTTAACTCCTAACACTAACCCACGCCTTCGGGGGTAGTTAGATTCCCCCTTTAGGATATCCGTCCAGTTCTACCTATCTTTAGGTCACTGATCGCCCGCACAATGCACCTTGCGTAGAATACCTGATCGCCAACGTACGCGATAATTGCCTAACACCCTCACGCCAAATTTGTGCGAGCGGCGAGGCCTCCGATCACACCATCACGCCATATTACACGAACCACACTTGGCGTAATATCATTCTGACTCCCTGAGATAAGTGAGTGGGCCCGTTTCTACCCATGGTAGGGAATCTCGTTGCACTTTCGCATAAGTATACCCCGTTCCCTCCCAGCGCACTGAAGTGTCCCCCTACCATGGTGACGAAACAAGTATCCCTCTCGACTCCTTCATTGTCTCGAGACTTGTCTGGGCTTTTCTCTCCCCGTGTCTTTTCGATTCTGCACCTCCTCGAAGTTTCGCCAACAGGCACCCCCGGGGTTACTCACAAGCTGTGAGTAGTCTGCTCCCTAACCCTAATCCTAACCCTCTTTCAACACAGGGTTCTCTCTCCAATCCGTCACCACGTGCCAACCTATTTCAAACATAGACTGTCAATAACCATATAGTTCACATCCAAGATTCTTCAGAATATGCCACTTCACACACCATTCCTCACCATGTATTTGCAGCCATTTAGCATCCATCCAATATTGCATTATCCCTTGTTATCACACAAAGTCACCGCTTTTAAACTGATCATCGCTTTCTTTTGCATGTTAAATTTGAACCCCTAGCCTCATCTTCTAGACCCCCTGCATCTCCAGTCTCTCCGCCATCTACAACCCAACCTGGTCACACTCCTTTTCATGGTCAGTGATTGAGAAAGGTTCCTATAGCCAAGGAATATCGCAAGAATTGGGAGCCCATGGAGCCTCTGTTTACCTCATTCAAAGGGTCTGAGAAGTTTGATGTCAACATACTTGACTCAATCCTATGTTCCGCAGTACAAGTCTTTGTGGAAAACACACATGGAATATACGAATACCGGAGTCACGAAAAAAGGAGGACAAGGCAGCTAAACAACTATCAGCCGTGTTGGATATCTCTGCCAGCATTCAGCTTGTGAAGTGTGCTCAAAGGGCTTCCGTGGTAGGGCAACAAATGGTAAGCTCAACTGGGCAGGCAACTCTAATGCATGCATGTATTGAGCACTATTCCAAGATATTCAATTCTTGAGCTTCTTCTTCCATTCCAACCACTGGACACTCCAGATATTCTCTTAACAACTTGGCTTTCTCACCTCCTCAGCCTTCTTCTTTCTCTGCTTCCACAAGAATTGGAGCTCTTCAGGCCTCTGAGCGCATTCCTCAATCACCCCTTCTGGCCTCTGGACTTCTTGCTCACATATCGATTCACAAAATCAAGGTCCAACTTGGTCGCATGTCCTCCACTGCTTCCTGCGGAACTGATAGTATAACAGTAATCATGTTACGCCATCTCCTTGTGACCTCCTTCGGCAAGAACCTCCATCAGCTATATCTTGCCTGCCTACGAACAGGCCAAACTCCCAAGCGATGGAATGAATCCCTAGTGTACCCACTGTAGAAGGCCAGGAAGCAGCCTTATACCACTCAAAACTCACGCCCCATAAACCTTGTGTGTCTTTTCCACAAACTCTTTGACGCCTTAATTCTTCCTATTGTTTCCACCTCTGCCAAGATACCATATTCAGGAGTACAGGCTGGCTTCCGTTCTGGCTATTCCATCTTGACCAATATTCTGACACTTTACCACCTGATTCAGGCTAATATTGGTTCACATATTGTCTTCCTTGATTTTGCTGCCGCATTTGACAAGGTTGGGTTGTTATATCTTGAGAAGGAGCTCAAAGCTCAAAATATTAACCCCTTGGTCCTATGGCTGATCCACCCACTCATGTTGCAAGATACGATCTTTTCCCTAATGGTGAATGGTTGTCCATCCATAAAACAGAATTGCACTGGTGGAGTGTTACAGGGATCACCCTTATACCCAATCCTCTTCAATCGATTTATCAAGAGTCTGCTACAATCTCTTAATAGGGAACCCAGACGCACCTTTCCTTCTGCGCTCTTCTTTGCCGATGACGGGGTATTATTTCACCAACTCAACAAATACTGAAAGCCTTGTAAACATGGCTACTCACTGGGCTGATTAACATGGAATGGCTTTCAATATTGCTAAATGTGGCTATCTACGCACTCATACAGCTGCCAGGACTCCACTGACCCCCTCCATTCTACTCAACAACTACAAGCCAATCCCATTTGTCAATACATACAAGTATTTGAGTGTCATGTTTACCTCTAAAGAAAATTACTTTGATACTCAGAGTACACGGCTATGTGAAAGGGTGTGAAGCCAGCTTGGTGCTCTTTGTTGGTATTCTGCTTCTTGGTGTCCACGTATACGGTTCAATATTCTCAAGAGCATTACTTCTACCAACACTGGAATATTCTCTTCCTCTGCTCTATTCCCATTTTCTCAAGGGGTGAAAGTCAACTGCTTGGGTTACGATGAATACCGCCAACAACAATTGTCTTCAATTGATAGCAGGAAGTGCTGCCAATTGTCCCCATGTCACCTGTCATCTACTAGTGCTCCTTCCCCTCAAGGATCGTGCACAACACCTTCATTCTCACTTCTACCTTCATCTTCTCAGTACGGACAGGTATCATCCATTGCGGGCAGTCCTAGAAAAGAATCCTGGGTATCCCAAGACCTCCCGCAGGATAGCTGTCCGAAACCACCACCCTCTCATCTCCCAATTTCTCAACGCACCTGCAGTATTCATCCCACATCTTGATAACCTTGGACAGACTTCTGTTCCTATTCTCCACGAGAAGATTCTCCAGGACCTCTCCCTTCACAAGTACTCTGATACGATCCATAGACTCCATGTCTTTTAAGCTTCAACAGATTTACCCTCCTGGTTATCTTATAGACCGCATTCCCGGAATGGATCGTGAAGCTATACCCACAGCGCCTGCAGCTGATCAAGCACGGTTCCTGGCTTGGCGTCGTAGTGTCTTGGGCTGGGGATGCAAGTGTGTTTGTGGAGAGAGATTTGATAGAGGTCATAACACTTGTATACCTTATTCCAAGCCAGGCCTTACTGCAGAACAAAAATTCATCCTTGATCTTCATAGTGGGCTTCTCGACCATGGAATCAAGTACCACATTGTGGATTTTCTACTCAACCAATGGCTCTGGGGCGAGGCAAGCGTGATACTTGACTTCAGGGCATATACCTTGTCCAATTTACGAAAGCTTAATGCTCCTGCACAATAGCCCTTTCTTACTTTTTATTTTTTTATGTTTTTTCCCTCTATTCTTGCCTTGATTTTATTGTGTGCAATTCTTTAATCTTATTCTATTATAGTATATGCCAGTTGAGTTTCTTCTCCTGTTCTTGTCATTTTATTCATATCAGAAGTTTGTCGCATATTTCCCATCATTGTCTTCTCTTTTTATACATCTTTCATCTGATTTAACCAAAGTTACTCTTCCTTTTTGCTCTGTTATTACTTGTTGGTTCTCTTTCTGTTTCTTGAGCCCCTTCGGCCAGTAGGTAGGGCCTTGTGCTCCCACCCAGGATGGGGGCTCTATATGCGCTTGTTGGTATGTATAGATCTCTTGTTGTAGACAGGATGCTAGGTTTGCTTGGTAACCTGTCTCCTCTAGATTGCTCTCAGGGTGCTGCTACACTAGTAGTGATACCCACTACTGTGCCTGATGTAGGCCTTGTTTACATCCGTTGGAGTTACTCTGGAAGTGTTATTTTCCTTCATCCCAGTTGCTTCTAACCTATTCGTAGTTGTCTCCTCGCTTGCTCGTTGGCCACTCAGACTCTGCAATATACCCACCCTGGCAGTAGGTGTGGTCATGTACTATCCTCTGTCTCTAGATCAATCCACTTAGTTCCTACCCCTAACCCATCGGTATAAAGGATCACTTTGTGGCATCAAAACCCCTGCACGAACCATTGTAACAATATCTCCAGCGATTGAAATCTCAACATCACGAGAAATCATCGTCACTTTCCCCCACCCACCTCTCTTCTCCCACGATGGCTACTGCCTAGAAGTTGACGTTAAGCCATCTTCCCTCCTCTCCTGAGGGCTGTCAGCCTCCCCTCCTTAGGGTTCTCTTTCTCGCTCTTCGTTGACACCCGCTCAAGATGTTCGGTTCTCCCCCTTCCCCCGCACTTGCTTTGCACCTCGTTTAGCATTGTGCATGGTCGGAAAGCTTCTCGCTTCGTTCATGGTGGTGTTATGGTGTCTGGACTCTCTGTTGAAGTAGGCCTCAGCTGGCTGAGCTTGTACCTCTGGTAGGGAATGCCTCAGTTAGTAACATCACGGTCTCGCTGGGTCTCGTCGTTATCCAAAAAGTCCTTGTCATGGCCTGTTGCCAGTGGTTGGCTGTGGCTAGCCTGCTCGCAATCCTTCCTCCATCCACCTCCCGGTTCTGTCTGCTTGCACTGTACTGCTACATTCCACTCCCTGGCTGGCACCCTACTGCTACATACTGGCTGGCACCATACTGCTCATCATCGTTGGCTGTCACCCCCTCTGCCCTGTGGCTCCGCGCACCCTCCCTCCTCTCTACCTCCTGCGAATTGCTCGGCCGCAAACCTCCCTTAGGTTACGATTGTTCATCGTATTGCACTATCTTCTTGGGTCACTCCAAACGCCGATGCGTCGCCAGAATCAGGACGTTTCTGACCATTGAACCGCCTGCCCCAATTGGAGATTCACTGTATGGGTATTTGGAAAAGGTACCTGGTAACAGTAGTTAGAACTCGTAATTTCCTTGCTTCTTTTCTTAGTCTTACCAGGGCGCCTGCGGAAGGGTTTGGGTCTCTCTCCTGTACGTTCCTATGAATTGTTTCCTTAGATGTCTGGGGTATTTTCTCTTAGGTGCTAGGCGAGGGGAATTTTTCCTATGGGCTCAGGGTGTTTGATTTTTCCCATGAAGAGGTCAAGTGGGCGGTTGTTTTTTGGCTTATAGGTTTTGTTCTCTCCATAGCTCGCTCTGCATGAGGCTTTTTGTACTTAAAAACAATGAACGAATGATAAAAAAAGTAAAATATAAAAAAATGGCATCAAAACCCATGAAATCGCGGACCATTGGAGGGGTTGTCTTTATAGGTACCCTGGCGATCCCAGAACTCGATAGCTGATTGCTCCAAAACCATGGCTCGAATCCAGAATCTGATTGCGGGAGAGCGTTGGGCTTGACGCCAGCTACTCAATGGTATAAGCTAGTACGTCCCTGTCGCATCAAAACCCAGGAGATCGCTGTCTTCTGTGGAGGGTGTATGATAAATCAAGCAGGCGATATTTTACTCGATGGCAGATATCGCCACAGCCACAGGAGAGAGTTTGATCCTGTTTGCGGCAGGTTGTTGGGCCCCATGCCAGCTACGCAATGGTATAAGGTACGTCCCTGTCACATCAAAGCTCATGAAATCAGTATCTGCTACGCAGGGTGTATCAGGTATCAGGCTAGCCATATTTTACTAGACGGCAGATTACTCCACGACCGCTTGACGGATATTGATTCCCTTGGCGGGAGGTTATTGGGCTTGACGCCAGCCTCCCAACGGTATAGGTTACGGGAGGTCGTTGGGCTTGATGCCAGCTATGCGGCAGTATAAGGTAGGTCTCTGACGCAGCAAGACGCATAAATCCGCCTACCCTTTTGAGAGTCGTCGTTCTACAAGTAGCCGAACTCGATGGTAGATTCCGCCACAACCACAGGGCCAATTCTGGATCCTATTGCGGGGGATTGTGGGGCTCGAGGACAGCTACCCTGTGGTATAGGATAGGTCCTGAGGCGCTAATTCCCCATTCAGCTATAGTGTACTGGGAAGAGGATGAAAGGCTCTAACTCAGATGGCTTCATATGACTTAGTGTTTCTCTGTGAATTGGCCTGTATATTAGAAAAATAGAAGACTACTAGTAGTAAATTTAACAGTTTGACGGTATGAAATCTATTGTGCCCAAGGTCAGAAAAAAGTAAATCGGGCACCCTTCGCTTATCTCAGGAAGATGTGGTCTGGCGTCAGGTGGAATCCTGAGTATTTGGTGGTTTGTCAGGTAGCATCCAGACTATTAGGTGCTGGGTCAGATAGCATCCATAGTATTAGCTGCTGCGTCTGGTGTGTTCTGAGGATTAGGTGGTGAGTCAGGTTGCATCAGATGTGTTGTGTGGTAGCGTGGTTGCGTTCTGATTTGTGATTTACTTTTCAGTGTCAGGTGCGTCAGACGCACTCAACGCACAGAACGCAAGGTATTATTTTTGCTGATGCACTACCATGTATTCTTTTACTTAGTTTGTTTTCCGACTCTGCCTGTCTACAGCTTACATTACTACAACTAAGATATATATTATGGTGTTTTATTGTTTGTTTCAGGGTAATATCTTGGGATTTAACATGTACTGTTCAATCAGGTCTTTAGGGTTTTACAGTTGTTTATGCATCTCTTATGCACCATTCTTGGTCATGATATTTGTAATAATCCTGCCACACTCTTCTGTTTTCACCCACATTATTTGTGATTTACTTGGCTGGATGTCAGGGTCAAACATGTTCGCTTATATTTGATAAATTGTTTTTCCTATATTTCTTATGTTCATCTGGAGGCTCACATTTCTATATATAAGGTGCTACCGCCCACGTGGCTTAGAAGAATCAAGAACCAGGGCTCCTACCAATTCCTTCTTCACCCACTTGGGAAGCGTACCTCTCAACCTCCCTTGTACGTCCGAAGTATTGCCCACATGGAATAAATTGTGCTGCATTGACATATTGAACAAATTGATGGGATGTGAACCAAAGTGATGCTGCCGGTATGACGCCACTCATATGGGCTACAATGTATGGGCATGAAGAAGTAGTGAGGTTGGTCTTGCGAGAAGAAGATATTCAACCTGAGGGGCAGGAGGCGCATCATGGCTGAAAAGCGCTCTCATGGCGAGCTGGAAATGGATATGAAGGAATGGTGAGGTTATTTCTTGAACGACAATTTGTCAATCCGGGGACCCTAGGCCGTTGGTGGGGGTAGGCGCCGCAAGTAGCCAGTCTATTATTTGGCAGTAGATACGTCAACGCCGATAGCTCGAGTGAATCCGGCCGAACACCGCTCTTATGGGCTGCTCAGAATGGGCATGCACGAGCAGTGAAGCTACTGTTGCAGTGGAAGGATGTCAACCCTTACAGTCCAAGTAGGACAGGCCGAACACCGCTCACGTTGGCTGGTAGCAATAGCCATGAGGGGGTAGTAAGACTGCTATTAGGACCGGAAGATATTAACCCCGACCTCCCAGACAGAGGGTATGGCCGGGCGCCGCTCTGGTGGGCTGCTGAGAAGGGCCATGAGGGGATAGTGAAGCTACTGTTAGCACGAAAAGATGTCAACCCTTATATCCTAGAGAGTAGGTATGGCCAAACGCCGCTCTCGTGGGCTGCCGGGAATGGCCATAAGGGAATAGTGAAGCTACTGTTAGGGCGGGAAGATGTCAGCCCCGATAGCTCAAGCGAATCGAGCCGAACACCGCTCTCGTCCACTGCTAGGAATGGCCACAAAGGAACTGTAAAGCTGCAGTTGGGGCGGCAAGATGTTAACCCCAACTTGCGAGACACGGAGTATGGCCGAACGCCACTCTGGTGGGCCGCCGGGAATGGCCATGAGGGAACTGTGAAGCTACTGTTGGAGCGGGGAGATGTCAACCCGGATCGCCCAAGTACAGCCGGCCAAACGCCGCTCTGTTTGGCCTCTAGGAGTAGTTATGAGGGAATAGTGAAGCCACTATTAGGGGGGGGAGATGCCAACCCAGATATGCCAAATAAGCACGGCCGAACGCCGCTATCGTTAGCTGCCAGGCAGGGCCATGAGGGAATAGTGAAGCTCCTGTTGGGGCGGAAAGATGTCAACCCTGACACTGTAGAGACCACGTATGGCCAAACACTGCTCTCGCGGGCTGCCCAGATGGCGCAAGTAGGAATTGTGAAGCTACTGCTAGAGCGGGAAGATGTCAACCCCAATAGCACTAGTAAATCTGGTCAAACACGGGTCGCACTGGCCACTCAAAACAGACACCATAGAGTTGTAGAGCTGCTAGAGGCCCGAACTTGGCAACTTATCCCCTGATCGGGTCCCCTGTATCTGTTTGAGTTTATTATTATATTGTTTCACCAAAATCGTCATTTGTTGGTACAGGGGGTATGTAAATGAGCGAGCCTTGTCAGCAGTGATCTGACATGTATATTTGTTATGTGCTTTCAGTTTTTAATTTTAGGGATCAAGTTGAGTTTTTCTCTTTTTCTTTTACCTAAGTTGACCCTTCTCCCACGCCTACGCAATCTCACTCTTTCACTCATTAACAGAATATATTTAGCTTCAGGGAGAATATATATCTTGAGATTTGTTTTTTGGTAGAGGGTATCTTAGGTTTATATAGTACGAGAACCATTTTGTCATTTTTTCATCTCTAATTCTAAATCAGTGGACTGTATTATAAGGTATTGAGAGTAGAACTCATCAGAGATTCTTTTGCAGATCCACTAATGGTGAACTAACTGGAGGGTTCCTGGACAAGATTGACGTAGAGGTTGAGGTAGTGGCAGTGATCCCAAGAGGCTAGTGCACCATAGTTTGCAAAGTCCTAGGCCAGTGTTTCCAATTACCTAATATGATTCAAAATCAAGGAATAATTTTGCTTTGTTAGCGAAAAAATACTAACTGATACTAGAGATAGTGAATAAATTAATTGAATTAATAGTTGAAAAAGAGCTGCTGTTGTTGTGGATCAACTGTGTGAAGTAGGATGGAGATTATATAGAAGGTATCAATACCGGGGTTAACTGTAAATAGTTTACAAAATATGATTTAAAATAGAGCAGTTTCGCATTACTTTCTTGGGGATTTGAAGTAGTTCTTATAAATTGGGCTCAATGCGAACTGTATAAAGGAAGTGCAGGAGACAAGAAACAAAATGGTATGAGGGGAAGGATTTGGAGGAGCGAGCAGGCGAGCTCGCACATCGGAAGAGGATAGGTTCTATTTATTCTGAACAAGGCTCTGACATGAGTGGGCTCGGGACATAGTTTAACTGTTTTTCGGCATTTGCACGGGTGATATATAGGGCGAGGAAGGATACGGGTGTTTGTATTGCTATGAATTTGTTAACACTATTTGTAACCATTGATACTATATTACAAAGTTATGATTGAGGTTAGACACCTATAGGGCCCTGCAGTGCGTCCCTGGCAGAAGCAAGGACAGCCCATGGCATTGTCGTCTTTCCCGGGCACACTCCTCTAATTTGGCGTCCGTCCCGTCTTGAGCAAAAGACGGACGGACTAGACGCTTGGGAACACTGATTGGACAGTTGATCCAACAACACGAGCCGCACCACCCCAGCTTTGCCGCAGGCGGGCCCTAGGAGGGTTTTGTGAACTCCTTCATTGACCTACATATTTCTGTCCCATTTCTGCACATACACACATTTTAGAACAGGCACCATGGCCCAGACTACACATATAAGCAATCGATTAAATTTGGCGATAGTGGTGCTAACGGTGCTACTGGAACCCGACGAGGATGCATAGTTATCGTCCCGGAGTCTCCTAGGACCAGAATATTCCTCAACTGGAGGCCCCGCCTCAAGGAAGCCATTCAAAGATATTTCACCAAGGCCCTATGATACCCATTTTTACAAATCGGCCAAGGTTGGATGGCGAATAACGGCGGAAAGTCGGCGGCGAGTGACCGGGTGTGAAACGAAACAATAAATGCCAAGGCAAGGAGTAAGACTAAACGATCGCACAAAAGCGGGGGAAAACCTGTTCTTCAACAACACACACTCTCACGATGCTCGATGATTGCTATCTAACTAACCAACTAACATACCTAACGGCAAAGACAGGAGTATATAGGAATAAACAACAATATCTTCCTTTCACCCACCGAGTCCAATCCTCCCATCGATCGTCATACTGATCCACGCTCTTCCACGCATACCGCCGCTTCCATGCTGGCCCCCAGACCCCCCATGCAGGTTTCCCCTTTTTCTTCCGTAAAACAAACATGCTAACAAATGACAGAACAAAGGAAAAAATCTTCCAGGCTCTATAGCCTACTTGCATTCGAGTCGTTCTCACCGATCGCAAGTGCCCCCCCGGGGGTTCGCCAAACGATAACGGTGCACGCCGCACCGATGCCGAGTCCGCTGGACGAATATGCTTCCGGGTGTTCGCTTTCCTTCCGATGGATGTATTGATCCAGCGCGCATGTCAGAAAGTTCTTTGTTTGAACGATAACGGGGTAGGATAGGTGCGGGGCCGCCGGGCCAGGTGCATGGTCAGGGGTTGAGTGCTTTGCCCGGGGGGTGGTTAGTATGGTGAGCAGCACCGAACATTCCCAACACCCATCAGTCCTAACGCCAGCAGTATCTAGAATTATCTGGAGATGCGGTTGGAGAGGAACGACAAGCCAGAAGCGGTGAGTGATGATTTGTGGGCGGATGTCGCGAGGATCATTCTGAAAAATATATTTGATATGTTGGTAGTAGGATCCGACACCCCCCCTTCCTCAGCGATGAATACGTACGAAAGATTGTTTATAGATTCGTCTTTGTTCCGCTAAACATCTTCACCATTCCTGGGGATTACATTTCATTAGAGAAGAAAGAAATCTGAACTGGCAACGAGAGGAGAGACAGTAGCCTGATCGGCGCTTACACGGCAACCCTGACCCGGCTAAAGGCGCAGAAGGCAAATGGGCCAGTACTCGGAATGAAGCTGTTTAAGTGGATGCTGTGCCAGTATTACCGGTAAGGAGCTCCGCTATGCCCGGGAGTGGAGATAGTATTTGCAGATCCGAATCTGGAAAACATTCCTGTCTCAAAGACGCTCTTATCATCTTGTCTAGGTCATGTCATATCGCGGCGTCTTCGTCCACAATCCGGCCACCGATGGTGCACTTTACTCTGTAGAAGCACCTTCGAAGTGCTGCGACCCTGTCCCAGAGCTCCCCTTCAAAAATTACTAAGCTTTGCTTGACATACCCCAATCTCAGAATGTCAAGTACCTTTGGCCAACCCTTGACGCCGCCTCCTTGGAAAAACTGCTGTTTCCCACCCCTCGGAAGCCTTCGTTTTGGGCATGTAACTACAGCTTTATTTCTGCCGTTTGCTATCGACTAGCTGTGACACTTGGTGGCTGAACGGTAACTCGGCTCAAAACTCTATAATGCGACTCGGCTCATCACTCGGGCTTTACCTGGCAAGCAGAGGCACTCTACTAGTAAGCTATCATATGCCATAATACACGTAGTTACGGACGGCCATTGGAAAACATTAAATAAGCTAACCCAAAGGGGATAGAAATAAAAGGCAAACCAGAAGAGTGTATACTGGAGAGAAGGGAGCATAGAATCGCATGAGTAGGGCACGATATCGAAAGCCAGACAACAAAGACAGCAAGTAATGGGAAAGGGACTCGCGCGATTCGGGGGAGTAAAGGAGGCAACGGGGGATTCTGAGTAAATAATCTAAAAGCTAGACATCTGAAGTAACTTTCCAATTAAGTTGTAGGGGGTTATCTACGGAGGTATATACAGCGAGTTTTTTAGGGTCCACAAACGAAGACTGTCACCCTCACCCCCTGTGTCACCTACAAAACTTACGCGCTGCACCTCCGTAGGGCTGGGGGGGTAGGTTTGCGTTTCACTAGGTTTGTTCCCTTGTCAGGAGGGTGAGTCTGGTAGATAAAAAGGTAAGTGTCGGCGGTTATCCTGGGATGTCAAAACCTGTGAGTACTTTTGGAAGGAGGTTCAGGGGTCTCCGACGGCCCGGGGGAGAAGAGATCAGCTGATGGCAGCCGCGTTGCCATTGGCTCTTGCTCATTCCCAGCAGCCCACGGTAAAGGTGATCGGGCATGGTTATCTGCTTTGCCGAGATTGGCATCAAGCGACGGCAGCCTCACAACTCCGTCATGCCCATTTTGTAGTAGCCCGCAAGGGCCGCGTTCGGCTATATATTCCGTGTCAGTTCTGTTGAGATTGATGTCGTTCTGCACGAACAGCATCCCATGACCCCAATGTTCTCTCCTAGCGACCCAGGCGATTGACGTGTTGCTATCGAAATCAGTTGCCTGCACATCCTATTCATTCGCCTCCCTCTAATAAAGCAACCGTTATCTCTACTCGAGTACGCATCCGAAGTGTGAGCCGCCTTGAAGCCCTGTAAATCTTGTACTTGTAGGGGTGCCCTATGGCTGGCCTACGGAGGTACAGGGCATAAGTTTTGTAGGTTACACAGGGAGTGAGGGCAGCAAACCTCGCTTGTGGAACCTACAAAACTTATGCCCTGTACCTCCGTAAGGTCTACTCGCGTAAGCGAGAAGGGGCGGTAAGCTCACTTAGCCTAGCCTAAAATGTTGAGCACTAGCCTATCAGAGCAATCGGGAGCACATCTCTGCCGACAATCTCGTTTCCATTCTGGCCATGCTAGTGCGAGCTCGGGTACACGTCATGGCCTGACGTTTGTGAATACAACAGCTATTGGGTAAGGCGAAGAATCAGCTGGAGCCTCGATGGTTTGCTGGCCTGCAATAGCGGTTGAGTTCACAAATATTAAGACATAACAAGTACTGAGTTTGCCATGTCATCAAGGACTGCGGGTGTAGGGCATGGTCTGTCATAGGGTAGTTTGGCGGTCACAAGGAGAATTTTCTCCCACTGTGACTTGCCCACTTTGTATCTAGCTCAGCGTGCATTCTTCTCTCTTTCTAAGCAAGACAACAACAGCAACAACAACCGAGGGGCATCAACACCCAGGCAAGCAATCAATAGACATCGTTTCCTTTCTATTCCTATTGGGTTCATCTCTTTCTCTGTTGTTCTATCCTTACTCAGTCAATTACAAGCGGGCACAACACACAAGTCAAGCACACTATTGTCAACGTTTCCTTTTTCTACTTTGATTGGGTCAAGTACTTCTCTCCTACTATCCTCTATCCGGTGAATTAAGTGGGTCAGCATCGAGTCAATCCTCTACCCAACTATCTTACGGTTTAGAAGAAGGTCACGCCGCGGGCGACAGGAGTGGAATACAGCTTGCGCGACACACCATCCACACAAGGGCAGAAGTGAGAGAGCCCGACACGGGTAATTAGGATACAGTGACTTGTCCCCTAGACAACTAAGTTGAGACCATGGGACCCGTTAAAATATCAACCTTAACCAGACTATCTGAGTCGTGGTAATTTGAAAAACTTTATACCTAGGCGGTATAGTGCTCATAATAGTGCAAAACAAAAACCCTGATTGCTGCAACCGGAGTGTGTCCCAATATCTTAGAGGTTCATAAGTGGATGCCCATCAAACCACTCGAATCATATCCATAAACGCCCTAGGAACACAAGAATTTGAAATCTCGGGAATCTAGGAGCTTCCAAGTCACAGTGAAGATAATATGATTCCTACTTTCGGTAACCAATCCAATCATTCCGTCTTTCTCTAATTTCCTCATAACTTGCTGGCTTGGTTGACTGGTATAAACATACTCGAGTAACTTACAGTACAAACATAGAGACAAAGCGTACTTCATCTCTTGCCTGGTCCGCGCTTGCCACAGAAGCAGGAACTAGCCATTAAAGGTTTATCCATATAATCTGTGCATGGTAGGTATCAGCACTGCCCGTCCAACCCACCCTGCGCTAAGCGAAACCCAATTGGAATTCGGGCCAGGACTACAGTTAAACATCTGGTCAATTACAGTACAAAATCGTCGCTAAATTTAAAATTGCGACCCAGGAACCATATGACAACACCACTATTATCTCAATCGATTTCCAATCCTAGAAGGAATAAAGTACCCCGGGATTTACAATATCCAAAGACTATCTGAATCAGACTTGTGTTGCGTTGTCGGTGAGCCAGGTGCCCGAGAGATCCCCTTCTCCCATCGGGCCCGATACAAATCTGCAAGGCATAGCGCGAATTTTTCAACACTTGGAGCCCCTCTCCCTTGCATAAGGACCAGTTCATAAATAATCGCAATCGAAGAGCTAGGCGGTATATCGCTTGGCTTCCGGCTACTAGCCGGTGGTTTTTGGTAATAATTGGCAGTGTTCCGAACCGTCCAGTCCGTCCGTCCTGGAGGTAGGACCCGACGGACTACCGGCGATAGTCCGTCTTTTTTCAAGTCCATGGACAGACTAGGGCCGATGGAGGTAGGACTGGACGCCCTACCGGGCCCGGTAGGGCCCTATCGAATTTTGCTGTTACATTTCTTCAGCTCGTATACTCACGAACTTGAGATTCATGATTTCATCTCCCTCATGCGTTATGATCTAGCAAATCGTATGATGTGCGTAAACAAATAAGTAAAGAATAATACATCTTTAAGAAATAAAATAGATAGAAGCCTTTGCTGAAATAGAACTCAAAAACCAGCAGCATGAACCTGCAAGGCCGCAAGCATATCCTCAACCTTTTGAATATCCGTCCCCCTTTTTTTTTTACCTCCAACAGTGCACTAGAAAAAGCACTTTACTGTCGCAGTCGGAAAGTTCCAATATTGGATGTTGATATCCGGATCCAAGACAGTCGATTGAGTTCCCAGGTAACTCGTCTGAAAAATCCCATGCATTAGCCTGTGAGTCAACCTCGGTTGAATCTATGCGCTGCGACATTACTACAAGAGTTGACGCAAAGGCTTATTCAATAACTTTATTCAACTATAAAAGTAAAGAGTCGACACCCGCCCTTAGAGAAGGATGTGAAAGAGAAATAAGACTCTCTCAGCAGAATGATTTGTTCAGGTTTATCTTAACACTCACAGCGCTTGATAATCTATTTAATCTTCTTCTCTTTCTTGTAGGAATATTGTTTACTATGTCGGTTGCAACCCATCACCATATATCACCCATAGATGGCCTGCCGTCCCCGGCCGTCATCGGGCAACCCCGGCCGTCCTCAGGTACCCCTGGCCGCCCTCAAGCATCCCCGGCCGTCACCTGTGGTCCCCCTCATCATTTATCCTCATGTGCCCGGCCGTCATTCCTAATACCTGCCGTCTGTATACCCCCCCGTAGTCCTTGCCTACACCCTATAGTCCTTGCCTGCACCATACCTTGTTTTGATACCCCCTATAGTCCCCCGTAAAATCCCGGCCGTCCTTCCATCTCCCCTAGCGTCCCCCTCAGCAGCCCCTATCACGTGTGTCCCACCGCACCAAGAAAGGCCTAGCGTGTAGGGCCCGGCGGTCCTAGCCTAGCCCGGCCGTCCCCTGAGCAACTTGACCTACCCAGGACCACGGTTAACGGTCCCGTCCCGTCCCGTCTTCTTGGAATTATCCCCGCCGTCCCTGTTGGCCCCCCGGACGGTTTGGAACACTGATAATTGGTGTTGAGGTTCTTGAACTCCTGCGGATTTACTTGAGGGCGTGCTTGGCTTATTTTCGTGTGCTCCTTCCAGCAGCAGTATGATCCTTGTACTTTTACCCCACCGATAAGGAGTTATGCCCAAAGTGGGCAGACGAAGTATAGATCCCATAGAAGCCCGAAGGAGGGTAAACTGGATTAGAAAAAAAGAAAAAAGAGGAGTTATGCCCGATAGGTGTACAGTTCAAGTGCTAAAAGCAGCGGACTCAGCACCCAGGCAGAATACCGGTAAGTGGGAAGGATATAGTTAAAAATGTCCGGTGAGGCTTTCCCCATTTTGGTTATGATTAATGATAAAAAAAATCACGATCCAATAAATTCGGTCTGCCGGGACTTTTAGTGTGAAACTCAATAGAGGGGAGTCTTCCTCAGCTGAGCATCTGGGAGCATCTCTTCTCTTCTTTGAAACCTCGCAATTGCCAATCAGTTGTATAGATTGCGATGGGGAAATTGGTTCTATTGATTGTTTTATTCTGATTCGCACACGTTGACTATGAACTGCTCAAATATGGGGAGGCGGGTTTCATAATATCATAAACACTCTCGTTGAGTGGATGGCATGAATGGACCGAACACCGCCGGGGTCACGGGAGCTGAAAGCCCTTTGCCAAGGAGCCCCCTGGTGTTCGGTCCATTCATGCCAGGGACGTGTATCATACGGGGCTGTGCCCTATGCTTGCACAGCACAGGACAACACAATACCCCGTTTGCCCCAACCCGTCAGATAATCCCGCTTTTCTTTAAAGTTGCGCACAGGAAATTTTCGTAAATCCCTCCATTCACGCTGCCTATTTCTCTATAATTTCTACACAAAACCAATATTTTCGACCGAGTATCATGGCCCCAACTCCAAATACCCACTCGTTTAAAATCGGTGACGGCAATGTCAACTCCGGAAACATAACAGCTAGCTTCAACACCGCCATCAATAAGTCTGACGAGGATGCCCAGGTAATGCGTTGGCTCTCTCCACTAGAGCCAGGTTACAGACATGATTCCGTGCGCACCAACAGATTTGCAGGGGTCGGGAATTGGCTTTTGGAAACAAGCGAGTTTCGGGAATGGAGGGAAGGTGAGGGTGGAGCCGATCGGGCTATCTTGTTCGGCTCAGGGAATCCGGGAGTGGGCAAGACATATTTGAGGTAAGTGGCCGGATTCTTTTAAAGAAGCGAATATCACTGACGGGGAGAGGTACTAGCTCCCTGGTGATCGACAGGTTGTGTGATCAGGCAAGGGGAAAACATCTAGCGGTTGCATGGATGTATTGCGACTACCTTGCTCAGCAAGAACAAACAGTAATCAATATAATGGGAGCGATTTTGAAGCAGCTAGTAGGCAGAAGGGAGATCCCGAAGGATTTACGGGAGGCATTTCGGGAAGGAAGAAGGCCGCTACTTCCGGACCTGGTGCGAATATTGCAAATCGCGATTGCTTCGTTATCTCAAGCCTTCATCTGTATCGATGCGCTCGACGAATTCCTACCGAATGATCTTCCAGAGCTGCTCGAGTCGCTAAGTAATATTGTTCGGGAGTCCCCTAGGACGAGGATATTCCTTACCGGGAGACCCCTTGTCAAGGAGACTATTCAAAGATACTTCACTAAGGTCGTTGCAATACTTATCAGCCCTAACCAGGGCGAGGTCAGGAATTATGTGGAGATGAGGTTAGACAGGGATGACGAACCTGAGGCGATGGACAAAGATTTAAGAGCGGACATTGTGAAAATGATTCTGGATAAGATGTCGGATATGTGGGTTGGCGTTTCCCCTGTCAACGTTGTATACTTACTAACAACGGCGCGTAGATTCCTCCTCGCTTCGCTAAATATCGAGGCTATTCTAGGGGAGATGACAATTGGTCAGAGAAGAAAGAAACTTAAAGAAATGGCACGAGGCAGCGGACTAGGCGATGCCTACACAGCAACCATAACCCGGCTGAAGGCCCAGAAAGGGAATAGGCCGCGATTCGGGCTTCAAGCACTGATGTGGGTTCTGTATTCGGAAAGGCCATTACGGGCCGAGGAGCTCTGTCATGCCTTGGGAGTGGAGATGGGGTCTGCGGAACTAGATCCGGAAAACATTCCTACATTACGGACACTCCTAAAATCTTGTCTAGGTCTTCTCACGGTCGAGGCGTCTTCGTCCACAATCCGACTAGTGCACCCCACCCTGCAGGAACATCTCTCTCTTGATCCAACCCTCTTCCAGAGCTCCCACTCAACAATTGCCGAAGTTTGCTTGACATATGCCCTTTTTGGATCTGTCAGGGATTTTTCACCATCTTTGGACTCCGCCCCATCAACCATGCCTCTTCTAGATTATGTATCTTTTTTCTGGGCGGAGCACGCAAAAAAGGGGATGACGGAAAAGGTTAGAATGCTTGCGCAGAGGTTTCTCGATATATATGATAAGCATATATCTTCTCGACTGATGGAATTGGGCTATATTCGAGGTAGTGCTATTGCCCTTATGTTTATGCGATGAGAGAACTTACAGGATTTACAGGTCTCAACCTTGGACCAGCTTTCTCGATCGCGGGTGTAGTTGCGGCTATGAACGAAGCGACGGAATTAGATGTTAATGCAGCCGACTTGACGGGGAGTGTAGATCTCGCCAGGGCAGTTTCCGGGGAGCAGGTGGGGGTAGTAAAGATCCTTTTGGAGAAAGAGGACTTCAATCCCGGCGACGGAAACCTCGCAGAGGGCGGGACGGCACTCAGATTAGCCGCTGTGTTGGGGCGTGAGGCAGTAGTAAAGATGCTTTTGGAACGGGGGGATGTCGATCCCAGCCAACCAGATCCTGAATCTGGCATGACGCCACTCTCGTGGGCGGCTGCTCGCGGGCATGAGGGAATCGTAAAGATGCTTTTGGAACGAGAGGACATTAATCCCGACCAACTAGACACCAAATGTGGCCAGACACCACTCTCGTGGGCGGCTACGAACGGGCACGAGGGGGTGGCAAAGATGCTTTTGGAGCGAGAGGACGTTAATCCCGACCAACCGGATACTAGATATGGCCAGACACCACTCTCGTGGGCGGCAGAGAACGGGCATGAGCGGGTGGTAAAGATGCTTTTGGAACGAGAGGACGTCAATCCCGACCATCCAGACACCACATATGGCATGACATCACTCTCGTGGGCGGCAGGGAACGGGCATGAGCGGGTGGTAAAGATGCTTTTGGAACGGGGGGGCGTCAATACTAACCATGCAGACACCAAATATGGCAAGACACCACTCTCCAGAGCGTCTGAGAAGGGGCACGAGGGGGTTGTAATGCGGCTTTTGGAACGAGAGGACGTTAATCCCGACCAACCGGATACTAGATATGGCCAGACACCACTCTCGTGGGCGGCTGAGAACGGGCATGAGCGGGTGGTAAAGATGCTTTTGGAACGAGAGGACGCCAATCCCGACCAACCAGACACCATACATGGCCAGACACCACTCTTGCGGGCGGCTGAGAGTGGGCATGAGGTGGTGGTAAAGATGCTTTTGGCACGAGAGGACGTCAATCCTAACCACGCAGACACCAAATATGGCCGAACACCACTCTCGTGGGCCGCGAAACGTGGACATGAAGGGGTCGTAAAGATACTTTTGGAACGGAGCAATGTCCGCCATGCCATGCCAGATAATGAGAACCAAACCCCACTATTATTAGCTCTCTCCGAAGGACATCATGGAATTGTGATTATCCTACTTGAACGGGACGACGAGGATTCCGACAAAGCCAATCATGGTGGCCAGGCCCCTCTCCCGCCCTCCACCGGACCTGGGGATGAGTTTGTTGTGCAGATACAGTCCAGATCTTATGACCCTAACACCCACATCACAGACCTTAATAGTCAACCTCAGCCCCCACCGGCAGCCCACGATGAGCAGGCGGGTTTATTGGACCGCCAGGATTTGATTTCCGCAGATAACAGCCCTCAACTCAACAGCCCAGACAGTCCCGACTTCTTTCCATCCCACCCTAGAACCTCTTCCTCCGCCGAAGGAAAGCCCCTACCAGCAGCCCACGATGAGAAGGCAGGGGAATTGGGCCGCCAGGATTTTATTTCCAGGCCCACTGATCCGGCCCCTCAAATCCAATTGCCCTGGTGGTCCCGACTACATTCCATCCCACGCCGAACGCTCTTCCACCTCCGAAGGAAAACCAAAACCTACGTCAACAACTCCTAACCAATCCTCTCGTATGTCCTCGACCGGCGTTCTGTTCTTGCCTTTCTTATTCATACTTTCGCTTCTCTCCTTCGCACCCTTTCTTCCCCGGCAGTGGACTTATTCTTATTTCATCGGACATGGCAGGTAGGTGAGGGGGGGTGGTGTAGGCAAGGTTTGGATGTAAATAGGCATTGGCGAGGTCATTTTTCTAGTTTCTTCTGGCAATTTACTATTTATCTAAATTTTAATGTTTTTCTTCACGTGTTTCTTCTTGGGTTATGGCTAGACTTGGTCCTGTCGTTATTTTCTCACTCTTCGTTAGTGGATGAAATTTGGTAGTAATAAATGGTAAATTTGAAGCCCGTCCTAAATTAGGAGTAGCTAGTTTATCTCCTTCCGGCAATCCCCTTCACTAAGGCTAAGCAATCACCAGCCGTCCCCTTTATAAGCTATGATACAGTCCAGTACTTGTGTCACTTCCCAATACTGTGTCACTTCCCGGTGCGTGATGTTAGAACTAACGAAATAGAGGGTATCGGACGAATATTTTTGCACTCGTACTTTACTATATCTTCATCACCCCCCTCATGCCTTCCTTTAGCAGCCCAGGTGACTACTATGTTACTATGGAAATCAGTTGCTTGTGCATCTTCTTCCTTCATCTCAAATAAAGCAACCGTTATCTTCACGAATCCGAAGCATGCCGGGCTGTGGAATCCTGTACATCCTCCAGGGGTGTTTTCACGGTCAAAAGGTTGGCTAAAATAGTCCAGCGCACCTGGTAACAGTATCTTCAAAGCTATATGTTTATCGTATTCAAGTAGTTTCAATGCAAGATTTTCACACTTTCAGGGTTACCCCGCCTAGCATGTGGACCCCAGTGACAAGAAGCATATTCAACAAAGACGCAGTTGGTGGCAGGGTTCCGAATAGGCCGAACGGTCAAGTCTCGGAGGCACGACCAGTCCGTCAGTCTGAGTTGATGTCTGTGTCTAGACCAGTGAACCCAAGCGTCCAGTCCGTCCGTCTTCGGGTCCGGACGGGACGGACGGCGTACCTGAAAGGACGCCCGGGACTGACTGGTATCTTGGCGTCCGTCCGGAAGACTGCCCGGGACGGACGGGCGGGGACTACAGGTATCTCAGGTTGCGGAATCTGCCGTGCGCCTCCACGTGACAAGTGGGCCCTGAAGGTGACGGGACAAGAGGTCCCCCCAGGGAATTGACGTAGACAACAGGTAACGGCTGATGACCGAGGAGTGAGATAAGGCTTCTAACATCCGAGTCAGTGGCTTAAGTTCTTACGAAATTGTTCATATAAAACTATAAGTTAAAAAAGGTAGGAATATGTGTGTAGATATTGTGTATCGGGAGAATTTGTAGTTGCGAGAGATGGATATAAGGTGGATACACCTGGTGATTATAAATAAATCAGTTACCATTAACGAAGAAGCGATTGGCTGACATTGAGTTACAACCTTTCCCCTACTACCGCAATAAAATTAGTCGTATATTCCAGAAGAATGCATAACTTTAATTTATTCCTGAAGCTATATAGAACCTATACTCGCTATCCTACTCACACCAGTCCTGCGCATGCATACGGAGTATTTAATTAGGAACCAAAGTCTGAGATGAGAGGTGTTAGCGGTTTATAGGCCTGACAGAAAATTGGCAGAGACTATAGGTGGGCCCGACGGTAACTGACGAGTCCTGAAGGTGACGGCCGGGCCCTACAGATGACGGCGGGGCCCTGCAGATGGCGCCAGGGCCCTGTAGGGGACGTCAATCCATCAAGAGGACGGCCGGGCCCTACCGGCAGATCCCGTTCCCAATAAACTACAGGGCCCGGCCGTCAACCCATAGGACTGCCGTCTTTATGAAAGACGGACGCTTTTCCCGGCCGTCCGTACCCACCATGCCCGGGACGCCCGGGACTAGAGTCCGTCAGGGCCCTGCCGTCCGCCCGGGACGGTTGGGAACACTGGTCTAGACCTGGCCAATAAATGTAGTCGAGGACTGGTCGGGATTAGTCTTGATATCCGCACCGGTAGGGAGGAGTATCTTAACTGCCTTGATAAAACACTTCACGAATTCGTCCTCAATCCCTTCGTGCGTCCCGGTTGTCACACACTTCTAGTGTTGCACTAGTCCGATAGATATTGGAAGAAAGGTAACGATAGACAACATAATGAAATCTTTCGAATGGGATGTGGCACAGTTCCACAAAGAGGAATGAGTTTGTAGTATCGCAAGGACTAACCAGTGATTGTTTCCTTTAATTCGCCGCTCCTCTACAACAAGGGGCGGACAGAGTCTTTAAATACAAAAAGCAGGAGACGGAGATTCTTCTCGGAGTCTCCTGCCTACAATCACGCCATTTTCACTATTCCTCATACCATCTCCCTTTTTCTTCCATCGCTGTCCATTTCAATCTTCCCTCATCGGCTTCCTACCCTCCATTCATCCTATGTGAGTCTTCGGCACCACTTTAGGTATCTTGCACCGAGTAGCTAACCGCTCTAGGGGAGACACTACTACATCCTTCCATCATCTTCCAGTGGAACGATGTCGGGTGACCACGGAATGAGTGTCGGTGATTCACAAGACAACACACCAAGATAAATTAAAATCAGGCGAAGTACTCGTACTTGTACCACAGTTGGGAGCAAATCTCCGCAGACCGGTACCACCCTTCATGTTCATCATATGATACTTACATCATTGTTGCCGCAATTATTCCTAACTTTGCTCTCTTTAGTTACTTCACCACCGATCGCTTCCACTACGAGCTGTACGGGCACTTAGCGTGGTGCTTGAAAACACACGAAGGGATATGGGGCCTCCCAGTAAGGAATACCCGCGTGTTTAGTGACATCCGAACGATTTCTCACATTGATTCCAAGAGCTCCCATCTTTGCTTCGCAGAGGATTCGTCCAGAGCGTCTATGCATCTGATTACCCGCGGTAGCGATGTAATAGCCTTCTTCAGAATATCTACCATATCAGAAGTCAGGGGACCTCGGCAGCCAAACTCACCCTTGGCCTTTCGAAATGCCTCTCGTCTATTCTTCCTGATCCCCCCCTCTGCTGGCAAGTTGCTTGGGCATGGCGCCTAACATATTTGTGGTGGATTGTTCCTGGTTGGCATGGAAATCGGACTAAAGTCCCACGACGGCAATGCTTTTTCCTCCAGCCTGATCGCAAAGGCTATCAATAGCGAGGGAACTATTATCTGCTAATCGTCAGCGACTCAGCACCATCCTTTCCCACCAGAGAACTTCCTACCTGACATAAGCTTTCACCATTCCGGGATTCCCGGACCAGGACAACACTGGTTCAACACAACCATCTTCCCCACCACACTACCTTCTGAACTCGTTGGTTTCTAGCACCTAAGTTAGTTTCCCATGCATTAAGTCAGTTGGTTCACACACCTTGGTAGCTGTGCTGTGGTTCATGTACAGATAGCTACTGCAGAAAATGATGGCCTTCTGCACCTATATCTGGGCTGAAGTTGACAATAATGTGGAACGAGTTGATATTACCGGTGACCTGCTGGTCCCCTGACGACACCTGCACTATAGTACCACCCGAATTCCTTTTTTTTTTAAAGAGATACTCGAGTAAAGAGGGGCAGTGTGCAGGGGGAATCTGGCCTCCCTTGGAACCAGAGAGAATCTCCAAGATCTAAGGGAAGTGGGGTGGTAATCTAACTCTAAAGCGCTGAGACACTTAGCCTAGTGTAAACAATTTAAATTTAGCCTATTAGAGTAATTGGGAGCAAATCTCCGCCGACAATCCCATTTCCATTCCGGCCATGCTGGTGCGTGCTCGGTTACTCGAGTACACGTAATGTCCTCATGTGTGTGAAACAACTGCTATTGCATAAGGGCGAAAAATCAGCCGTGGCCTCGATAGTTTGCTGGCCTGCAATACCGATTGCGATTATGAACACGAGTAGAGTCACGGAACCCCACATAAAAATGAAAGATGGAAATTAGAAGTTAGAACTCTTAACGAGTATTTCACAGGGGAGAAAAACTCCTTCACAGCAAGAATTTTGTGTCATTGCGTATTCCTCGCCTCCCCTAAGGGTGGCCTTGAGCATTGCTGCCAAGGCTTGGGACTTCTGACTTCTAACTATGATTTATGCACGGGGGCGCCGTGACTCTAGTGTGATTCCTACTTCCGGCAACTGAGCATTCAATTTTTCGCTAATTTCCACATTACACGAGTCCTTGCTGGACTAAGTTGACTGGAATTAACATACCGGTGCTCAAGTAAGTTACAATACAAACAGAGCGCCAGTACATACTTCATCTCTAGCCCCGCCCGCGTTAGCGAAGGGAGCAGGAACTCGCCACCAAAGGTGGATGCCAGCACTGCCCCTCCAACCCACCTTGAAGAGAGCGAATACTTATTGCAATACAGGCCACGACCTTGCTTGATCAGGAGTTGCGATCCAGCAACCCCGGGACGGCACCATTCTTCTCTCCCTTGGTTTCCAATCACAGCAGGAATTAAGAAGCACCGTAGTCCGGGCTGTGCAATCTCTGGAACCTCCTCGAGTAGCTGCACTAGACCTGGGCCCCCAGAGATCCCCCTTTCTCTTCGGGTCCTATCTAAATGTGCAAGGCTTAGCGCAAACTTTTCAACACCTGGAGCTGCTCTTCCTTATCCCTTAAACCGCTGAGACTTTGCAGTCTCGATTAAAATCTGGAAGACTAGCCGATTATCGTAATCATGATCACATCTACCACAGCCTCCTTACATTAAGTCATTCTATCAGAGCCATGATGAGTAGTATGCATTTTGCGGCGTTCTAAGTACTACTACCATCCCAAACCATAGGGTTTTTCTCCCGATTACTGTAATAGCCTAGTATTCCAGATTTTAATCTGGACTGGAAAGTCTCAGCGGTTCAAGGGATACATTTTTGTTACAATTGATAAAATATATCGCGATCGAATAAATTCGATTTACCAGGACCCAGTGCTCAACTCAACTAAGGGGGTCTTACCAAGCCAGAGCGGCTCTCTACGCAGCAATTCACAAAACAAGATCAGATGGCCACGAAATATGTGTGAGAATACCTAATTCGCAGGGGGGGAATACCTAATATGCAGGGGCATGGGGTTCAGTGAGAGTGAGCATGGGGAGAATTTCTTCCCTGCACCTCTCTCTGCCAGCAAACCACAGTTCCATAGATTCCGGTTGCGAACTTGTGATATTATGAACCCCCCCCCTATATTCAAGCAGTCTATAGTTAACGTGTGTGAATCAGAATAAAACAAGTAATAGAATCAAGCACTCGCGTCGAATGGCTGTAGCATGCATTGCTGTGCCTTATGCCTGTACTCGTACAGCACAACACAGCACAACACCGTGTTTTACAATATCCTGAGGTAGGGTCAGATCACGGCAATTCATCAAAACCTCGAATGTGTTGGCACCCCCTCGGCAACAAGATAACTGGGCTGTAGCCGCCACGGAAAAAAAACTAGATAATCCTGCCTTTCTTCAACCTTGCCCACAGGAAATCTTTGTAAATCCCCCCATTCACGCTGCCTATTTATCTATCATTTATACACCCAACAAATAATTTTTGGACCAAGCATCATGGCCTCAACTCCAAATGCACACTCGGTCAAATCCAGTGACAGCAATGCCAACTCCGGCCACATAACAGACAGCTTCAACACCACCATCTATAAGTCCGACGAGGATGATCAGATTCTGCGTTGGCTCTCTCCGCTAGAGCCAGGTTACAGACATGATTCCGTGCGCACCAACAGATTTGAAGGTATCGGGAATTGGCTTTTGGAATCAAGCGAGTTTCGGGAGTGGAGGAGAGGTGAAGGTGGAGCCGAGAAGGCTGTCTTGTTCTGCTCTGGGCATCCAGGTGTGGGCAAGACATATATGTGGTAAGTTGCCGCGTTCTCAAAGAACCGAATATAACTGACGGGGAGAGATATTAGTTCCCTGGTGATTGACAGGTTGTGTGATCAGGCAAGGGAGGAGGATCTCGTAGTTGCATGGTTGTACTGCGACTACATGGCTCAGAAAGAACAGTCAGTCATCAACGTAATGGCAGCGATTTTGAAGCAGCTGGTAGGAAGGAGTGAGGTCCCAAAGGATATCTCAGAGGATATCCGGGAGGCATTTCACGAAAGGAGAAGGCCACTGCTTCCGGATCTGGTGAAGATGTTGAGAATCGCGATTGCTTCGTTACCTCGGGTTTTCATCTGTATCGATGGGCTGGACGAATTCCTACCGAAGGATCTTCCAGAGCTACTTGAGTTGCTAAGAGATAGTGTTCGGGAGTCCCCTACGACAAGGATATTCCTTACGGGGAGGCCCCACGTCAAAGAAACCGTTCAGAGATATTTCACCAAGGTGGTTGTGATACCCATCAGCCCTACCCGGGATGATATCAGGAACTATGTGGAGATGAGATTAGACAGGGATGAGGAGCCAGACGCGATGAACAAAGATTTAAGAGCGGATATTGTGAAAATGATTCTGGACAAGATGTCTGATATGTGAGTTTGATTTTCCCCTGTATCAGCCATATAAACTTACTAACGATTGTGTGTAGGTTCCTCCTTGCTTCGCTGAACATCGAAGCTATTCTGGGGGGGATTACAATTAGTCAGAGAAGAAAGATACTTCAAGAGATGGCGCGAGGCAACGGACTAGGCGATGCCTACACAGCAACCATAACCCGGCTGAAGGCCCAGAAAGGGAATAGGCCGCGATTCGGGCTTCAAGCACTAATGTGGGTTCTGTGTTCGGAAAGGCCATTACGGGCCGAGGAGCTCTGTCATGCCTTGGGAGTGGAGATCGGGACCGCGGAACTAGATCCGGAAAACATTCCGGCGTTACGGCCACTCCTAAAATCTTGTCTGGGTCTTCTCACGGTCGAGGGGTCTTCGTCCACAGTCCGATTAGTGCACTTCACTCTACACGAACATCTCTCAAGCGATCCTACCCTATTCCATAGCCCCACCCAACAATTGCTGAGGTTTGCTTGACATATCTCAATTTTGGATCTGTCATGGACCTTTCGCCAACTCTGGACTCGGCCCCCGCAACAATGCCTCTTCTAGGATATGCATCTATATACTGGGTGGCGCACGCAAGTAGGGGGATGACGGAAAATATCAATATACTTGGATGGAGGATTTTGGACATGGGTAGTAACCATATATCCAATGAACTGCGGAAATCGGCCGATCCCGAAGGTAGAGTCTATTGCCCTTATTTTTATGGGAGGTGAGTACTTACACGGTTTATAGAACACGGCCTGAGACCACATCTGGGGACGCTAGACGTAGTTACTGCTATAGCAAGAATCAATGCCGAGCGCTTAAATGTAGCTTTGGAACGACAGGATGTCTCTCTCGACCAAATAGATACGGAATCTGACATAGACCTGCCCTCGATAGCCGCTGTTAGTGGAAATGAGGGGATTTTAAAGATGCTTTTGGAACGACAGGATGTCTCTCTCGGCCAAATAGATACCGGACCAAGCCTAGGACCAATCACGGCGGCCGCTGTGGCGGGAAATGAGGGGGTTCTGAAGATGCTTTTGGGACGAGAAAACGTTTGTCTTAACCGTGCAGGTGAGGGCCAGATGGCACTCTTAGGGGCCGCTATGAAGGGGAATGAGGGGGTGGTAAAGGTGCTTTTAGAACGAGAGGACGTCAATCCCAACCAACCAGACACCGTATTTGGCGTGACACCACTCTGCGGGGCCGCTTCGGCGGGGCATTGGGGGGTGGTAAAGATGCTTTTAGAACGAGAGGACGTCAATCCCAACCAACAAGACACCGAATTTGGCGTGACACCACTCATGATGGCCGCTATATTGGGGCATGAGAGGGTGGTCACGGTCCTTTTAGAACATGAGGACATCAATCCCGACCAACCAGACACCGGGCCTGGATGTACACCACTCTCGTGGGCGGCTATTATGGGGCGTGAGGGGGTAGTAAAGATGCTTTTGGAGCGAGAGGACGTCAATCCCAACCAACCAGACACAGAATGTGGCCTGACTCCACTCTCGTGGGCGGCTGCGAAGGGACATGAGAAGGTGGTAACGGTCCTTTTAGAACATGAGGACATCAATCCCGACCAACAAGACACCAAATCTGGCCGGACACCACTCTCGTGGGCGGCTGAGAGCGGGAATGAGGGGGTGGTAAAGATGCTTTTGGAACGAGAGGACGTCAATCCCAACCAACCAGACACCGAATGTGGCCAGACACCACTCTCGTGGGCGGCTGAGAGCGGGAATGAGGGGGTGGTAAAGATGCTTTTGGAACGAGAGGACGTAAATCCCAACCAACCAGACACCGAATATGGCCAGACACCACTCTCGTGGGCGGCTGAGAGCGGGAATGATGGGGTGGTAAAGATGCTTTTGGAACGAGAGGACGTCAATCCCGACCACAGAGACATCGGAGACGCTACACCACTCTTACGGGCCGCTATGATGGGGCATGAGGGGATCGTAAAAATTCTATTGGAACGCGAGGACGTCAATCCTCACCATGTAGACAAAGATGGTCAGACACCACTATGGTTGGCCGCTGATAAAGGGCATGAGGGGGTAGTAAAGATGCTTTTGGAACGAGAGAACCTCAGCCTCGACCAACCAGATACCAAAAATGGCCAGGCACCACTCTCGAGGGCGGCAGAGAACGGGCATGAGCGGGTGGTAAAGATGCTTTTGGAACGAGAGGACGTCAATCCCTACCAACCAGACACCAGATATGGCCGGACACCATTCTTGTGGGCGGCTCAGAACGGGCATGAGGGGGTCGTAGAGATACTTTTGGAACGGGGAATGTCTGCTCTGCTAGATAACAAGAACCAAAACCCACTATCGCTAACTCTCCCCAAGGAACCTAATGGTGTTGCAAAGATCCTACAGGAACGGGACCATCCCGATTCCGGCCAAGCCGATCACGGTGTTCAACCCGCCCTCCCGCCCCCTGCTAGACCTGGGGACGAGGTGGTGGTAGGGATCCAGACCTCACTTCATGATCCTAACACCAATGTCACAGACCCTAAAGGTCAACTCCAGTCCCCACCCGCCACCGAAAATGAGAGGGCGAAATTAGCAGACCGGGGCGATGTCGGCCCCGCCATGCCAGATAACGAGAATCAAAACCCACTATCGTCAGCTCTCTCCGAAGGACATCCTGCAATTACCAAGATCCTACGGGACCATCCTGATTCTGACCAAGCCAATCATGGTGGCCAGGCCCCTCTCCCGCCCTCCGCTAGACCTGGGGACGAGGTTGTGGTTGAGATCCAGTCCAGACCTCATGATCCTAACACCAACATCACCTGCCTTAACGGTCAACTCCAGCCCCCACCCGCCACCGAAAATGAGCAAGCGAAATTAGTGGACCAGAGCGATATCGGCCCCGCCATGACGGATGACGAGAACCAAAACCCACTATCGTCAACTCTCTCCGAAGGGCATCCTGCAGTTACCAAGATCCTACAGGAACCGGACTATCCTGATTTCGACCAAGCCAATCATAGTGATCAGCCGCCCCTCCTACCCTCCGCTACATCTGAAGACGAGGTTGGGGTGGAGATCCACTCCATACCTCGTGATCCAAACACCATCACACGCTTTAACAGTCAACTCCAGCCCCCACCCGCCATCGAAAATGAGCAGGCGAAACTAGTGGACCCCCAGGATCCTATTCCTAAGCCCACAGATGACGGCCCCTCAACCCGAATTCCCTGGTGGTCCCGACTGCTTTGTATCCGATGCCGAAAGCTCTGCCGCCGCTAGAGGGAAAGTAAGACCTGCCTCAACAGCCCCTAACACATTCTCCCGTTCGCGCCAGTGTTCGCAGCCGTCCGGGGCGCTTTAAGGGCAGGACCGCCGTCTTTAGGCAGGACGGTGGGCCCTACAGGGTGAGACATGTTAGTGCAGGGCAGGGGGATGGACGGCGGGGGACGGCCGGGGACAGGTGAGGACGGCCAGGGATGAGTGAGGACGGCGGGGGACGGCACGAATGATGTCTCATGATGCTATATGATTGGTTCGGAGGTGCATTATTTCAACCTCGGCTAGTACCGGAGGTCCAAGTGCTGGACTACAGTCCCCTATAGTCCGTTCGGTCCTAACTTTCCCGGGCGTAGTCCTTCCTAGCACCCCAAAAAAGACGGACTATGAGCCGTAGTCCGTCCCGTCCTACTCCGAAGACGGACGGACTGGACGACTGAGAACACTGGTTCGCGCTCGATCGATGTTCTGTCCTCGCCTCTCTTTTTCGTCTTTTCACTTTTCACCTTTCCCCCGCATTACCAGATATATGCTTCCATTGGTACTCCCTAGCTAAGAGGGGGGTTGGCCTCGGCAAGGTTTGGATGTCTAATTTCTTCTGGAAACTTACTATTTATCTACCTTTTGGCTTTTTTGTTCTTCGCTTGTTTCTTCATTGGAGTTCTAGTTAGACTTGGTCCTATCGTCATATTCTCACTCTCTATTTCTGATATCCCGTGTGTTCGCCTTACGTTTTGTGGATAGTGGTCTATATTACAGTACAGTCCGTTGCGAGAAATTTAAGTTAGTCGGAATAGTTGCATGGTGAATTTGAAGCCCTTCCTAACCCGGCTGATAGATCTTCGTGCTATGCAGTATACGCGAATACCGTATTTACTGGCGAGGGCCGCCTGCCGCTAGTACGCCGGTTCAGATTGTGGCCAAGTATGATTGATGTTACCGAGGTGAAAACCTGGTTTCATAATCATGGCGTAAGTAATCGAAATGATTAAAATTCACTGCATCTTAGCTCATAGTATTCAAACCTTTGTTTTTTGACAGCACGATGAATAGATCTAGGAGATAAGTTGCAGTATCTTTTATTACGCATTGGAGTGTAGCTAACAATGTTGATGAAATAGAGCACTTCCCTTACTCCCCCGATTTAATACTATTGGAAATTTATCGGTCTTGCTTAGGAAGAAATTATCTTAGTGCAGCTCGGGAATTGGTGATACTTCAATATAAGAGGTCTTTGAGAAGTCGCGTCTATTTACTCAGTGCAGCAAGCAATGCCTAATACTGTAGAGCGACTACAGTACCATTCTAAGACCAAAAAAGGGAAGTCGCGCCAAATATAACCTGTAAGGGCCCGTTTACCTACAGTATAAGTTAGACCACCGTCTAGCAGCATGAAACAGCAGGCCATACCTCAGGGTGTACAAGTATGCCACGATTTTCTGGTACGAATAAATCGCGGACTTAGGGCCCGTTTACCTATAGTCCGTTTAAAGCCTGAAACGATGCCAACCGTTAAATGGGGCTTGGCAGTGGGGGAGTGTGTGGCAAAGTAGATGGCGTTTAGCTAGAGTAGGCAACGGAACTTTCTGACGGTCTAGCTCCAAGAATCTAGGACCGTGGAAAATTTGTCAAACACTTTCACGCCGTTTGCGAGATAACGCTTGAGACGCCACCGTCTAGTACAACAATTATTACAAATTTAATTTTAGCAACAGACAGTTGAAGGTATGTAAAGAAAACAGAATTGTCGCATGCTTAGCTAATATACTGTCTAGTATATAACTGCAAGCCCGTTTACACAACTGAGTTTCTTTGACGGTCGGCACTGCCTCTGGTTGCTAGACGGCCGTCTATAGGTAAACGGGCCCTTAACAAAAAATGAAAGAAGACAAAGAAAAAAAGGACTAGCAACATGAAACGATGCCGACCGTTTAGGGGGGGCTTGACGGTTGGAGGGGTACCTGAGTAGAGACAAATACGGCGTTTGCCTACTGCGTACCTTAGCGTGCCGCTAAGTGTTTGGTGGGATTTCCAAACGCACCTCCGAAGCAACCTTATGTTTTGCCTGTCTAGCTACAAGAACTTAGTACGGTAGAAAATTAGGTAAATGCTTTTGTGCCCGCCGTCCATTGAAAACTGATACCGGTTGACACACCACTGTCTAGTTTTATCATCTAAACTTTACTCGAGCAGAACCCGACGGTTACTGTAGATAAACGTGCCTTAAGTCGCGATCTTTCTTGCCACACCCTCAAATGGACAAATATATGTTAATTTCCTGTTTCGCATTGGTGCTGAGTAACTGCCAGCTGTGGGGAAACAACGCTCGTAACTGAGCTAACCTGCTACTCTATATCGTGCTCAATCCCAATTAAACATGTTTTGTATCACAAACACTCCCGTCGCGTTGTACTCGCTGGTTCATTTGCTATGCGGACAGTCCATAACCCTAACCCTGGACAGTTTTGCAAAATACAACGCCGGACCGCTACACTCAAGAATGCACCCATAGAAAAGAAATCCATCAAACATGCAGACTTATATAGGGTTTGAAGATGAGAAAAAGGAGAAGAAAATAAAGTAAAAGATTAGTCTATTCTGAAGCCTGAAGTAAAAAAGAAAAATAGAAAGGACATAAATCAACCGTGATAGTTATTCCACCCTGAACATTCAGGCAACATTCCATGACAGTAGGAAGCCTCTCAATCTTCCGGTTTATTTCATCAATGGTGACACAGTTCCACTCATCTACCAGCACCTCCCTCATCGGCTTCACACTTGTTACCAGTTCATTTCCTCGCCGTATCTGTATGCGAGATTTCAAGAGGTGCCAAATACGTTCTATAGGATTAAAATCCGGAGAGTTTGGAGGCCAATTAACCTTGTTAACCATGTCTTTCACACGCTCTTGGTTAGTATACCAGCAATCATGGCCCGGTGGATTATCTTCCATTAAGATAAACTCCAGATCCTGCCTTAACAATGCCTGACACACCGGCCAGAGCAGAGGCCTACAGACATATTTAATATATCTCCAGGAATCTATCCCTCTTCCTTCCCCCTTCTCAATTTTTTTAAACCTAAACTTCTTCCCCAGATAGCTCATGGTGGCTTTTGGCGCCTTGGTGTTCGTATCTTTAGCTGCTTGTCGTAGTGCCCGAGTAGTTGCCAGTTCCCGAAGACGTAAAGCAGACCACTCTTCTGACTCCTTCCACTCTCTATTAAGTCTTGCCTCCTTGTTGGTGGCGTTTTCGTTTAGTATGGCAATTTGCTCCCTGGCTTCACTTCAATCCTTTTCTGTTTCTATTTCCCAAATATAAAAAGTTCCCTTGTATTCCCATTTTATCATTCCCCAGCACATAACTGTAGTTTTATTTTTCTTGGTTGCACCCCGGCAATCCTGCTCCCACTGCTCTCCACGCTCCCGCCAAACCAAAGAAACACCAAAGGTGCCACCAATCTCAATGCTAATTTCATCGGTAAAGCCATATTTGACCCAGTCAACCTCTGGCCTCCAATCCTGCCTTAGTTGGCAATATTGAAAGCGAGTGATTTTGTTTTCTGGCTTGAGAATGAATTTCCATTTTTGTCTGTAGGCTCGAATTCCAGGCTCATGCAAAGCTTTCAAAATTGTTGAAGGGCACACATGGCCGAATCCCACAGTTCGTTGAAGGTCGATAAGGTTCATATGCCGGGTATCCCAGTCGCGTTTAACCATCCCAACTAGGTAGTCTTTATCTGCCTCGCTTAGCTTTCTCGGTCTTACTCCAGTTTCTTTTGGTACCGCAGCCTTTAGCAGCTCAAGCCAACTAATTTCCCTGGCCATCACATCCTCACTAATCTCCCTAAGCCTTTCCATAATATTCTCCTCAACTTCCGCCACATTCTCCTCCACCAATCCAACACACGCATCCTCTTCAGCTATCCTAGCCTCCATGTCCGCTTAACTCAAACCCCTTTGTTGCTTCTCCGGCTCCACCTCCAAGTCTAGTAACCCTTCCAACACTCCATCTATCTTCTCTAAAAATGCTGTTGCAGCCTCGATATCGCATGACAACACAGCTGTTGAGACGGTTCTTGGTAACACAGCTGTGGGAATCGGTGCATTTGAGGTTGCATGTAACAAACACATTCCCGTCAGTGTTTCGTTAAACGGGGAACGACTAATCATAGTGCGTATCGTGATCGTTGACTATCTTCCTAGTCTCGTTCGAGGAGGTCTTATCGCTATAAGACTGGAAGGTACAAAGTCCAATCGCTAGAGGACTAGGTGCTCGCGCTCGAGCGGTAGAGGTTTGTGTAAGAAGTAGAGTAATAGGTTTGTATATCTTGCACCACGCATCAGCAAAAAAATCATCTTGCGCCCCATCTCTCCCCGCTCACCCTGTGCGCCGGACGTTCCAGGCGCTTATAACGTAAACTCGAGTTCTGGGTGCGTCCGCCCGGGTTCATTCCGTCCGGAAGT
>Ga0307517_10001571_pt1 | contig 38073 bp, 20 predicted proteins | sample 23_EM_MG_FD_194515 | JGI IMG/M metagenome (GOLD analysis project Ga0307517, IMG submission 194515) | Populus trichocarpa ectomycorrhiza microbial communities from riparian zone in the Pacific Northwest, United States - 23_EM | ecosystem: Host-associated > Plants > Roots > Unclassified | place...
GTAATTTTTCGAACTATAATGGGTAAATGAAAAATGTCCTAAATTATAGGATACTGATGTAATTTCCCCCTGTCATCTATTATCTACTCCACACTGACGAACGTGTCTTCCCCTCTGAGCGAGTACTGCTTGTGCTGTTTTATATGCATCAAGCAAACTACACTATTATACTCTCCTCTGCATGCCCTACCATATTTCTCCCTCGAGAGGTAAAAAGAAAATAAAGAGGAGAGCAATAGAAAAAGAAGAAGAAGCAGTGGCAAAACCGTAAATAAAACAAAAAACCGGTGCTTTCTTTCTTTCTTTCTTTCTTTCTCAATTATCAGTTGTTCTCTCTGGATCCCTCCAGAAACCCATAGAAACATCTCCACCCCTTCTCCTCCTCCCTCCCTCCCTCCCTTCATATAACCACCCAAAGTAAAATAAAATCTAGAAGAAACAAAGGAACAGAACAAAACATCAAACAGTTGGGACAGTTCAATGAAGATGTTGAAGAGAAAAGAAGTAGATGAAGTCAGTGATGATTTCTCTGATTTTTCCCTCTCCGCTCCTGCTCGTAAGATTCGCCGTCTTGTACTGGTACTTACTATCCTCGCCTTTTGTTTTGAGAATTCGAGATTCTTTGCTAGAATAATCATGGGTTTTGTGTTGTTTTTATGTTAGGGTGCTGATTTACCGCCAATAATAGAGGAAGAAGAGGGATCAACGGTGCCAGTTGGGTTTGTTGAAGAAGAAGAAGAAGGGACCGGTAGTAGTTTTATTAGTAAAAGGAACAAGGGAGTGCAAATTGAGGAATTGATCATGCCGCCGCCATCATCATCATCAATTTCTGATAATGAAGAGAGGGCTATTGTCTTATTCAAGCCTGTTAATAACCTGCACATGCTTCATCATTCTCCTAATGATTTCTCTGTTTCTCTTGATTCCAACATCATTTCAGGCTTCAAAAGTAAGTGATTCAGCTAATTTCTTTGATGGGCTTTTGTCTGTAAGTGGAACTTGATGGTTAAAAATTGATGGGTTGTCGCTAAAATTAGATAATTTGTGTGCTTGCAGATCAATTTCTATGGTCAAGCCAATCTGGTCAAGTAAAACCACCTGAAGAAGAAGAAGAAGCAGGAGCAAGAAGGGATTATAGCATGGCTGTGGTGCCTTGGGTTCCTTCTCAAGCTCAGCATGCTTTTGCAATGATGGATAATAATGCTAGTGCTCCGCAAACTGAGGGTGTTGTGGAGTTGATGGATTTTGAGGAAATGGGAGAGGCAACAATGGACATTGAAGAAGACAATGATACTAACAATTATAGTGAAAGTGTAGAGCTAGGGCAAGCACAAGGGAACCAGGCATTTGGATTTGGTGGAATAAGAGCAGGGAATGATGGCTTCCCTCAGTGGTCCCAGCAACATTGCATGATGCCACAGATTGCTCAAAATGCCAACCCAACTCCTATTACTTGGTTCCAGTAAAGAAGGCTTGCTTGTTTTATCATTTGCCTCCATTTTTTGCAGTGTTTTTCATCTGGAATGCAATGGAAGTAGGGTCAGAAACTGGGGAATGTAGAATGTATATATGATGGAGTGGGGAGACTACTCGAAAGGGTTACTCTGGTTTTCTTGGCTATTTTTGGGAACCCTCTTTTATTTTGGTTCTTGGAGACTGAGAGTTCCTCGTATGAGAAGACTCTTGAGGGTTTCTTTTTCAAGATGAGAAGATTGTAAGAAGAAAGTTTAGATGAAATAGTAAAATGGTGAATGCTTTGGAAATTCTTGTTTTTTTCCAGTTAATGTTTCTTCAATGGTAGCTTATCACGTCTTGTTCATTTTGCTTGTTTTGTTTTCAAGTTAAAACCAGAGCAAAGCATTGACTCTTTAAGCAAATCCAATTACTTATTTAAACAGTCCTCCCCATTTTGATTCTGCGAGTAATTGACTGAACCAGAAGAGCTCAAACTTCAAAATGAATTTGCTTGAAACTTGAAAGATGGGAAGGCCTAACGTGATTAACTGTTTAAACAGTGTGTCATTATTGAGGGTTCGGTTCTATTCTGAAAGTAAGTTACAACAAGTGACGAATAAAATATAATGACCCGTCTAAGGCCTCTCCAGAGGTCTTCTACATCGATCTAATTGTCGTTCCCAACTTCCAAAACAAAAATTATGGGACTGTCATGTATATTGGCCGATTGGACGTCTCTATGATGGTTAAGGTGCACTGCATAAATAACTGTACGAAACCAGCTACGGTGGAACTGCCCCTCTGCTTAGTCTCCTGACACATGTACTTTCTCTGCGTAGTACTTCTTCTCACTTTCTGCCTTCTTGGCATTGCGTTTCTGCATTCAAGATGACAGTTAATTGCAAGCAAAACATCACATAATGATGCAGCGAGCTGTGGTTACAATGCTACTATCCTAAAATTGTTAAAAAGAACTATTTCGGAGGTAAAAGAAAGGTTATAACTCTTCCATAGCTTTATTGAGGAGCAGTTAATTATAAACAAAACATCCTAAAAGGTACAATGCTTGAGGAAAACAATCAAGGACATTGGATCTAAAACTTGAATAGCAGATTGAAAGAACAAAGAAATCGAATGATAACTCATTCACGGTTGAACGAAACTTGAAAATCCCTTGGAATAACTGATTGTAACTCACCAGTTTGACTCACTGAATGATGTGAGCCATTGGATGGGTGGGTCCCACTAGTCAGGCCCATCCTATCGCTCACATCACGAGTCAAACTTGTGAGTTACGCCGAGTGAATTTAGCGAGGATCCAATGACGTTTGATTAATTTTCTCTGACCATTTCTTAAATTTTGTGGTGGTGCGAAGATTAGTTGACAGTTGACAGTCCAAAAATGCATGAATGGCCAAAAATGCATGAATGGTAAGTGAATCCAGAACGAAAAACAGAATCACGTTGAGCTCATTCAAGTATAGCAATGGTAAGAAACTAAGGAATACCAAGTAAGCCTCGTGATTGGCAACTATCCTTTGGGCCACTGAAGTGGTCGTTATATTTTTAGGGCTGTCAAGCATCCAGAAAATTCCCATGCTCTTTGGAACTGCATATGGATCAGGTTCACCCTGCATAAAGAAAAATATTTTCTTCAATTTCCCAGTCCCTTAATGCGCATAGTAAGTTGCGTGAAAAGTGAGAAAAGATGAGCGAGTCAATCTGAGAAATCAAAGAATTTAGCTTACAGCCAACAAGGAGTTGCTCTCTGCTACTGTCCCATGCACAACCAAGGAGATGTTAAAAGTTGTGACCTGATCAAGCAAATAAAGAAAGACCTTAGGATTTTTTTTTGGAACTAGATATCATACAACAACAATGATCATCCAAATTATGGACCATGTCTCAAGAGAGTAAGTACTGTTAGTCAGTCATGCTTCATATCAATTTTCTGCATCTGGCATGCATCAGCACCATCTCTGTGTGCATGTGCATGTGCGTGTGCATGTGATGCATTAACAATAAACCATTATTTGTGCCAAAACTAAGGTCAGTTGCATGCTTTAGCCAAAGAGTAAGCACATCCCAGTGGCCCTAATACGTGGAACACTCTAAAGGAAGTAAATAGAAACAATTAACACACCATGTCTCTGGTAACTTCCCAAGGCGCACCAATGATAACTTCATCAACATAGCTGCAAGCCAGAACGCTAAGACTACGTTCATGCAGATGCATAATTGGGTGACCTTTCCCTCTGTGTTCACTGCACAAAACAACATTAAGTTTCATTGTATTTTGCTATATTGACACAGCAGAAGTGCAGATACAGTCTTATGCAGTGCAAACTATTGCCAATATCAAGTGTGGTAAGAACAGTGTATACAAGTAAAATCAAGCAACAAGTCGATATACCTTACAATCTGGTCAGTGTGGATCCCAACCAGCAGAAAATCTCCAAGCTGCCTAGCACTCCTGAGAATCTGAGAGAAAAATTTCTCAACAAATTTTCATAGATGGTTGACCTTTAGCAATAAAGGAAACAGCCACATTTTGTAAATGACATATACTATTAATGTGTGCATCACGCATCCACTTGGATAACCACCAAGGGAATCAATCTTTAGAGTCTTGTGAGATACAAGCTAGCCAATCACATGCCCAAAAAAAGTAATGAATCTGATGGAGCTTCATCACCCAACAGCCATGACAGTGACATTAAATTTGTTGAAAGCTTTTGACAAACCATTCTGCTGGATTCAGACCTGATTGGATCAACTCTGATCCAATCATGTTTGATTTTGCTATTAGACATAAAAACCAGAAGTTGTCATAACCCAGCCCTGAGTGCTGGAATTGTCAGTTTGAGCTACAAACCAGTTTCACCGTGTGTGCATGCCAAAGGCAGGTATTTGGGTTAGTGGCAATGAGCCATGTATACCTATAGTGCCATGTTAAAATGCATTAAGCCAATGCACAATAGAACCAGTCTAGAAAATTATTAAGTATTTTGGAGTTTTGGCATGGCAACAAGGAGATACAATCACAACATTTTCCTTGTGAATTTGAAACTGCAAGAATCATTGCAAAAAAGGTTGACCGTAAATTGCAGATAATTGATAATACCTCTACATGTCCTGCATGGAAGAGATCAAACGCTCCATCAATGTAGACAACACGAGCATTTGGTCCAGGTCCCTAATATTACATGCAACAATTAGTGTTACTCAAGGAAATAAGATCCACATACACTCATGAAAGCAAGAAAAATTTTATTTTATGCCCTTAAATCATGCACAAGATGTCTGATTAACACCTTAATTTCCCTTTCAGTTCCAAACAAGAAATGCAGGTATGAAACATATACCATAAGTAAATTTGGATAGGAAGATCAAATACACCATATATAATTATTTCCAGTTTGTGGTCACAAATTCATGCTTTACTGCCTTGACAATATAATTCAGAAAAACAAACAAGTGATACCTTGCCATTTGAAAATTGTACAATTCTCCGGGATGTTGGTAGAAATTGAGATATACGGGAACTGTTGGATTGACTTCCTTTATGATCATCACCGGGCAAAGATGATGTATTATCATGATTTTCACAAGCTTTTGCATCCTTCAAAGAAGAAAGTATTCTCTCTACATTCAAATAAGTAGAGCAGCAATTAGAAGCAAAAATAAAACAAGTAAGTTATCTTTGTTGGTGTAAATGATGATGAAATGAGTTCAAGTCTCCGGTACAATTGACATGATCATAATGATACGAAGGGAAGAGTGGGATATATATATCAAACACTTGAACTGATGAGATGCCCTCAACTCAAATTAAAATAGAGCTTATTCATAGATAGCCCCAAACATATTGTTACGATTGTATTATCTTTTTTTTTTCTTTTTCAAACTAGTCAATATTTAATTTTCTTCCAATAACTGCAGAGATTGTTCAAGAGAAGTAATAGTACCTACGATATCTGTGCTGGAGACACCTTCTGTTCGTTTGATCTGCTTATAACGCCCAGCTTTCTTGGCCAAGGCATAGGCATCAGTGCCATCAGGAAGCAAGCAAGGATCATCGCCATGTATGATATAATCAATTTTATGCTCATTGAAGAGACTGTTCATGAATTTCTCTGTAATGGCATAAGGAGCATTGGCTATGACTTCATCCACCCACTTCAATCCACTGACAAGGGCCAGCCTGGGAAGAATGATCACGTGGAACATATACAGTCCAGTTAATGTATTGCCGCTAAAAGTTAGCCTAACTACGGATATTTCATCTTATTCATGTTTTATAGTCCGTTGCAATTATAATTAAATAGACACAAAAGGGATTTTTGAATGAACTGGTCTGTGGCCCTCAAGAAGTACATAGCACATATGCAATCTAACTCGTACAATTTGACCAGTTCCATTTCTTGATCAGCAAGATTTTGCAAATTAATTCCACATAATTAAATAAAATGCATGGTAATTAACAAAGTCTAGCCATTTCAAACCCAAAAAAAAAGAGGAAATTTTTTTTAAAAAAAAAGAAAAAAAAGAAAGGAGCACTGCATTAAAATACCTCTCTTCCATAGATAAAACAGGAGGGCCCTTGTTGGCAACAATCTCCTCATCACTAACAACACCAACCACCAATTCATCTCCTAAAGCCTTAGCTTGCCTCAAAGCATTGGCATGTCCATAATGCATAAGATCAAAACAACCATCCATGTAAACCCGAATTCGCTTCTTCTCACTCTTCTTTTTATAAAAAACTCCCAGATCAGACCACATATAAGGCAAATAAGAGTACCCAAGTCCACCAAAATAGCTAGTTGATAATCCAAGCAAAGCAGCAGTTAGCATTAGTCCTCCAAACAGATGTGGGTAGTAATACACTCCATCCCAAATCGAACTGCTGCTCTCATACTCCATTCTCCCACTCTCCTCTCTTTACTATGTTTTTCTATTCCAACCTTGAGGAGAAAGGATTGGAGAGAGAGAGAGAGAGAGAGAGAGAGAGAGAGAGAGAGAGTATAGAGACAAAAAAACCTGCTAAGATCAGACAACAATTAAAATCGGGTACTAAAAGAAAAATTGTGATTTAACATAAATGGGAAACTAAAAACTATGTTTTCCTTAAACTGTCATAAATCAAAGTGAAGTGTTGTCTGAAATGAATTGACAAACTAAAAAGTCCCTGAGTTTATTTTTTATTTATTTAAAAAAAAAAAAACAGAATTGGAATTCAATGAAAAAGAAATGAACTTGTTTGAATAAATAGAAATCTAAATCATAAACACCAATTAAAATTCAAATAAAAACTTCAATGCCATGCTAAAAAAGCATATAGTAATAAGACCAAATCTGAAAAGATTCCTTTTCTTGCTCTCTTCTTTTGCAGAGAATTAAAAGAGAACATTTTTACAAGAAATAAACAAAAATGGGAGAGAGAATTCAACAAAAGGGGTTGCTTGCTACATCATGTTAAATAAAATAAATGGGGAGGGGGGGGGGCTTTTTTCTTGAAAAATAATGAATTGGGGTGCTCTAAATCTGAATCCAATTCAAGAAGAAGAAAAAAACTTTATTATATTAGATTCAAAGAGAGAAAGGGCAAAAAACCTGAGGGGAGGAATTGGGAATGAGAGAAAACCAATGAAAATGAAAAAAAAAAAAAGAATTCTTGAAACATAGAAACTTACGCCTAGAAATCTGGAATCTGTCAGACACAGAAGAATCTTGTTTTCACCTTTCTCTTTCTTTTTCCTCTTTCTTTGGATACTTTTAGCTGGATGAGATGTTTCTGTCTTAAGAATTTCAACCTCGCCCCCTTTTCTTTGTTTGTTCCTTTTCCCTCTCTCTTCGTGGAATAAATTAGACTCACTAGAAAGATTTCGATCTCATATTATCTGTGGTTTGATGTATCTTTGTGATTAAGAAAGCCAAATATGTTTGAGTCTCTTGCATAGAATATATATATATATATATATATATATATATATATATATATATATATAAACATTTGTCCACGTTAGAGGGAAATATCAAATTGGTGCATGAACTTTCAATGAATTGTTAGATGGGGTCATTAAGTTTTAACTTTTTATTATTTTGGACCGTCTGACTTTTTTTTTAATAGTAATACATGTCAATCAAGACTATGATATACATTGTTATAGTGCATTTAGAGAAATTTAATAAATTTATTTGACTGCTGACTTTAAAATAGTGCATTGAACTTAAGATCATTGATATCATAATGGTGTCAAGAGAATTAAGAGAATGATTAAAGAAAAATTCAATTCATTTGGCCCCTCCATGAACAGAGGAGAACCGATTCTTGAGAGGATGAGGATATTGGAGTTGAACAAGGACATGACTGAAAGTTTAAATAAAGTAGAGGGCCGGATTTGAAAACATACCTTGGGTTCCCACCATATTCTTTGCAAAATACATAAATTTGATGCAGTTTTCTTAAGTAGCCCCCTCTCTGAGTGTTAGATCTGCAATTGTACCCCTCTAAGGTAATTATTCATGTGTTTAACAACATGGTGTATGATGAAAACATATTTGATTGATCCGGATCAATCCAGGTTAACATGTAAAATCTATGACCTGAATCAATAACCTCATAGAAAGAAAATAAAAATAAAAAACATATTGAAACTCAATTCTCAATCAACCCAATATTAAAGAATAAAATTAAAAACATTCAACTAGAAAAGGAGATAAAATACCCGAGTTAACTTGCCAAACCTGGATAATGAGACTGAAATAACCCAACAAAAAGAAAATTAATACAAATTATGAAACTCAATTCCCAATCAATCCAACATTAAATGATGAAATTGAAAAAAAAATCAATTAAAAAAAGGACAAAAAAAACCTGAGTCAACCCGATTTAACATGCCAAACCCTTGACTCGATTCATGAGACTGAGATAACTTTATAGAAAGAAAATCAAAATAAATTATGAAACTTAATTCACAATCAACCCAAATAGTGAATGATAAAATTAAAAACAATTACAAAAAAGAATCAAAAAACCCAAGTCAATTAGATTAATTCGCAAAACTTATGACTCGTGTTATGAGACTGAGATAATAACAAGTAAATTAAAATAAATTATAAATCTTAATTTTTAAAAAATCTAATACGAAAAATAAAAATAAAATATTGTTACAATAAACAGTAATTTATGAGAAGAGTAACAATGATTTTCACTACTAATTGTTAATCAATTACTATTTACTAGAAGTATCCAGCATAAGTCTTTAGGACGCACATAATGAATGGGTGATCTTAAGATTTTATTAGTGTTGCTTTTTTTTTTGGGGTCATGCGGACATAGCTTATCTCATTATGTTTTTAAAGAGGAGTTCAAGTTCTTACAGTAGAGATCTCATCACCACGCACGCTTAAATGAATCCTCCAATAATGTTTTATGATCAATATACCACAATTGTTTTTGCCTTTAAACTTGTTAAGAATCATTGTAATAAAAAGCAAATATATATTTATATATGTGTGTAATCTTTATGTTCTCTTCAATCACCCAACAATTTTATTTTTACCTATTAAATTTTATTTATGGAATCGTTATACATTTAAAGATAAGTTCCATTATTTTTTTCGTGAATGGATTCAAAATGTTGTTTTCAAAGTTAACATAATCCAAAGAAATAACACTATGAAATATAATGGATTTATGTGACTGTATCTTCTTTTCGTCATTAAATTTTTTAATGGATGTGTGTCTAATGGATTTATGTTGTTTACAGACTTGTTTTGCAGGGCAATTAAAGCCGAGAGCAGCATCCTTGCCCCCGCAAACTTCAATCTAAAACGTAGCACGTAGCCATGGAAAGCACAATCCAATCCTAAACGGTAGCAGGGTTAATAGATATAGTGCCAACAAGTTGTGCCCATTTTAGATGACCCTGAACAGAGGAGCAACCCGTTGCTAGACTGCAAAACCTTGACGCCAGCAGGGTCCTTTGTGAACTCAATCAAGAGAAGTGAAGGGAGGAAGGGATCTGGAATTATTGGGATTTTCAAAAGAGAGGAATTGCAATTCTTCAAGTGATTTCCGCAAGATTAGGCCTGAAGTTTTTTTGTTGGGATTTTGGAGTGCGTGGAGGCTAGAGAATTGATGGCTGGAAATGATAGAAAGCCAGTGTTTGGATACAGATTTGAGTCTGATAGGAGTTTTGCTGGTAATCTTATGAGAATTTGGATGAGTAGATCTTGGTTGCAGGAAATCATTTCTGCTGAGGAATTGGAATCTATCACTTTTTTTTAATTTCAAGTACGAGATGGAAAAAGTAGGAGAGGCAGAGTAGATTCGATGCTATAGACGGAGTTGTAATTATTGATCTCAGATTCTTAGTAGGCCATAGTGGATATCATATCCAATTCTATTAAGCCCCTGAAATTTGGCCCTAATCTCTCATGATCTATTTTATTATTATGATTAGTCAAAAGCATAGAAGAAACTAGTGTTTTTTCCTCCTCTCTTATCAGCAAACCTAGAAGAAACTGTTCAAATGCAACAATAAAAAGTTAAATCATAATGCAATAGCAACTAGCAGGCATACAATACTTGAACAAGTTCAGAAGATTTTAAATCACAGGACACCTTACATCTGTTAGACCCAAGCTAAGGTCTCGGTGTACTGGAGAGCAGAGCAGATATGGTCCTCGCAAGGATGAAAACTGAAGAGCTTCTTGAATGTTTTGCTCTTGAAGCTGTAAGATATGATCTCACCAGGCATGTTTATTACCAGCAATGGCTCTTCTTCGTTGTTTCCCTCGATAAAAGAAGATATATTAATGGATCCGTTAACTAGACATGGCGAGACTGTGGGGTCCTCCATCATCTCCGCATACGCAACTGCAATGGCATTCGCATCTAGGTAGTACTTGACAAACCAATTTCAATAGCCCTTGTCCATGGCATATACAACAATGAATTGAGAACCGATATTGGAACTTCTACTTCTTGCCATTTGACCAGCAGACATATCAGGAGAAACATTGACACCCATGTTCATAGCATCAGGATTTTGTTCGCCAGCCAATAACCCAATAAAGTGCAATTGTCCATCAGACTCCCCAAAATACCTGAAGCTGTTAAGTTCCCAAGAAGCAGGAAGTGGAGGACGCGGCATTGCTCGAGGACATTCTTCATCAACCAGGAAACAGAACCCGTTCCCCGCAGGATCAATCCAGTGAACAGCACCATTCCAAAAAACACAATTGCTCAAGCCTGCAGGCGAAATATCATAATCTTCATGGCGCACAGAAAGCTTCCAAATCTTGGTTTCGGATGAGTAGACATAAATCTCAAGCGTTGATTCCAAGTGGGAGACGCAAAGGATCTTGTACTAAGGCGATTTCAAAGGATCGAAAACCAATTGAATTTGGCTCAAACTTATTTCATTGCCAGGTGGTGGAGAAGGTATTGCTGCAAATTGTCTCGTAGTAGGATTGAATACATATGTTGATCTATTTCTCTCAATATAACAGAAAATGCCTCTATAACACAAATGCAAGCCATTGCAGGACTGAGAAATATACGTGCTCCTAGGGTTATCGGGATCGAAACAAAGAAAATTGAAGGGAACATTAACAACAGATTTCCCATCAAGAGAAAGAAAACGGTAGATAAATGGTTCCTTGAAAAGGAATAATACTCTGAGGAGGAGAGCAGTGGTGGTGTGAGGATTGATTTGGGTGTGGTGGAAAGCGAAACTAGGGTGGGAGATGATAGAAAGCCATTTCTTGGAGACTAACTTGAATTTCAGGACAGATTTTGCAGGCACACGCAATAAAATCTGGGTGACAAGGTCATTGTTGCCGATGACAGCATCAACAGATGATGATTTCTTCTGCTTTGGTTTGTTTAAGGACACTTGCGAACAGCTTGAAAAAGAGGAAGTCAATTGTTCTTCTTCTTTCTTCTGATTCGAAGATGAACTACGTGCGATCTGAATCTGTCTAAAGCTTAATTTGCTGTGGCTATTCTAAGCAGAAAAATGAGATGACTTCCAGGGTAAGTTGAAGTTGGGAGGTACGTTATTGTCCTTATACATTGCTTTGTGTAATGTAATGATGTATTAAATCAGTGCATCTGTTTCCTTTTTTTTTTCCCTATCTCTCTATTAAGAGATGATATTTTTCTGTTGAAAACCGAGGAAATAAGCAAGAGTTCAATAACCTTTAAATATATATATTATAAATCTTAAACCTTAAAACGTATGGTTTTGTACGCTTCATTATATGACATTGAGGAACACAATGTGACTGTTGTGATGAGTATGAAAGAATTGAGTCTGAGATCTCATTGAATGAAATTAAGATTAAAAAATGTTAAAAGAATAACTGTTTCTAACTAGAGATTTTGAGACTTAGGATCTAAGTTTTGTAATAAAGTCTTTGATTAGTGTTCAACTGAAAAGGGAAAAAGTGCCTAAAGCCAACTTTCCACTCCACTCTTATTGGCACTGATGGCATTTGCTACTGCTTTCCTGTGGAAGAAGCGACGCTTTACAGCCGGATCATTCAAATTAAGCAATATATTAAAAAATCAATCAAAATACTTTTATCAAAAATAATTGATGGCTGCATTTTTATTTTTTAAAGTAGAGGTCCTTGTGGTTCAATGACAATCACATGCATTAAACCTTGTATTTTCAATAAATAAATAAATTGGATCCTTGAGATTTTGAATCTGGGACAAAGTTAGTCATTCCTTACAATTTTGTTATAAAAAATAAAAAATCCCTTGATCAAAATTATTAGCTTAAAGTGGACACCTGGAATTAACATGCTGATGCATTATGTGTTTAAGGCTAATTTTGTTTATTTCAAAGTTTAAATTGACTCCGATGGAAGATAAGGAACATTAGTCATCCTATTTTTATTGTTCTGGCTGTGTGTGGGATATTGTGAATTGTTAATGCACCTGCATGAAGAATTATTTAGTTGTTGGTGTTTGAAGAACTTCAGACGGGCCCTATTGCTGGTTTTAAAATGCAGAATCACTCTCCCCTCTCCCCTGACCATTTTTGTTTTATTCTTCAAGCCATGATCTTTACTTGTAAGGTCTGTGAGACAAGATCTATCAAGACAGTTTGTCGTGAATCATACGAAAAAGGTGTCTTGGTGGCGCGGTGTGGTGGTTGCAATAACCTGCTCCTGATTGCAGACCATCTTAGATGTTTTGGACAACCTGGAAGCGTTGAGGAAATCCTGGCTGCTCGTGAGGAGGAGGTGAAAAAAAAGGGTTCTGCTGATATATTTAAGGTGTGTTTGTTTTTGCTTCTATTTTTGCATATTTGTTATGAGGTATAACCTTCACAGTAAAAAAACACAAGAGCAATAATAATAGATTCACGTTTTTGCTTCTTTTGCTTGTGTGTTTTTTTTGCTGTGGAGAATTTCACTTCACAACAAATATAAAAACATAAGCAAAAACAAAAACATTCTTATATTCCAAGTCAACTCATGTAAAATTTTCATGCAAATCTGATGGCTAGCAACAAAAGCAAAGAAATCCAATAGCTAGGAACAAAGAAGGAGAGAATGAACTCGCATATAAAAACAAAGGAAAGAAAGAAAAGAAAAAAAAATGGAATGATGAGGTTCAACCCTGGTGACAGCATTCCAGTATCACCAGAAAGATTTCAATAAAATATAATATCTTACTTGTTGGTTTTTCTCAAGAATCATGCCTATAAACTTTTCATGCACATAATATTTTTCTACGCAGATCAAGCATTATTTTTTTTTGTCAATGGGTATTTTCTCGCATAGTCACTCATCAACTTCTCCTCCAATAATATTACCAACACCATAATCAATTCTTTTTCATAAGGAAATTCAAGGATCTGGTCACCGTGTGGGTAAGAAGTTCCAAGTCCTGAGGACTAGAAATACAAACTAAAACAATCTCTTCAATACACATTCTCTACACATGCACTCAATTTTTTTATTTACTAATTTAAATACAAAATGGTTCATCATGTATCAACAAAAGACTTATTTTATAGAGCAGTCACCAACCTAGACCTACAGCTTTAAAAAGAACAGATTTAATATGAAGTTTTTCACATATTCATACACTAAGATTTAGCTGGAAAGAAAATCTTCGAAGAGTGAGTGAATTCTGCAGCCATGGAACATCATTCTAGTGACGGGGATTGAGGTTTTTCCCCCCTTCCAATATGGCATTTGTTGTCTTAAATCTCGTGGATATATTTATTTTCCTTTATAATTTAAATTAGATGTGTTTATCTAAATGGAATGACAGGATGCTGTATCATTTCTTTGCTTCTATAATTGAGCTTATTATTAAACAAAAACCCGTCAATTCATGACACAATTTTTTTTATTACCATGATCCGTTAATTTTCTACTTGAGGATTTCATGTCCTTCTTTCTTACTTTATTTTTGTCCATCACTGATCCAACAAGTCCCAGTAGAACCCAAGCTTGGAACTTCATTCGAAAAAAGCCCCTTTTTTCCTATTTGTTATCATTTTTATAGGTATTTTTAAGGGCCCCTTTTCTTGATCTTCTATTCTATTTCCATCTGCTTCTGGAAGTGGATATGCTACGCGGTGGTGGTGCCTCTCCCACTGCTATTGGTGGGTTCGAATATGGCACAGGAGGAGCTGTTCAGACCACTGCAATTATGCTGCCATTTCACCATGAATAGGGGGAGGTATCTTCCACTGACCCTTCAGCCGAACGAAAAGATATGGTTAGACGGAAATTCCCTACACTTCATAAATTGTGAGGGTTCAAGCCCCTCTATCCTTAAAAAAAAGCCTGCTCGACCACCTAATTGTTTTTTTTTTTTTGAATGGGATCATGGCTTTCGAGTTGAAATCACCTGAAAAAAAAAACTAATTTTAATGTGATAGGTTAACTTAATTAGAAAATAATTGGAAATTTAACTTGATAGTTTTTTTATTTTATTTTTTTATAGGGTTAATTTAATTTTAAAATTCGGGTTACGGTTTTAACAGGTTAATCCATGTTGACTTGAGTATATATTTTTACTTTTACCTTTCAACATTGATTAAAAATTGAATTTCATAATTTATTTTGATTTGATTTCTATGTTTTATAGAGTTATCATAGTGTCATGACTCGATTTATAAATTAATAGGTTAATTCGAGTCAATCCAATATGACAAGTCTCAATATTTGAAAAAAATAGCATTCAATATACATTGTAACAATATTTCAAAAATATATCATTTAATATACATTATATGTTGAATTTATAATTAATATTTTTTATTTTTTTTTAAAATCTAAATATTATAGTATTTTGCCTCGTAAACATATACTACACACCACCACCAGTATTACCGCTTCTAATTGCATATTAGCAATTTCAACAGCCCATTTGAATGGGCACCCTAAAAATTTATTTCAGGAATATTTGTCGTTTTTTTAAGTATTTTTTATTTAAAAATATATTAAATATTTTTTTTTATTTTTAATATTAACATATCAAAATTATTAAAATACATTAAAAAAATATAAAGATAAAGACACAGTGGAAAACTCTCTCGAAAAACACTGTTAGGCCGACACAGCTGTTTCGAAAACTCCCTCCAAAAGACTGCTAGGCCTATACAGCTGTTTCAAGTTTGATGTTCGAAGAAAGGTCAGTGTGCCTAAATTGTCCAGACAATTATAATTGCCATTACAACGCTCGAAAGAAGTCAAATTTGCTACAGACTTTTGTGTCTTTGATTTTTATTTCTTGTAGCTCGAGCATCTGGAAGTTGCATTCGATCTGGGATACAATTGATTGCTCGAGTTTGAACAACAGGATCAGAATGGAACATTTTTTAGTGTAAATTTCCAGAAGGGCATTTTTTCAGCATTAGGTATCATCCTTCCTGACCTGTCCTGGTTGATAAACGCCAGCCTTGCACGAAAGCAGCGTTTGACCAGTGTTAGACTGGCGTTGGCGACAATTATTGAACTTAGGAACTACATTTATCTACCAATAACTCTTGAATTTTGAATTATTTCTTATTCTTTCCACATCATCCCAAGTTACATGTATTTTATTCATAATAAAAACATGTTTGTTTTCTAGTTTTTTTATTTATTGTTTTTGTGTTTTCGTATAGTTTTGAATTACTAATTTTAAAAATAATTTTTAAAAATAAAAATTATATTTTTAATTAAAAAACACTTTAAAAAACAACCGCCAGTTAAAATATCAAACACCTCCAAAATAAAAATACTCTGTATAATAATACAGGAAGAGAAGTGTTATTGATCATGATTAATCCACTGTAATCAAATAAAATATAATTAAAGGATCACCTTGCCAGCTCATTAATTATCTTATTAACCACGTCCTTGTTAATGTTTTCATGAGTTTACTGCTTCGAGTTTGAAAAGGTATGAACTCGCTATAGCTTCCGCCTGCTATAATATACATTATTATTATTATTATTATTATTATTTACAAGGACGTAAAGGCATGGGACCTTCTCTTTTCTGGGTTGAAATATATGGCATTAAAGCTTGGGGACCTCTAACTACTCGGATAGTACAAAAATTTATATGAGACAGCTAGCAGGGATTGAACTTTTATCATCGAAAGACAGTTGTTTAATTAAAGGTTAATTTGAATAATTTAATTTGGATAAAATCTTAAATTAAATTATAATAAATATTGATCCAGTAAAATCATGTTGATATAACTAAGTTTTGATAACTTCATTTACTTATTTAAATCTAATCGAGACAATTTAAAGAATTAACAAGATAAGATAAGATCATTTTAACAAGAATAATTAATTAAGGATACTTCATGACACTGTCGTCTATAATTAAGGAAAAAACTAGGTGTTTGCATGGTAATACAGTGAATTCTTTTTTTTTTTAAGTATTTTTTTAATTTTTTAATTAAAAATACATTAAAATAACCATTAAAAACAACAAGCTTTTTAAAAATATTAGTTTAATATCTTTTAAATATAAAATAACTTAAAAGTAACTTTAAAAAATAAAAAAACTATTACAGCCACCGATAAATCACAACCGCGTAGATTAAAAAAATAAATAAATAAAATCTATGTTCCCAAGATATTAATTAGAGGGACGTCATTTCCATTAGCTGTCAGGTCCCCTACCTAAAGCCAAGTCAATTTCGGTAGCACGCCTGCATATTTTCCTAACAACTCTAAAGCATCCATTGTTTTTGCCCAGCTAGCTCGCTACATGCACTTCTAAATTCTAGCGATTCTTTCCACTATATATAGCCTTAACATTTACATGCAAAATCGTTCAACTATTACCTTGTCCTGTCTTTCTTAAGCTTGTCCCTTTTTCCTTCAACAAATCATGACTTTCTCTCCTATGTTTACTTGTTTTACTGTAATAAGTTTTTTATTTATGGCAGCTGCCATGGCTGCTGGTAACTTCAACCAGCAATTTGACACTACATGGGGTGATGGCCGTGCTAAAGTCCTTCAAAATGGCCAACTTCTTACACTCTCTCTTGACAAAACCTCTGGTTCAGGGTTTAAGTCCAAGAACCAATACTTGTTTGGGAAAATCGACATGCAACTAAAGTTGGTACCTGGAAACTCTGCCGGAACTGTCACCGCTTACTATGTGGGTTTTTTTTTTTTTAATCTTTCTTCGTGTGTGTTTGTGTGTGTGTGTGTGTGTTGTTATGAAGAAGACGTTCGAATCTAAGATTTCTTGGAGAGAAGGATAAATTAACTATTGTTAACTTTGTTTCATGTTTGTGGATGGTGCAGCTATCTTCTTTGGGATCAGCGCATGATGAAATAGATTTTGAGTTCCTTGGTAACCTTAGTGGAGACCCTTATATTCTTCACACCAACGTCTTCACTCAAGGAAAAGGAAACAGAGAGCAGCAATTCTATCTTTGGTTCGACCCCACCAAAGATTTCCACACCTATTCCGTTCTTTGGAATCCTCTTAGCATCATGTAAGCCCCCAAAAAACATTTACGAAAAAAAAAAGAAAGTTTTTATTAGTTGGTACAGTGAAATTATAGCTAGATTTATATTTCCTAGCTAACACATCTTCCTGTACTTTTCAGCTTTTCTGTGGATGGGACACCAATTAGAGAGTTCAAGAACATGGAATCAAAGGGCATCCCATACCCAAAGAGCCAACCAATGTGGATATACTCAAGCCTCTGGAATGCAGATGACTGGGCTACAAGAGGAGGTCTTATCAAAACCGATTGGAGCCAAGCACCGTTTACAGCTTCTTACAGGAACTTTAATGCTCAAGCATGCACTTGGACCTCTGGCTCCTCCTCTTGCTCCTCCTCTGGCTCCTCCAGTAACTCTTGGCTATCACAGTCACTGGGTAGCACAGGCCAAGGAAGAATAAAATGGGTGCAAAAGAACTACATGATTTATAACTATTGCACTGACACCAAGCGATTCCCACAAGGACCGCCTCCGGAATGCTCAGTGGCATGAAGCAAAACATAGAGCTTGTCTTAATTACTCTCAACATCGACGCATCATTCTCGTTTTGTAAAATAATAAAAAAAAGATTGTGATGCCTTATATATTCTTTCCTTGAATCTCGACCAATAAAATGTAAAATAGTTATTGCTGTACTAGCAGAATATATATCTTTTTTTAAGCAGATTTTACATGAAACACACACCTCTCTCGCTACACTATAAAAAGAATATTAATAAGAAATAATGCTATGGTACAGCAATAACAACGTTATTCTGCTTCAATTGACACTATAACTCTTAATGAATTGCCACTACATAATGTTGTAAAGTTCCACGAGAAAGACACCCATTAATCCTACATAAAAATAAGATTAAATTTGTCTTATATACTAATTTAAGAAAGAGGAAAGGAAATAAAAGAAATATGTAATAACTATTTCGTACCTAGGCCAGTCCAATTGCTGTCAAAGTAAGTGCGAGGCCTGTTTAATCTCTCTACGCCTAGATCAAGACTCTAGAAGCTTGGAGTGAACAGTTGATGGGCGTCGGCAAGAAGTTGTATAGAATGACGATGATGGTTGAATCTTGATGTCCCAAAAAGTCACACAAAGAGCTCAACCCCACGAAAAAGATTCCATGAATTTCAATCCATTGAAATTCATATGAAAAATAATCATAAAATGCCAAAGACAATCAAGACTTGACAAAGTCGAAAGTTCTCTGGGGATCTTGAAGAACATAGTTTGGTGGAATTATTTAATTTCTTAATAATGAAAGGTTATATCAGTAAATTCATATGGACAGTCTTACAGACATAGCAATCAATAAGTTGACCTTCACATCGGCATTTGCGGTTCTAAGTGTGGATTTATTGAATATTGGTGTTGCAGATTCCCCCAAGCTGATGTGTTGTAGTTCCTGCAAAGACAAGGCCAAAATCGAAGGTTGATTTCTGATCAGCCCCTCAGAAGGTCAAGTCAATTCTCTTTTCCCGTATGAATATCTATGTTTTTATTATTATTCTAGTGTGTGCAGGCATGTTGTCCAATGTACCTTTTATAGACATAATCACTGGCTTTGCGCGTATTGCACACATAGTAGATGCAACCTAGCCAATGCATCAGCCTACACAATTTCCACACTCGGGATCCTTTTGATGCTAGAACTTTTCAGTTTTCCAAGCATTTCCTTAAGCTTCACCAGACAACTCTAACCATAGACATGCATGTGTCTACGAGCTACCAGACTTACTATTTTCAGGCTGAGCCAAACGCTAAGTTTATAGTTTTTTTTTAAAAAAAAAACTTTGAAAAATCTTAGATTTCATAATTATTCTGATGAGACAGAGATGTTTTACTCTGATAAAACATAGATATTTTACTCACTTTTTAAACCCTTTTCTAAAAAAAAAAAAGAAGATAAGCATGATGAAATATTAAAAAGGATTAGAAAATCTCTCAAACAAATTCTCATTTTTTTCTCCACTTCTTATGATATATTTATTCTTAGCATGTTTCTCTAAAAGATGTCATGGAACAATATTTTTGATTTTTTACCCGGATTCTCTTTTCTTAAAGAGTAACCGAAGATAGGGTGATAACCCGGTGATCTTGGGTTCAACCTATATATATAGATTTGACGAGCTACCAAATCCTTCATGCATGAGCTTATCCAAGTACTGAGCCCAAATATACTTGGGTTTGGCGGCCTGCCAGACCCTTATCTTCAGGTTTAGTCAAGCGCTAAGCCTATGATCTTTTTAAACTCTGAATAATCTTAGGCTCTAATATTACTCTAATGAGTTAGAGATATTTTACTTATTTTTTAACATCTTCTTTAAAAAAAAAAAGATAAGCATGTTGGGATATGTAAAAGAGACTGGGGTATCTCTTTAGCATGTCCTTTTTTCCCCCTCACTTCTTGTGGTATATCTATTCTTGGCGCACTTCTCTAAAAAATGATTGCACTTTCTCTTAAACGATATTTATTTAAGTATCGGAGAGTCCCTAAACTTATAATAAGGAACCTTTTGCGGGTATTAAGTATTATTCATTAAAAATGATCCATAAGCATAATGTTCATGTCCCTCACACTCAAAACATTTAACATCATGAACATGTTTAGGTTGAGTTTCAAACTTACCTTTGACACTAGTAGGGACATCAACTTTAGCCTTTGGTGGTTTGGCTTTGGAAAGAACAAAGAACCTCGGCCGGAGAGTGCCCTCTCTCCTTAGATTCAACTTCCAAGATGATGAAGAACCCGAATTAAAGCTGGCTGAACATGTCCATTTCTAAGTTGTCTCTCCACCTTCGTAGCCATGTGAACCATGTTCTCTAGCTCCACATAGTGTTGTAAACAACATTGGTAATGTCCCGATTCAACCCATTAAGAAATCTAGTCATGATGGCTTCTCTATCTTCAACAACATTGGCCCGAATTATTGATATCTTCATCTCTTTATGATATTCATCTACTGACTTTATAACCTTAATTTAGACCTTATAGCTTTGGATATAAATCTCTATAATAATGGTTTGGTACAAATCATCTCCTCATTAAGACTTTCATCTCCCTCCAAGTTTGAACGGGTCGCTCCTCATTCCTCCTCCTACTGATTACAATCTGATCCTACCAAATCAATACATACTCCGTAAACTCAATGAGGACCAATTTCACATTCTTTTGTTCAGAATAGCTATGACAATAAAAAAATCCAATCTACTTTTTTCTCTCACTTCAAATAAGCTTTGAGATTGTTTTTACCTTAGAAGTTAGGAATTTTCAGTTTAATGGAGTCCAAGTCCCCGTCCACATCTTCATAATTCCCCATGCCATGGAAATTCACATTCCTCTTAGCCCTATTCAGTCCAAACCTGATTGGCCAACAGATGCAAAATCATAGTCATCTTCACCTGCATCTGTATTTTCGTTAACAAACTTTTCAGAATCAGATTTGACATTCTATATGGCCCTACGACCATATTTCCTCGACTATCAACCCTACTATTTTGTTGCTTTATTTAATTCACCTCATCTTTCAGCCTTGTATGTCCTAAACAAGAACTCGAGTTATTGGCCTATGACTCGTAATTGGAAAGCGACGTCAACGTTTTGTGTCACTGATTCATTGTTTTCAGATATTATTTGAATCTGTAACAATAAATATATCTATTTTTCACCTCGTACAAACTCTAAAATTAATGATTTTCTTAAAGTTTTCCATGATAAAATTAAAGGCTTATCCGTACAATTTTTATATTCTAAAACTTCAAACCACTATTCTTTAGTACCATAAGTAAGTTTGTATACGACAAGTTCTATTTTTTGATAACAAGAAATCTTATTCAAATAAAAATAAGCCTCAACTCTAACAACCAATTAATGAATCTCTTCTTCAAAAGATTAACATCAAAGAAAGGAATTACATCAAAATTAAGAACACATGTATAAAGAAAACTTTGATAAATTTTGAAAAGTCTTTCTTTTTTCACTTATCTCTTTTTTTTAAAATAGACTATAAGAGGCAGTGTGAAAATAAAAAAAGTATTATAATTAGTAAAATTCTAGTAAAATTGAAATTCATAATCTAAATAAAAAGAATAAAATACAACAAGTAAAATTAATAAAATTTTGAATTTAAGCATGAAAATGAAAACAATTGGTAAACCAACTTCCTCTATATAATTAAGCTTTCAGAGTTATCTAACAAAAATTCAGCCGGAACCAACATTCATATAAAAACTATACCAATTTTTATCGTATTAATTGAACTCTTAACAATAAAGAAAATAATATAATAAAAATAATTATGTGTTTTTCAATCCGAACGACATTACCCGATAGCAGTGAGTTTCTACATCTATGATGAACGATGTTTTCTCCTGATCTTCTTTATTTATTTGCTGGTATTCTAAGAATGCATCAAAAAAACTCAAGCAATCCTCAATTTCATTCCTGACCAGGGGTTCGATCTCAACCCCTACCTTCAGAAATCTCTCTGGGCTCTCGCTATTCACCAGCCAGTTGATCAACTATCCTCCTTTTCTGGCATCAAGTGTATTGATTGACGCTGGTTTTCCTTTTAGAGTTCTATTAGGCAACAGCGTCTGGCTGCCTCCTGATCATTCCTCGTTTTTCCTATCCCTTTTTTAGTGGAGAGATTCATCAATTGATGGTATGTTGAAGACTTTTCTATTACGAAATAGTCTATCATGACGGTGCTCTGCCGTGGGAATTCTCTTATTGTCGTTGGCAGTGTAATCCGTATCGACGTTGTAATGCTAGGCACATATGAATTTCGGGTGGACTATCGTTAGAAGATTACCGTGTTTAATATCTTCACGTCCAGATTTGCTTATCAGGGGATGTTATCAGAATATAATTTCTTGTGAATACAAGTTGATGGATTCTAAAATTTGATTGATGGTGGATTTAATTTTGGTTTGCAAAAGCTAACATATACCCTTCACTGAAAATAATAATAGCAGTAATAAGTAAACCGTCGGCTGAGTTGCCAAAGTCATAGATATGCCTGCCATTGCACTAACAGTAATAAAGACGTTGAGAGGAATGTTCACTATGTTAACATTTGGATCTTTCTCGTTGTCCCCAAAGTTTCATTTTACACAAGACAGTTTCCTTTGTCCCATTTTCCCTTCCTCCGATTCTTCTTATGTTACCTTTGGAACTTTCAAGCTTACTAAACAAAAGAAAAGGAAAAAAGAACAAGAAAATTATTGTTCTTCTTTCTGCATTGAATTCTCGACGGTTATGAATGGCACGCCGAGCAGTAGAAGGTAAGTTCTTTGCTAATTATATTTCTCTTGTCTTCTGTGTTATGATCACGTTTAGGCAACTAAGGAAGCCTATAAGGTCTTATTGGGGTGCGTTGAGCACGATGTGTCTCGTCAGAAGTTTAGGGTAGCTTACCTACCTTCTAATAATGAAATGCAGTGACCTAAAAAGTTTGGAAGAGTAGACATGAATTGCTATTGACATAATTTGGATGTAGGGAAGACTTGTTTTTGTTTTTTGGCAACAAAATATGGATTAGAGCAGCTGAGTTAAGTGGTCATTTCAATGGATTTTTTTGTTCTTGATAAATATTCCTGTGACATGTATGTAGTATGTGTTTTGACCATAAATTTTCAGATAGAAGTAGGCCTTCTAATCCATTATCGAATGCAGTGACTCCTCCAGCACCCAACGCGCTACATGGACAGAGCCCCTCATCAGGGAATTCTTCAACCTTGTTATTTGTCATTGGAGGGATGACTGTGCTCATAATATTGTTGACCCTGGTATTGTACTTCTGGAAATTCAACAAGCCAGAAAAATTGAAGAAATTCCTGAAGAAAAATAGAAGTCTGACAGGTCATAGAATTTCTGATTACTGTTTATTATTACTAAGTTAATACAAGTACTAATTTTTCATAATTTGCATCTAATTACAGAAACCAACGATTTCTGGAGTGGCAATCTTCAAACAATAAACTATTTCGACTTTCAGACATTGAAGAAAGCAACTAAGGATTTTCATCCTGCTAATCTTCTTGGAAGAGGTGGATTCGGGCCTGTCTATCGGGTACAGTTTGTTAACCAAAATGTCTTTTCTGGCAAGTCAGTGTCAGAGTCTGAATTTCATAAGCAAGACTTTAGTTCATGTTCTGGTACTTGCAGCTTTTATGATTCATCCTCTTGTTTCATAGGGGAAGTTGCATGATGGTAGACTGGTTGCGGTAAAAAAATTGTCTCTTGACAAATCTCAGCAAGGAGAATCAGAATTTCTTTCGGAGGTGAAGATGATTACGAGCATCCAACAGAAGAACTTGGTTCGACTTCTAGGATGCTGCTCAGATGGTCCACAAAGGTTACTTGTGTATGAATACATGAAGAATAGAAGCTTGGACCTCATAGTACACGGTACCGTCTCATGACTCTCATCTTACATTTGATTATGAAACAAGATGATAATTTTTAAACCTTCCAGTGAACTTTAAAATGTTCTTCTATTGTCCTCTGCTGCAGGAAATAGTGATAAATTCCTGGACTGGAACACCAGATTCCAAATAATTTTAGGCATTGCTCGAGGACTGCAATATCTACATGAGGATTCACACCTCAGAATTGTTCACAGAGATATCAAAGCAAGCAACATTCTTCTTGACGATAAGTTCCAGCCTAGGATTAGTGATTTTGGGCTGGCTAGGTTCTTCCCTGAAGATCAAGCATATCTCAGCACTGCATTCGCCGGAACTTTGTAAGTATTCTACAAATATAGGAGTCCAAATGAAAGAAAGCACCCTAGGAGCCATTGATTGGCTTTCAACATATTCTCTTCTTAACTTTCCACTCTCTCCTGTTCAGAGGCTATACAGCTCCTGAGTATGCCATCAAAGGAGAATTGTCCGAAAAAGCAGACATATATAGCTTTGGAGTGCTTGTGCTTGAAATTATCAGCAGCAGGAAAAACACAGATCTTAGTTTACCATCAGAAATGCAATACCTTCCTGAATATGTACATGCCATTACCTTTCCACAATATCCCTTCTCTTCTGAACATTTTAATATTTTCATTCAGACCTTTTTCTATTGACTTCAATAATATTTATTTTCTCAGGCATGGAAATTATATGAGAGGTCAAGAGTGATGGATCTGGTAGATCCGAAATTGCTAGAACATGGAATTGTGGAGAAAGATGTCTTGCAAGTAATCCACGTAGCTTTCTTATGCCTTCAGCCTCTTGCTAACCTGAGACCTCCCATGTCAAGAATTGTTGCCCAGTTAACATGCAAAGTTGAAATGGTTGGAACACCTATGAGGCCAGTTTTCTTGCAAAGAAGCCGTAAAAAGGATGACAACCTCTCTTGGGATACCATATCTGAGGCTTTTCTTTCTCCTCTGTGGACCGAGTCCCCTTCGTTGCCTGGGCCACAAAATTGAGGTTGATTTAATTGGAGAATGAAAAGATAGAATCATTAAATATAGCTCTTTTGTAATGTAATTTCTGATGAAAATTTAACTTGAAATATAGGTCTGTGTAGAAAAGCAGCATATATAGCATGGTAGCTGCACTAGGAAGATTTTATCTGCATTGAACAATAGATGCAGCCATGGTAGACTTTGTCACTATAATTCCTCCTGGTACTAATTAGGGTTTTTTTTTTTTGTTTAATCACAAGGTCTTTTCTCTTCTTTGGGAGGATTCAACAACCTGTTACACGCTTTCTTACAAGAGCCATGAATTTGTCAAACATGAGTAAACTTCTTCAAGATCACTACAATAGAATCATATTTTACTGTTATCCTGCTTTATTTCTTTGAATTTATTAATGAATGCAAGCTACATTAGGTGCTTGTTTAGGCTTCTGATAAGCTAGGAAATTGGCAGATGATGAAATTTGGTCATGGTGGTCCGTAAGGAGTGCTTCTGGGCACAGTGGAGCTGGCTTCTTACATTGTTATCAATTTTTTGTAAAGATAACTAACAGAATTAATGGTGCAGGGCTGAAAATTGAAATTATAGGGCTCAAATTAGTCCCAGATGTGGAATGCCTGCGTTTACCATTTGTTGTAGAGGGAATGAAGTGATATATTTGAATTGGCTGTTCTAGAATTTATAATAGTCATAGTTGTAGAACCGACCCAGTCAATTATTTTTATTAAAACTTCCAAAGTTTTTCTTACAAGACATTGACCTTATCGGGTTTGGACAAGCCAAATTGGATCCTTAAAAATTCAGACACGAAATATCCGATCCAATTGAAAGTCTAGATCCCTCGTCAACCAATAGTCCAGATTTATATCATATGATAATTGAGAATAGTGAGAGACAGCTGAAGAAGTCAAAACAGGTGGTGAAAAAACCAACTCTTGGCAAGCTCGAATGTTATTGTTCCAAAGTGCAGTGTTCATTACTCAGAGCAGTGTTTAGGTCTGCAGAGCTTCTCAGCTCCCTAGCATTTAGCTGATAGCTAGGCTTTGCTTTTAATTTGAACTGTTGTTTGATAGGGTAGGCCTTGTTTCATTGTATTTACTCTGAGCACTTTGCCCTCTGCCGCAGGGTTTGTCACTTCCTTTTGGAGTTTTGCCTTGCTCCTCTTCTTTTTCTGCGTGCAACAAAACTAACTCTTAGCCATTTGCTTTTCTCTGGAATTTTCCAGCCAGGTTTATGAATGGTGTTATTGAGATGTTCTATGGAGGGTTATTATCAACTTTTTCTGGTAAAGAATACCAATAAAAAAAATATAAATGTACTAGAAACGATTTAACTACAGAGAGATTTAATTTTGATGTAATGTTATTGTGGGGATAAGCCGGAAATTGTATATGAGACAATGATTGTTTGAAATATCTTTTAAAATGTAAAAACAAATAAGGTTTTTTTTATATATAAAAATTCAGCTCACAATAATTTTAACCAAATATATATTTTTTAAAAATTACAATTAAAAATATTTTTCTTTAATCTTATTTTTCTAAAACAGCAGAAAAAGTTAACACAAGGCCTAATACACACCCTGTGATGAAACAGTAATCACCATTAAATTCTTTTCACCCCACAAGAAAATAATTATAGAAAAAAAAATAGTAGCATTTAAGTTCATGCTGACAAATATTTAATGCTCTTTTCCTAATCAGTAAACATATCTAATAAATAAAGGCAACGAATCAAAACAGAAGAACTTGTTTTCCTTTGGACCACACCTCAGAAATATATATTTGCCAAAAATTGCTCCCCGTTTATATTATTCTTTACCTAATTTATACTTGCAAAATGGCAAAATACACTCAGAAACTGATAGGGTTGCTTTCACTGATTCCAACTTCAAACCAGTCCAGAACTATGCAAACAGTTATTCATAATAAATTCCATTACCTACTCCTTGCTGTCAAATATTAAATGGTAAATAAGATTAATTAATTGATTTTTTCGTAGTTAGTAATTACTTCAACTGGTGGAGAGTGTTATGTATTAAGAAGGAGAATGACACCATTTATATATGTTGTATATATGATTGGTATTCTCATGCAGTTAATCAAAGAAAGAAAGAAATAGAAATTATCCTGGATTCATAGAATTGGCTGCTAAAAAATCCACTACTCTTTCATATTTCTTGCTGTGACTAAGATTTTGGACAAAGTATGATCACAGATATAACATTGATCAAGAAGCAGGACACCATTTACATAACTGAGCTTCGGAGATTGAACTAAGCAAACTAAAAAAAAATACAAAAAGGAAGGAGGAGGAAGGAAGGAAGAAAACGATGAAGGATTTGCTAGACAAAATCTGTACTTAATTTCCACTGCAACAAATTGATCAAGCATTGAGCAATTAGTTGAAAATCTTTGGAAGACTGAATCTTCACGCCCTCTATTTCTACTTGTTGTGTAAGGGATTTGGACCTGTAGGAACAACTCTCATTTCATCCAAAGTAAGATTCTTGTTCTTGATGGAGTTAGAGATCGATTTGTTGACAGCTTCAAGTGATGATGATGACACATGTGATGAAGTTTTCCTATTATTGGCATCATCAATAGGAAAAAGAAAAGCTGATTTTGGCACTGCATCAGACCCAGTACTTGCAAAAATCATAAGGCACGATGCCATAACAAGAACAACTAATAATCTCATTGCACCAATGAAGAAAACTTTGGATCAAATTGACCCTGAAAAGAACAAGAGGTTTAATTTATACTTGAAAAGTAACCGGAGAGGGATTTCAGTGGTAAAAGGAATGGAGATACTGCTGAGAGCAACAGATCAAAAGAATGGCCGAGCTGCTTAATTGTAGAAGGAGAGGAAGTGAGCGGTGATGATATATAAAAGTGACATGAACTATGTATAAAACCTCGGATTTAAAGGTAAAGAAAAGCTTTGACATATCAACATCTCTTTGACCTGAACCTTCACCAAACCTTATTAATTGCTTTCAGTTCCAATGGAGCTAAGACATACTTGGGAAGTGTAAAAGGAAGAATTTTTTTTTCTTTCAAAAAACCAAAACAGAAAGACTTCAAGGTAGAAAGATCTGTTCTTATATAACTACCTCTCCAAAACCCTCAAGAGTCCACTGAGTTTTAAGATTTCTCTGGTCCTTTTCTTCTTTTCCATGTAGATTTTACTCGTGCTCTCAATGGCCATGCAAGGTTAAAGAAAGAAAAGCTGACAATATATCGAGAAAAAAGGAAAAATATTAATGGATTGTTTTGACTAGACCATGCATATGGTTGTGTTTTCCTGTTGTCTTGTGAAGCAAGTCGATTCCTGCTTGGTTGGGTGCAGGTGCTTGATTGAATAAATGATGAAAACTAGATAGCTAGCTAGGTGGGTTTTTAGTTAGACAAACTGCTGCTAGCTAGTTTGCTGAGGCTCCTGCCGGAATGACGACAAGAACAGTTGAGGCTTCATTAATTCCGGCCTTCTGCATTAAACACACTTTATACTTTTTTATTTATTTGTTTTTTATAACGAGAAACTCAGGTTAAAAAAAATCCCGGATGAAGATATAGCCATCTTGATGTGTTGTTTGTTGGAATTGAACTCACGAATCTGGCTAATGACCCAATTTTAGGCTAATAAACTTTCCTTACCCTTCAGATTTTAGAAAGCTTTTCATTTACTTTTTCTTTTTTCTTTGCTACTCTTACAAAATTAAATTAGTAACAAAAAAAATAAATAGAGGTTTTAGTGTACCATATCTCTTAGAAATGTTTTACAGTACGGCCAAAATGTTATTTATTTAAAATTTAATATTTTAATTTTTCTTGATATATCAATATCAAAATTAAAAAAATTATTTAAATAAAAACCATTTTAAAACACACAAATTAAATGTTACCTACGAGTGATTTAAATGTTGAGAATTTTAGAGCGTGTCGCCCACAAGTAGAAGATAAATATTTCAATAATTATTACTACAAACAAACGAGAGTTAGAACCCAACACTACTAACTGAGTGTCAATTGAGAAATTGTAAATATATTTGTGTCATGAGAAATGATTTCTATTGAGAAAATAAAAAGAAAGATATTCGGGGTAGTTTTGGTATTTAGAATGTCAACAAATCTCTATAGTACATCTGATATGAGGCAACAACCTTTTTTAAAAACTCTTATCAATCTCTCGTATGAATAACTTTTTTTTTTTTAATATATTTTTAATTGAATTTAAACTATTAAAAAAAATATTATTTTAATATATTTTTAATCAATTTAAAAATAATTGCAATTCCAAAAAAAAAAGTTTTTATTCTCATTGTCCAACTCCGAAGCTACAGCTACAGCTCCCTCCTTTTTTTTGTTTTGTTTTTTTAACCTCTGTTGACGAAAACAGCAAAACATAAACAAAAGAACATGATCCCCAAATCCGCCAAAAAAACATGGCAAATTCCTCTTCTTTCAACCACCGTTACACTGTAATAACCTCATTATTCCTCGTCTCTTTCCTCTTAACAATTTTCCTCTTCAACAAACGAGCTCTTGAGCCCACTCTTTATTTCTACAGAGATTTCTTTCCACAAACAACGACTGCCTCCCACATTTCCTTGCCTAATTTCACCCTTCCCGACTCAGAAGAACCGGTTGACTCAGTGATTCACCAACCCATTTCTCAAAATGAGACAATTGAGTCCAAAACCGGTGATGATTCGAGAAATATGGAGGTGTCTACTGAAAATGAGGATGACCCAGATGGGGGTGTGGACTCTGGTGAGGATTTGATTTATAACTCAACAAATGTGGAGGTGTCTAGTGAAAATAAGAAAGACCCAGATGTGGATTTGGAGTCTGGTGGGGATTTGAGTGGCAATGGTGGTGATAAATTGATGGAGAGCTTGAAAAGTTGTGATCTTTATAGGGGTACTTGGGTGAAAGATGAAGAGTATCCGATTTATAAAGCGGGTTCTTGTCCTTATGTTGATGAGGCTTTTGATTGCCAAGGTAATGGAAGGAAAGATTCCGATTATCTTAAATGGCGTTGGAAGCCTAATGATTGTGATCTTCCAAGGTTTGTGCTGTTTTTTTGGCTTAATTTTTTTTTGTGTGTGTGTATATATATTGCTAGTGCATAATGTAATTGCATGTCAATGAGTTTGGAGATATTGCAAGAATTAGGCCTGGAATACTTTGTGATATGTATTTATTGAAAGGAAGATTGCTAGTTGTTTTTTGTGCAGTCAACTCTTCTTTTACAGTCTTTGGGCCTTATTTGTCTTTCCAAATGTTTCTCATGTCTGCTTCCCCAACCTTGGTGGCTTGCTATAAGATGATCTTGCTACATCCTAGGTTACTCCAGCGTGTATGGAATGTTGAATACTAAAATCTATGTGTGTGAAGTGGAGATTCACTATCAAGGTGCTTGTTTTTTCTCTTCTTCCTTTTGATGCATTCTATAACGTGAAATTTTAGAAGCAAGAGCACCTTCTTCTTCTTCTTTTCTTTTTTCTTTTTTTTTCCCCCAATCTATCATGTATTTCCACCATTGAAGCAGAACTATACCAAGGTTCATGAAACGATCTGTAAAGTCGTGAATGTGTATATGAATGAAACTGTAGTCCAATACCTTAGAAACAGGGCAAGACATTTTGATGTGAGAGATAAGATCAGAAACAAATATTTGTTGACTCATCCATTAATGTGTTATTGATCGCTCATTTGGATAGACTATTCATTGCCACTAAGAAAATCCTTGCTTCTCCTCTTATATGACATTTCTTTTTACACTATTTAAGCAACAGTTTCAAAGTGATTTTTGCCTTGATGGAGACATATTAACTACAGTGATATGAATTTATGCTGAGCCTCAATACTTTTCAATTACTTTACATATTTATCAGAAACAATGTTGTCAAAAGGCACTTAGGCACTCTAGGCGAGGCGAGGTGAGGCCGCAAATTAGCCTTAATGCTATGAATTTCAATGAAACGCTGCCTAGGCGAGCGCCTTGTGAGTGGGTGCAAGGCGTTAAAGCTAGCACCTGCATGAAGTAATTCTTTTTCTATTGGGTTTTACTTTTTTTTCTTAACTTATTTATGTTTTGACCTATTTTTCCATTTTTTAATTTACAATAAGAAACAACTTGGGGGTATTTTTATAAAAAAACAAAGATAAGGGTACAAAACGAATTAAAAAAAATCATTTAATTGGGAAACAAAAACAGACAAGGAAGGACACCTTAGAAGAGAAACACCAGCCACACTCTCTTTTTTCAACAGTGGGAGTCCGAGAACAACACAAGTACAAGAGAGAAAGCATGGATGAAGATGTTTTTGAAGATTAATGAATAATGATATGATGATATTTAAGTTTGCTTTTTAATCTATTTGGCTACTTATTACTTTAAATTATCTTCTTTTTTAAGGATGAAAAATACAACTTTATATGACTATGTTATGTTATGGTATTTTATATTTTCTTTTGATTTTATAATGATCTAATCTTAATTGGGAAGGTAAATATTTTAGATTTATATTGTATTATATAATATTATACATTTTGTTTTTTAATTTATAGCATATCACCTTGGTTCCTTCGGGCAAGCGCATAGGCATGCACCTAGCGCCAAGTGCCTAGTGCCTAGCTCCTTGAGCATTTTATAGGCTTGGCGTCTTTTAGCGCCTTTTGCCTTTGACAACACTGATCAGAAATGCATTTCTTTTCTGCATTCACTCTTCACTCGTAGGTTTAATGCAACAGACTTCTTGACAAGATTGAGAGGTAAGAGGCTCATGCTGGTTGGAGACTCCATGAACCGAAATCAGTTTGAATCAATGTTGTGTCTCCTTCATGAAGGCCTGCCTGATAAGAGCAAAATGTTTGAGATCCATGGCCGCAGAATAACGAAGGGAAGAGGCTACTATGTCTTCAAATTTGTGGTAATTACAGATTTTATATAGTTATGCTGCTTCTATAAAGGCCAGAAGACAGCATTAGCCAATATTATAGTAGTTAAACTGAGTGAAGATAGAGGATCAGAAAAGGAGCAAAAAATTGCAAAAAAGTAGTCAATGCATTCTTTCTTGAGCACTGACTTGTTACAGATGAGTGGTAATAGGTCTTCATGGCTGCAATGATACCTTGGCTTTATTGGGAATCATCCATTTCTTCAAGAAAATAATTTGAATGCGCTTGTACTGTGAAATAAATCTGCTATACTTCCATAAAAATTATCTTTACAATTTTTTTCTCATTTGTTTCTGGTTCAAAAAAATTATGGGTTTTGTAACTGGAAGTAGCTCTAATGCAGTAGTGCTACTCGTGAATTCTCTCTCATTTTGGAATCCACAAGTTTCCTTCTGAATATACAACAATCTACTTAGATGGACTTAGTTGTAAATATGGTATATCAACAATGTTTATTCTTCCAAAGAAAAAAGAAGAGGGTTGATGATTTTAATAATTGCTTGGGCAGGATTTCAAGTGTACTGTGGAATTTGTGAGGTCACATTTCCTTGTAAAGGAAGGGGTGCGGATAAATGCACAAGGAAGCTCAAACCCAACTCTATCTATAGATGTAATTGACAAGACAGCAGGCCGATGGAAGAGGGCTGACATCCTGGTTTTTAATACTGGGCACTGGTGGACTCATGGAAAGACAGCTCGTGGGTATGTTTGAATTGCTGTTTTTGTTATATTTTAAATTGTAGTTCCACGTAATTTCTGCCTTTGTTATTATATCACTAAAACAGGATGGTATTTTTCAATGTTTATATTATTTCTCGGGTAAACTTTATTTTTGCCTCTATGAAATTATCAATGTTCCAATTTTATTCCTATAGTATAAAAAATTCTCATTATTACCCCTTAGTTTTCAAAAGGCTCTAATTTTACCCCTAACCATTAAATAACCTACTTTTTTGAATTTGGTTGGGTGCTTTTTTTAAAAATATTTGTAAGTGTTTTTTGTGAAATGTTATAACATTTATGAGAATTTGATAGGAAATAATTAGAGAAAAATAAGGAAAACTAAAATAAAGTAGGAAAAATGTGAGATTTTTATTAGTTATTTAATAGCAGAGGGAAAAATCAGAACTTCGTCAAAATTATAGGAGTGAGATTGGGGCATTTTAAACTATAGGGGTAAAAGTGGAACATTGATAAAACTACAAGTGCAAAAATGTAGTTTACTGTTACTTGTCTCTGCACGTTTTGGTTCAGTAGCTAGGTTACATGACAATGTTAACCCTCCCTCTTCCATGATCCTTGCCATTGATGTTGAGGAAGATTTTTTTTTTCTTAGCAAAGATGTGAGTGGTGTTTAACTCTGGACAATAGGGACACGCTTTATAAATTAAGCTAGTTGGCACACACTCTTCTGTTTCTATTTTGAGAGCTACTTCAGTCTCTTTTTTGCCCTTTTCTATTAATAGTAACCAAAAAAGAAGAAGAAGAAAGATTAGTATTGAACAAGAAGAAATGGTGAGATTTGAGTAGGAATCCCTTTTTACTAGCCATTTCTAAGACAAAAAAAATTAGTCCCTTCCGGTAAAGATTCTAAACCCTGCATATTGCAGGAAAACCCCTTTTGTGAACCTTATCTTTTATCCAGTATTGAACAAGAAGAAACGGTGATATTTGAGTAGGAATCCCTTTTTATTAGCCATTTCTAAGACAAAAAAAAATTAGTCCCTTCTGGCAAAGATTCTAAACCCTGCATATTGCAGGAAAATCCCTTTTGTGAACCTTATCTTGCATCCAGATTCTTTAGTTGGTTTATAGACGGGTGTAAATGTGTGTTTGAAATCATACTGGTAAATGGTTCGATTCAGAAGTTGATGTCCTTGTTTATTTTGTCTATCGAAATGTTTGTATTCCCTTGTAATATAGTACTGCTTAATTGTGCAGGAAAAATTACTATAAAGAAGGTGACTATCTCTATCCAAAGTTTGATGCAGTTGAGGCTTACAGAAGGGCTCTAAGGACCTGGGGAAAGTGGATTGACAAAAATGTGAATCCAAAAAAGCAGTTGGTATTCTATCGTGGATACTCCTCAGCCCATTTCAGGTACATTTTTGCTTCCATTTTCTTCTAACCGTTCTTTCATCCCTAGACCTAGGTTATATTAGAAATAGTATGGAGGAGAGTATATTTTGTTCATGTTTGCCTTCTTTCAGATTTACAAAATGCAGAAAATTCATTTTATTTAATACCTCGAGTCTGTTAATTTATAGCAGTAGCATGGATCAGCTCTGTCACTCTTTCCATATTTGGAAACTTTTCTTGTGAAAAGCAAATATTTTGTTGAAATAGATATAACTACTGCAATTATTAATTATTTATTTTTCTACATTAATTATATAATAAGCAGAGGTGGAGATTGGGATTCAGGAGGGACATGCAACGGGGAGACTGAACCAGTTTTGAGGGGGTCAATTCTCAACAACTATCCTGTCAAAATGAAGATAGTGGAGGAGGTAATCCAGGAAATGAAGAATCCAGTTACACTGTTAAATGTCACTAGTTTGACCAATTTTCGAAAGGATGGGCATCCTTCAATCTTTGGCAAGAACGTAACTGCTGGGATAAAGGTCTCATCAAGGCGCCAAGACTGCAGCCATTGGTGTCTTCCAGGTGTCCCTGATGCATGGAATGAGCTCATATATGCAACCCTGGTTCAACATTGACTTTCCAAGAGTTAAAACAACAATCTTCCCTCCTCATTTTCAACGGGGAAAGAAAAAATATTTATAATTTTACTTTCACAAGGTATGGAGAATTCCAAGTTTTGTATTGTTCAAGACTTGCAATGTGAACTCTGACTTTGCAAGTCATGGAATTTTTTTTTCTTACAACCATTTCTGAATCTATGATATATATATTTATGTAGGAGAAATGTGTGCTGATGATTGGTGAGGTTACTATTTCTGATCTTACCTTTTCAACGCAGGGGGTTGTTTCTGGGTTGCTTCTGTGGTAGGTCTTTTTCCAAGAAGATTACATAAAGTAATGCCTTAGCTTAAAGCTGTAAGCAACCATCAAACTCCACCTCTTGGCTTGGACCATAAAACATGGGTCCATCGTATAATCTTAATCTAATTTCAGCAAACTTGGTCAATCTGCCAAAATTATTTTTATAACTTTTCAATTCTTTGCCCACAAGAAAAGTCAAGCAGATAAGCAATGAAAATGATTGTTGTGATTTTGGGTTAAGATTGGACTGGGTTCATCCAATGATCATCACTGACTAAATGGCAAAAAATTTGAAAAGTATGAAATGCTTCCTAGAAACGTTGACATGCCACTCCTTTTCTAATCAGAAAATACTCTTTTTTTAGCTAGTTTGGTATTGAAGTAGCGGTTGTTTTTTAAAGTATTTTTTTATTTAAAAATATATTAAAATAATGTGTTTTTTAATTTTTAAAATTTATTTTTAATATCAAGGTATCAAAATAATCTGAAAATAAAAAAAATAAATTTATAAATATATTATAAAAATATTTTTAAAACACAAAAATAAACTTGATTTTTATACGATGGTAGATAATGATCGGTGCGAGTTGTGTTTATTAAAACTTAGACTTTTTCTTTTTTCACTTTTCATGCTATTACCATGATTTGATTTATATATGGTATTTTCTTTTGAATCTTTTCTCTTTAGCCAAACCGATGGAATTCCTCTTGCACGAGTCCATTTTTTTTTATATATATATACTTCTTTTGTCAATCTAATAAGGGTGGAGAATCTAAACAAAGGGCATATATTATTATTATCATAATGTTTTTGGTCCATCAATAAACTTACTTCGAAGACTTGGCTTCTATAATTTTACAACTTGACTTGATAGAAAATTAATTGAATAGGTTTATCATAAGGTTGGCGTTATGGTGCCAACTATATATATTAATGACATAGCAGCTCATTAAGCAATCTTTATTATGATAAAGCAAAATTAAATGCTAAAGTCAAACTTCATAATTATGTGAGTGAGTGGATTTCTTTTTTCATGCTGCTCGTTTTATTTATAACTAATTAAGAATCAATCCCAACGGTGAGCAAATTAAAACACTGTTGTAGTTTGGCTTGGCCAGTTACTCTGCCTTGTTAAGTATATAATTAAAACCAGAAATATACATGAAGCTAACTAAGTTGTTGTTTGATAGAGGGAGTCTTCCTTCACATTCCTTCAACTTCAACAACTAAATTAATCACTACTTATTCCAAAATATATATATATATATATTGACTTGCAAATCCTTCAACACTTCCGTACTTTTTTTTAAAACCTTTTTGTTTGAGATTTAATTGAAATTATTTTTTAGATTAACGTGGGTGTTTATATTAGTTTACGTATATTTTGACTAATTTTACGGGTCCTGAAGTTAACGGCCATGTAAGTATCCAATGGCCCTGAGATTTGTGAGACTCGAATCGGTGACCTCTAATAAGCAAATATAGAACCTGACCAATTGAGTTACACCTCTCAAATTAACTGAGAAAAACTTTGCTTGATATATATATATTCTCTGTAATTTCCACTAAATATTTTGGAATTTAGAATTATATATATATATATATAATTCATTTCTTTTTAAATGAAGCTTCTATATATCAATTCTCCTCTCATCATTTCATTAAATATACACGTCGATCTTTTTATTTATTGTAGCACATGCATAAACGAATAGATAAGCCATTCGATATTACTTGTTATATTAATTTGTAGTTTCTCAAATAAAGCTTACACTAAAACTTTAACTTAGTCGACAAAAATTAAAGAGATATATATATCGATGAAAACAACAAAAATCAAGGTCCATCATTCCCACCCCATCATTGCACAAACGGTCATGATTGCCCTAACCTCTTTGTACGTCAACACGCTTCATATTATATCTGTTTGTTTTTTAAATATATATTTTTATTAACCTTAATTAAAATCAATTTTTTTATAATTAAATCCTAAACAAAACATCCACATTTAAATTAAAACATTCATATAAAAATCATTTTCGGATGTACAAAGTGATGATAATGTAAAGAATAAGCATTAATTCTTACTAAAACAAGGTTTTATTGTATATATATATATATATATATATATGAAAATGAGAGATCATAGAGAGAGAGAGAGAGAGAGAGTAAGAAAAGTAGTTGGTCAAAATGAACCCATGTAGAAGGATATCGAATGACATTCCCATAGAATTCCACTAAAATTCCACAAACAAATTGTTAATTTATTCTACCACGAGCTCTCTTTTCTATTCGGTACAAGACTTGGGGCACACCCTCGGATCCCCTGTTGAATTATTCATCACTTCAAATTATTTGGTATTTTATAGTCTGACTAATAATAATAATAATAATTATTGATTTACATAAAGCTATAAACCTACTAGAATCATTAATTTTGTACTACCATGATCGATAGCCGCTTTACAATTAATTAAAATTATTGCTTGCTTGCTTGCTAGCTAGCTAGCTAGCTCGCTCTTATGGACCATGTCAAAAACGGCTACATTTTGTTCTGATCAGTTGTGGTGCTTTCCTCACATGAAGGACACTTTGTAATTGTACCCAAATCCTTTGCAAGCTGAGAGTGCGACGACGACGACCGTCCAGTTTTTTGTGACCTTAATTCTTGCAATTCTCTCTTCAATCTTCTATTCTCATTGCTCAAACTTTCACAACATTTCTTCAAGAGTTCACAGTCTGCCTCTGTTTGCTTCAGCTTGGTCCTGCATGCACGTTAATTGTTTTTATTTTTTATTTTTATCACTATTATTACTGTAGAGAAGAAACCGAATACCCAAAAAGAAACCAATGAAAAAATGACAACAAGGATTTAAATGAACAAACTGAGTTATGGAGTTTTTACCTTGCCCTCCTGTTTTGAAACCAGACTTCAACTTGTCTCGGCTTTAAATTCAATTGCTCAGCGAGTGCATGCTTCTTAGCCTGCATGCATGAGGTGAAATCCTTTATTTAGTCACTGGATAAATAAATTAAAGACAAGAGATCAGGGGGGGGGGGGGGAAGACAAATAAATTGAAATTAAAATAATGTTTTTGATAACTGAATCAAGGATTTATATAGCAAATTATAAATAAAAGCATAAGCAAAAAAGGTCATGCCGGGAGAGGTTTATTTGTAACTCTAAAAAATATTAAAGTTTCCAGGCAAAAT
>Ga0307517_10001572_pt1 | contig 38064 bp, 46 predicted proteins | sample 23_EM_MG_FD_194515 | JGI IMG/M metagenome (GOLD analysis project Ga0307517, IMG submission 194515) | Populus trichocarpa ectomycorrhiza microbial communities from riparian zone in the Pacific Northwest, United States - 23_EM | ecosystem: Host-associated > Plants > Roots > Unclassified | place...
GAGTAAACTACGCCAGAGCTGACTCAGGCCTGGGGCGCTGTTTGTGCCGGCGAGCACCCAGGATGTGTGTGCATCTTCGAGCCGAGCTGCCTGGTGACGGGGTAGGTCCCGAGGCTGGTGTCTAGTGCTACAAATTTTTCATCGGACGGGACATGGTGTCGGGACTTACACGATGGCAATCATTTATACTGGCACTAGCAGAGTGTCAGGGTGTTCGGCGCAACGTTCGAGTTTCTCATCCAACCCTGGTGTAAGTTAAAGTAGCCGCCACAGTGAGCTAGAACGGCAGAATTTCATGAGACGTGTTACAGGAAATGCAGGCATAGCCACCGTACCAGCGACTGGAGATAGGGGCAGTGCTTGGGCACGAAGGGTTGTTCTGATAATAAGCCCGCGGGTAGTGTAGCGCTTCTAGTGACCGCAATAAATCGATTAAAAACGGACCAAGAAATTGAACGAGTGTGAGGGTAGAGGAGCCGTCAAAAAAGAGGTCGGTGGACTCCACGGGCTCTGCCGTTCCAATTGGAGCAAGAGTGTGGGACGGGTATTCTAGTGTGGGAAAAGAGCGTGGATGAGACGACCAGACCGAGATCGACGACCGAAAGGGGCAAACGCCCGGTCACATCGGAGAAGGCCATCTGACCCAAAGGCAGGCTAGCGCACAACGTTTGTATTTGTGAAAAAAAAAAAGAGGTGAATGAGGGTTCTTGACTTGAGTGTAGGGTTTTGCCGTCTGTGCCACGAGTTCGGATGACGAAAACAAATTGGTCAAGGATTTCGTTACTATCATCTCCAGGGGGTGAGGCGATAATGAATAAGGGATTATTGTGTTTTGTTTGAATTCCAGCCGGTTAAGTAGAGGGAAACGTAAGGAGGGTTGAATCATTTTCAAGGCACGGGGGTTCCTCTTACACCTGGATCAGGCGCTCCAATCTCATAGGACACGCTCGCCCCTGTGACGACAAACCTCTCGTTTTCCAGAGCAGCTTCCATGCCATCTCTCGCTTGATGTTAGCCCTCGAGGTCGTACCGATCCGATATTTCTATACTCCGATCCGACTGGGGTTCACCTTACGGCTCCGCCCAAACAATACCCTTGCCGCTTCATTTGTTGGATCGGCGGAATTGCTCGAGTATGATCGGTTTCTCAATCAGAACACATAGTCTCGACCGATGGGTGATGCTCCGACGACTGTAGGGATCTTTACGACATTACGAGTGAGGGTCACCCGACAGTCTTTACCTCATCCAGCCCTCTCGACGTTTGGGCCAGTGGTCGAGCTGATCAGGCGGGTTTCTCTAAACGGACATTTACTACTCACCTTGGAGACAAGGCTCGAGGCCGGCCCCATCTTGGACCATCATTTTTGTACGCTTTACCTAACAGCAACCCGATTAATTGACGGAGGAAAAGAGGTCTGGCTTACCAGGATATCCAAGGCATTCATCCGCAGACGTGCATCTCATTGAAAAAGTTTGAGGTGTGTCTTGGACTCCGACATTGCAACGGCAAGCACGGATCTCCACCTATCTGGTAAGATTTAATCGCAGGGGTAGATCCACGTCCGATGTTAACAGACAGCGTCAGCGGGTCTAGGCTTGCCTCTCTTCGTGGCGTTGTCGCCAATGCAGTTTTTGACACAGCCAGACACCCGATGCCGACCCTGGGGCGCGATTGGGCCCTACTCGAGCGATCGACATCAGCGTAACCGACGTCGCAAAGCTGATGCGGGGACAACCATCACCGGCTCTTACTCGAATCCTTATCTTCTCCGTTCCTCCGACGCTTCGATGAGTTCGAAATTCCCATCGAGTAAGACGCCTTGACCCTGGCGCGAGAAGGCCCAGATTATCCAAAGCATTCCGAATTCTGAACAAGGTAAGATGTTTTGACACATACACACCACGTGAATGCCGCGTCCGTGGTCCGGGACTCTCGTTGTGGGACAAAGTAACTATGGAGGGGTTACGAACCTGATAGAGTAGGTCGTAAGCGAGTTTCCCATCAGGAGTTTCTCGCGCGCTCAGGAGGATCGGCGTGGAGTTTGACGGGTTACTGTGGATCATGCACAGCCTTACCCTTACCCAGGAGAAAAAAAAAAAGGAGGAAATGAGGATGAAGGCGCCATTTGTGCGCGATCTTTTCCAGGCGGCTTCAATCCAGTTTCTTGAAGCTGGTGAAACTCACCAAAGCGGAAGAATCTGAGACCACTGACACTAACCTTCGCTTAAAGCCGGCGTTACGATAAATATGGGTGGCCCATCTCTGATTGATGATTATAACGTTCTCTGTGCGCTATGTGTTAGTAAATATGCAATGGCTGCACGCATATAAGCTTGGGTTACCCGAGCGAGCGGACGAGCGAGAAGAGAGAGATTGAGGTTGTTGTTGGCTGGAGAATGACCCGCGTGATGGACGATTTAGAGTTTGTCCCTCGTTCGTGGACGTTGTCGGTAAGACAACCGTTCTGGTTGCCAATTCAAATCCGCGCTCGGTTTGCTTCCGCATATTCGCCCGCCCATCGGCGTCGACGCTCTTTTGACATAGAATACCTCGAGGTTTATTGACATTACTATTTATACCTTGTACTAGGGATGGGAACCTCTATCGACGGGCTAAGTTTAAAAATACAACGGCTTAATGCTTTGGAAGGGGGATATGCACGAGTGAACAAGGGCGACGAAAACAAGGGGGAAACGACACGTTGGCAGAGGGAGACGAGACGCGGGCACAACACTGCGAGAAATAAAAAGGTATGAGGGGGATATATCACCCATCACCTGATGATAGGGTGTACGCAGGGGTGAGAGAGGAGAAACAAAGCCCGAGAGAGAAAAAAAAGTACCAAAAAGAGATATCGTCCGGACTTTACCAGATGTGACGCCGCCGAGTGGGGTGGGAAGAACGCGCATTCTTTTCGTTTTCGTTTTGTATGGAGGTGTGATGAAAATGTGGGTGAGTGGGTATCCAGTCAAAAGGAGATGCGTCAACTAAATGTTGTGGTCTCTCGTTATGCGGCGTACGCTGCGGTAGCCGCACCCCGCGTGGTCGGTGTTCCCGTGAGATCTGAGTTTCCATCACCCTCATTGGTGTCGTTGGCATAAGTGGTGTAGCCTCTCGAGTCGGAGGTGTTGCTGAGGGAGTACATGCCGCCACTGCTCCCCCGATGGCCTTGGCCTCCCTGAGCGTTCATGTAGTTGTTCGAAAGCCCATAGTTACCGAGAAGGCTGGGTGAAGGGTTTGATATTTCAGACGGAACAGAAAGTCTGCTTTGCGACGTCGAGGAATTTTGATGCGAGGGGAGCGAGTGTGACATCTGAAGAGAGGCGGCGGGAGTGGGTATCGATTGCAATGTCATGGGGTAGTAGATTTGGAGATCCGTTGTGGAAGCTGGGACAGAAGCTCGGCGGTAGGAAGACGGATGGAGATGCTGTTGGGGGTTTGGATGATGGCGATGGTGCGGATTCAGAGAGGGATCCGATAAGAGTGGATTCGATGCCGATGGCGTTCGGAATGGACTAGACGAACCAACCGCATTGGCCTGGGCACGTTGGGCTGGTGCGAGAATCCGACGGCGGGCCTAGGGAGAAGGGTAAAACGACCGCTAGGAATAGCACGGGGGGGGCGGGAAATGACATACATTGATCATCCAGTTGGATACCTGACTCATGCTGAGCCCGGTCGCTTGACACAGTTGCTTTTTCTCGTCCTCACTGGGGTATGGGTGATCAGAATGACGGTGCAGCCAATCCTTGAGATAGTCTGTCACAGGTTTCGGCAGCTTGCCCCGCTTCCCTTTCGGGCGCTCAGCCATGGCGGCGGCGGGGGCGGGAAGCGGGGAGACGGGATTCAAGGGAGCAGGATGCTTGGAGCCATTAGTGAGCGAACTGGATTGAGTGTACTGAGGGAAAGCCCATGAATCGAGATGCTCCTCGGATTTCGATGCTGGGTGGCGATCGGTCTCTGGGTTGGAGCTTGGACGGGTCAGATGATGTGGAGAGGGAGCAGACCAGGAGTGGGTCGAGGATAGGTAACCGTTGGCGGACTGAGGACCAGCCTGAGAGGGAGGAGACAGAGGAGAGGTGAAGTTGAAGGAGGAGGGGTTTGAGTAGGAGGTGTAGGGATTGAAGGAGGCGGAAGAGAGGGATGTGTCGAGCCTCGGACGAAACTTGTCCTCCTGGTCGGGAGCAGGGGGGAACTGGTACGAGTTGAGCGGTGGAGAATGGTGGTAAGGAGAGCGAACGGGGGGGACGCCGTTGCCGGCTGGATAGGACTTGGAGAGCCTGGCGGGGTTCTCGGAGTAGAGGGTGGGAAGAGAAGCGCGACGAGAGTCGGTGAGATGATGATCTCGAAGAGAATGGATTGGCGGTAGCTGGACGCGATCGTCGGCGGCAGAAGGAGAATCGAGCGAGACCCTCTGTCGTTTGTGATGGTCCATGGCGGGGGGCGGCGAGTCCGGGGTGTACGGCCGCTTATTGTCCCGCCTGGAGAGAGAGGAGGAGTCGGTGTCGACCGAGTTTGCGGAGGAGGACATGGATAATTGAGGTCGGTGCACGGATCGGAGAAACTGGACAGGTGTCGTGAGCGGCCGGCCGAGGGAAGATCCACCGTGCAACTCACTTTGACGAAGAGACAAGGGGCGAGGGAGAGAAGCGTTGATTTCGGCCCAAGATATTTGTAGGGCCTGCCGCCGGAAACAGAAAACTGTTTATTTATTCAAAACAAAAAAGGAAAATAATTAGCGGAGGTATATAATAAACCGACGGAGGACAGTGAGTCCAGAGAGAGCGATCGCACAGAGGACGGAGCCAAGGCGCGTCCTCGGGAGGTGGAATGACAGCTGCCATAATTGACACTTCCGTTCATTTCAGAGTTGTGATTTTTCAAATAACTCACTCCGGGTTGCCAAAGCTTTCGGTTGCGCAGAAATCGTCGCAGAACGGTACCACCCTCGTCTTCGGTGACTGTGCGGCTGTTGCTGGAGGCGAAACGAGGGGGGCAGAGGAGGTGGGTGAGACAACTCGGTATGTGCCCGAGTCCACTCTCTCACTGAATTATATAAACCCGCTTGCTTCCCATCCATGCTCCGTGGGAAGATGGGAAAAGGCAGTGTCGATCACACCCTCAATTTATCAACAGACTAGAGATCCTCGAACCCCATCTTTGGGTAAATTCGCTGCCGTCACGGATCGGGAAGTCTCCGAAGAACACAAAATCTGCCAAAAACCTATTCCCTTTTCCGCAGAATCCCGGTCAATAATCTCTCCGCCTTTTCCCGCTCCTTCCCGCTGACCTGGATCCCGTCCAAAACCTTGACGCCTCTGCACGCCCTCATGACCAATCCCCGGTACGCCAGTCTCCCGACGTACGCCTCGTCAGGCAAGTCTCGACGGAACTTGGCATCCAGCTCCTGCCATTGCCATGACGAATGCTTCCCGTCGTCGTTCCCGCCCCCCCTCGTCTTTCTTTCCCCGTGCCTTCCCCCCTGATCTCCATCCTGCTCCGACGGCTGTAGTGCGCCAGGCACATCTTTGACCAATAGTGGCAGGTACCACCCCAAAGTGCACGGGTTCATCCTGTTACCATCGCCAATGCTCTGTTAGCCTTCGCGCCAACACATCTGATCAACCCGGCAGTGCGGAACCCCAGTTGCGTAACCACGAGCCAACGCCCTCGTCCCCGAAGGAAATGTCCGTCTCCTTCGCCCCTTGCCCAAAAATGGAATCTCGTACCTGAAATCGACCATTTCAATCTCCCCCATCCTCTGCACCATTCTGATCAACCCTTTCGTCCCTTTCACCCTCGACCCGATTATGCTCAACTTCTTCATCCGGTTCAGGCCGTCCAACGGTCCCATATCCTCCAAAAAGTTGTAGTTCAGGTTTAGCACCCGCACGTTTGGCACCAGCGATGAAAAGTTGGCCGGCAGGCTCGTCAGTCGACACGCCGCCAACTCAAAGTATACCAGGTTGTAACACGCTTCCGTCATGAACTTGCAACTCAGCGGGTTTCCTTGATCGTCATCAGTTTCACAAACTCCCGAACAATTGTTGTACATCCGCTCACCCGAAAGATATAGTCGCTTGACGTCTCTCACGTCCCGTAACGAAAGGCTCCTGCGACTTTATAAATCCTCCAACGATCTGTGTGGACAACAAAAAGACCACCCACAGTTTTCCCTTGGCCTGATTTCTCAGGCTCAGGTTCTCCAATCTCCTCATTCGTCCACAATGCGATATCCCCGTCAGTGCGTTGTTGTCCGCATACAATGTCCGCAGGTTTGGGAAACACTCCCCGTCCAGCCGTTGTAATCTGTTGCCACTTACTCGTAGGATTCGCAACTTGCCCAAATACGCCTTCCCCCCACTATCTCCACCCTCTCCAGCTTCTATCCCGAGTTCGCTCAATCCATTGTTGTCTGTATGTATAACAGCGTCAGTGCCTGGGAATGCATCATCGCAATTACCGCATCAAAGTGAAACAGAGCCCATCGGAGGCGCCAGCTGATTGCCGGCCAACCATCGATACAAGTGGAGCGAGTAACGGGGGCATAGAATTGCAGGGAAAAAGATCTCGTGCCTGCGTACCTAGATTCAAAGCGATCAATCCCCCAAGCATCTTCAAGCCTTGGACGTTGTCCAACCGATTCTGGCTCAGGTTTAACATTTCTAATCTTGGCCTGCAACATATCATCCGCCCGATAATCCCCGATCACCAAACATCACACGCACCATCGGAATCCAGTCAGATCCACGTTTCGAATCTGGTTCGACTGCAGGCTGAGTTTCACCAGACTCTCCAGTCTTTGTAGCCCATCGATGCTCCTTATCTTGTTTCCGTCTACCCGAAGTTCCCGAAGGTTCCTCAGACAGTCCAGTTCTGTCGAATACCACACATTGTAAATCACCTGTCAAACGAAGCACTGCCAAACGTCAACTCACGACGTAGTGACTCTATGTCATTCCGGCTCAGATCCAGATGCTCCAAATTCGTGAGGTGACCGAACGATGTGACGTCTGTCAACCTTGTTTCCCCGCATACCGCTCACATGTCAGTTCAAGTCCATGCATGACGGCAGATCGACCCACATGTTTGACGCAACGGACAGCGTCCTCACCGTGCCTGGGACCCCACTCAGCCAAGACAGCTGATTGTCATTCCTACGCAGCCGATCAGTTTGGCATCTCGTCCAGTCAAGTCAAGAACCCACAGAGATAGACAGTCCAACTGAGGGAGAAGTTCCTTCAGTCGTGCGACACTTTCAATGGACTTTTTCGACAGGTCAATCGATTTTAGGGACTCCCAATGAGGTTCAAACGGCTGGATGTCTGTTATCACCTGCACCAGCCGATCGTGTGCCACACCAAATGAACACTCCGTCAATAACGTCGCATTCGGATTAGCACCCAGCCTGTGTGTTTGCGATCGAGACAAACTTCGCCGGGCGGTCTCCCCCCCGCTGGAGTAGTTCAAAGACGGAGAACGTTTAGCAGAGAGTGGTTGAATTTTATCTGTCGCCGGACGCGCGCTGCTGCTGCTCGTCTTTGAAGGAGACTCGTCCTCAACTAGCAAAGAGAAGGTGAGATGATATTCAACGGGTGGAGATCCGAACCCACAGTTATCCTGTAGATCGTCTAGCATCCCCGCTATACGTTTCGATCGGACAGACGGTTCGAACAAATTCCCCGCACTGCTTCTCCCCATATTCTCGTTCCCTGACTCAGAATCAGACACTTCCGCGACCCCCCCGTTGAGCCCACGAATCGGTCCATCGCGTTTCCCGTCCGAAAAGCTGACCGATCGCCGATGCTTTAGACTAGCAGGTATCTTGGAGCGATTTGGGTCTTTGAGCGCGGATACTGGGGTGACGCTGTTGCTCTTCACCGTCCCAGATCGTTCTGCAGAGGGGAATGGAGTTGCTCCAGTAGAAGTTATCGTACTGGGTCGGAGAGGGAGTGGAGTGCTGAATACGGGGTTGCTTCGGGGTGGAGGAGCTGGAAACTCCCGCAGTGATACATCATCCGTGATCTCTTCGTGTTGCTCTCCAGTATAATCCGCAAATTCTTCCTCAAGGCTCTCGTCCGAGTCTGTGAGTGGGTCGTCGACGACGATACCCGAATCTTCCGAATCTTCATCGTCGGGCCTTGGAATACCAGTCATTACTGGGCAAATCGCAGCCGATGAATCATCGAATGAAAAGGAGTTCAAAACTGCCTCCTCGGGGTCATCGACGTCCTCAACAATCTCTTCAATCCGGCTTTCACTTTCTTCCTCTCGCTCCGAGGGATGGGTGGAGTCTTCATCCCTCAAGCTCTCAATGTCTCGGAAGGGGTCTTCACTCTCTTCGTCCTCTTCTCGTTCTCGAGTAGTGGTCGAAGCGGCGAGCGCACTGTCCTTGACCCACTTCATCGTCTGACGATCCAGCACCATCTGTCCAACCTTATCAGATAAAGCACCAACAACATCCTCTGGCCCAATCCTCCGCATCTGCTTCGGGCCAGCATGCTTAACGAACGATCCAGCACTCCCGGAGGTCAGTGTGGTCCCCGTCACAGTGCTGGATGACACGAAGCGGTTTAAATCTTCATTTGGGCCAGATCGGGTGGAGGATGGAGGATATGATGGGACGTTGTATTCTAAGGGAGCGCGTTGATCCTGAACTGGCTGCCGTATTGTAACAGCGTCTGTGGGTGTGGCTGGGATTATCGCGAGTTCTGGAGGTCTTGGAGCTGTTACGACTTGTGGTTGCCAGACTTCGATAGACATGTTGCTAACGTCGTGGGCCAAGTCATCCTCGGGTGTAGTCGCAGGGAAACGCCGTCTCGTAGAACGCGACCCCTCCTCGGGCTCCGTTGCTGGCGGAAGACCACTGGACACAATTCGGGTCGCATGGGAGACCTCGGTATCGTTGGAAAAAAGCCGCCGGGTGGTTTTCATGTCGCTTTTGATTTGGGCCATCAGGTCAGCTGCCTGCTGGCGATAACCGAGCGACGAATAGATCGAACGCTTAGAATTTGCGGTGCTCGTCGTTGACGATGGGGCGGGTGTCTGAGTAGTAGCAGGGAGTTTAAGCCGTGCTGAAGAGGGGGTAAGCGTTTATTATTTCCAGCGGGACGGGACACTAACTCGAAGGCGCGGGGGTGTGAGCCAAACTCTCCTCGGCGGACTGATCGATGATGCGACTGGGACCGTTGGTTGAGATGGTCGAAAGGTCACGGGCTTGGCGTATTTGTTCCATCAAATTTTTCGATTCACCCACGTAGTCCCTCCTTGAGTTTGGCCGTTCTGGAGGAACCGGGATCGGCGGAGGCTCCTCATCGACGTAGTCTGTTGCAGGGCTGAGCTTGATACGTTTTGAACTTCTCATACGACTCATACTCTCGTCTTCCACTTCAGATGCGTGTGAGGTTACGTTGGCGCTGACGTGTGCACTGAGGGTGGGAGTGACATTACTGGCAACAGAGGGAGCATTGACGGCGATAGAGTCAACCATTGCGGATAGGTGTTCCCTAGTAAACGTATCGTATTGAAACTGGAAGAGTCGCAGACGTGGATCTGTCGACGGTGGGTTGTTCGAAACACGAGGGCGAGTCGTCGGCGTGCTTTGTGGGATTGGACTGAGGTTTGGAGTGGACTGGGGAAAACTGAAGGTAAACTGGCCGTTCAAACTCGGCTTACGGGGGTCAAAAGCTGCAAGGTTAGGAATATCGGTCTCGATTATTTCGTTTGGGTCGTGTTCGACTGTAGGTTCGTCGGGATAATGGACTGTCGAAAGCCGGGATGGGATGGCTGGGGCTGCCGTATGGTGAGAGGTGGGTAGAATGGGTGGTTCGGTTGACCGCTTTGGTGGAGAGGGGGGCTCGAACATACGCTCGAGAGCCATCGGACTGAAGAAATCCTTCATATTGCTTTTGTTGTTATGGCCGGGTGCCTTTGGGAGGAGTGATACGGCGGGTGCATCCTCACGGACGACAAATGTACCAGGAGCCACAAGAGAACTAGTGAGAGAAGCGGTGTTCTCTGGAATAAAGGTGGGGGGGAGAGCCTCGGTCAGCGATAGATCAGATGAGGTTCCACGAGACGACACAGAGTCCTGCCAGCGGACGCTGCCTGCCTCCTCGTGGTCGACCCATTCCTCGTCAAGTTCGTCCGTCTGCCAGGCCGGTCGGGACATCACGTGGAGAGGGCGATAGTCTGTAGTGTGCGGTGATGTGGAGCGCGCCGAATACGATGGAGATGCACTGTGGCGGAAGTTCAAAACCTCAAACATGGCACGTGATCACCGCGTCAGCAGCCCTCGTCCACCGCCCGGACGTTGGAGCGCTAGCCACTGCTATCCGGTCTAAATTGCCGCATCATACACACCCAAGGGCGATTTGACCGAAGGTTGGCGGAGATCACGTCGTTGTCAAATCGTACGATTCCTCCTTGACCTTGAGTCCCCCGAGGCCATCTACCATTTCCCAACACCAAAGCCCTTCTACAGCCACCTATGTTAGTCGTAGTATCTCGGGAAGCAATGGATCCAATCCTCCGTGAACCTCCCCAGGGACCGCCCGTCCTTATTTTGTTTCACTTTTATTATTTTAGCATGATGTGAGTTGTCCAAGAACTCAAGTAATCATCGATCGAATTATCAACTGGTGCCAGGACAGTCCCGCTTCACACGAGCCTGCTTGCTCTTATCTCAAAATTGGGTCCACCGCAACCGGCGGAAATTGCTCGGGTGCTTCTTATCCGCTACTCGACCGACTGCAGAAACTGGAACCATCTCAGTTGGTCAGCAGTTCTAGTTACCTACCTCTCTCGTCAAGAGTTTGGGGTTGGAGCAATGCGAGCTGGTTGGTAATAAACAACGGAATCGTTGTTCATCTCGTCGTGGAGCATGACGAGAACACTCAAGTCCTCTGGTCGCATCCCGCGACGTCAGCACCCTCAAGATCGGGGGACTGTCCACATCGGTCTTTGGGGGCTCTTCGATTCAGAGGTGTTTTTCGAGCCTCACGCTGACAGCAATCTCGCTCTACCCCTCGAAAGTCAGCTCGTCCCCTTCAAAATTACTTCCGTTCATCTGCATGCTTCTGCGTCTCGAAAACTTGGCCATTGAAAGTCCACGACTCGAAGAAACTCCCTTCGCGCGGTCGAGAGATCACCGCTCTGTGTTTCCCATCCAAGTCTCACCGGGAGGTTATTCCTCGATACCTGTTACGGCTCGGGCTTCCTTCAAATCCTTCGCCTCCCACTCCAACTCTCCTTGAAGACATGTGACATCATGATCGTGGGTTGCGATTGACGTTAGTCAATACCCGGGGGTCTTCTCATGGCTCCCCATGCACCATCATAGGTAAGCTTAGCGACATGATCAAACGTCAGTCCTCATGCTTAGATCTGCCCTACATCGGTTTAGATCAACCGGAGCTACTCGCCCCCGCACGAACCCATTGACCCACTGGATAGCGTCCTATCTTCCATTACAACTTTGAAGTTCGTCGGGGTAACATTTCGCAAGCGGTACGGGATGTTAAGGAAGAAGGTTGACGAACGTGCACAATGGGACAAGGTCGGTAAAATACTCCGTCGATTGGCAGAGGGGACAACGATACGTAGCGGCAAAGTCTTGGAAGTTGAGTTCAATCCCTCCTTGTCGAGTATTCGGAGGATATGAGGGTCGTGACGGAATCAGGAGGGTTTCTGCCGGAATTTTCGGGGAGCTGTCGGTTGTAGACATGCCTGTAGAGGATCAATTCGACGACCTTCCCGGGGGCTACGAGACGCACAATCTTGGAGATAGTCAATGCGGTACGCCCGAGAATATGATCTACAGTAACCAGCACCTCTATTTGGCAAATGTGACGTTTTCTTTAAGTCTATGATATGGAAGCCTAATTTATTCAAGTCTATGCCCCGTGCAGCATATCCCGGAGATAGTCCCAGAGTGATCTGTTTCTGCGACTCATGCTTGGACTCACAGCGTCCCACCGACAGATTCCATTGTCTCATTTGACCGTAAGTATGACTGGATGAGATGCTCAAGGTTGAATAAGAAACTCACGAAAGGAGATGCGGTCGGACCATCAAGGATTGCCAAATCCTCTTCTGTAAACGGAAGTCTCTGGATGATTATTGCGCGCAAAGGTATGAGTAATGAGATGACGATCGGAAATCCGATGGCAGCTGGCGATATCGTAGTCAGCAGGCAATTTTAGCGCGAGAAAACAAACAAGCAAGTCGGACATACCGATTGTCTGGGTAATAGCCATGGTAGCGCCGAAACCAAGGAGTTGTATCACCACAAAAAGCAAAATTCGGTCGCGTCTGACCCTCCGGAGCGGTTCTTTCGGTGATACCGCGGCCCTGTCACGGATAAGATGGTAGATCTTTGTCGTGATCCCGTTGGAGTTCAAAGCATTCAGCCCCATATACCAGCTGGATGGGTATCAACTGAGGCCGGTCGGAGCCAAAGGAGTCAACATACAACAGTCCACCAAGTACTCCTCTGGGTATTAGGGAAACAACGTGCAGAAATGGGCCCGTGAGGAGCACCAAGCATAAAGCACCCTGAGCCAGGTTGCTAACCCGTTGTTCTACGACGGAGACGGGCACCTCACAAGAGCCACGCCTGCCATCTCCTTCGCGAGGTTTATCCGCTTCAACATCGTTCTCTTCGTCACGTTTGGTGTTCGTAGGCTGTCCCCAGATGACCAAGGAGGCTGTATGGATTGGAGCTTGGGGGATAAGACCGTTGGGAGCAGGGAGTCCCAGAAGGCCAGCAACAAACGTTGTGATCCCCAAGAGGAAGAAATCATAGTGGAAACCAGGGGGCTTCCTGAGTGGGAATTCCGAACCCTGTGCCATGAGAGACTACAACCTCCATCAAGATGAGGGACGTCTATCAAAAGGATTTTTACGTACGGAAACGTTGTGGTCGAAGAAAAAGAGCACCCATAAGGCGAACCCGAAGGGGAGAGCAATTCCGACCCACTTCCCATCGAGCAACCAAAACTTCACGAGCCAAGATCGGCCTCCAGCAGGGCCGAATGCACCACCAACGGGTAGAGTGTTTGGGTTAGCGGCATTGAACCTTCCCCAATATGCAATGCCGGAAGACGCAACAAGAGCGATGGGCATTCCATAATCCGCGAAGAATCTCCTGACTTGGCGGTGGAAGAAAAACGATTGCGATAAAGTTTGGAGGGAGAAGCCGATGACGACCATCAGCAGGGCGCAGATGATTCCCACCAAGGCACCTTCTTCTCCAGGGCCAGAGTATGAGGCAGGGAATTGCCTTGTGATCACTTGGACACCGTACTGCAAGTAAACCCAGGAAACATAGAAACCAAAGGTGTCGCATGAGAACAGCGTGACATATCTCAGGAAGTTACACCCTTAAGGTTTGAAGACAGGATTAGGTATGTTATGGGGTGAGTTTTCTACTCACAGTTTAGTAGAGCCGAAATCCAGTGGAATATCGCAGCCCAAAGGTATACCCATCCCATAAACTGCAGGTAATCCGGAGCGTCCGAAATCCTGTCCAGGATGTCGTAAATCGTCTTGTTCAAAACGGTGATAGGACCTGCGGCGGGAGGATGAGTATGTTAGACTCATCGGCGTTCCAACACATAAAAACGTGCCCGTAACGCCTGCTATGCATAACGGTTGTCCACCAAACACCGAGAATACCCCAGCAGCCATTGCAGAAGAAAGTAAAACCTCCGTAACACCATACTTTCCAGTAGTCTCGATGAGATCTAAAGAGAAGGCGATCCCTGGAAGGACGCTGAAGGCGGTTACGTAAGTTTGGTCGCTTTTTACAAGCACAAGAAACACTATACTTGGCAAAGAAAATGAGCGTAGTCGCCGGAACCACTCGATAATTCCAGGCATCTATCCAGTCGCTGGCGTAATAGGGAGTACGAGACCAAATGTCATTCCAAATACCAGCCCCAATCCTCAGGGATTTAATGCCCTCCAGGGGACCTGGTTTTGATCCAGCGGCGGGTCTGTCAGGAGACCGTAACGTGACTGAGGGACCGGAGCCACCGGACAACCCGTCAATGGACGCCCTCGCCGATGTCGAGGGTAGACCGCCTCCCACCAAGGGCTGGTTCATTCCGACGTGCCCAACGTTCGAGGACATCCAGCCAGAGACTGTGGTATTGAACAACTAGTCTTTGATGACTTTCCCACGACTGCGGGCCATCGGGTTCAGGAAGGCAAAATAGTTTGTGCTAGACGTAGCTAATGTTTACGTAGATTGCGGGTATATGCATGCCAGTCGCACGCAGGCACAAAGAGAAACTACAGCGGGTTCCTCAGGCGATACCGTTTAATGAGGATATCCTGCACCCCCTCCTGGGCGGCAATTCTACCATGGCCCCCGTACTTTGTTTCCACAAAAGCCAGCTTGACTCCGTCGGAACGAACAACCTCGTTCACGACAAACGCATCATTCGTCATTCTTGAAATCGTGACAGCGTCATCCTGAAGTTTACGGTATTCCTGGTGTTTGGTTTTGAGTGCGGTGAACTCCTCTTCGGATGTGGAGAAGGGAAGAGCATGGAACGAAGGGGGCGCCGGACCCAGAACCGACGAAATTAGCTGATCAAAAACAAGAATCCCATGAGAAATCGGGGTGTTGTCGTCATCGTGGGAATGGACGATTGTGACTGGGGATTTGATGTCGTGGATACGTTCAAGGGTTTGGAATTGTGTGTAGGTGCATGCCAACAGCAACTCTAGGAGTGTGGGTGAGTCGGGGATATTCGAGAAACAGTTTTGTGCATACCCCATCCCCCGGGAATCAGTTTCACCGGCCGCAAAACCGGGATTCCTCCTAGAATGAAGGTCTCCATTTGGTGGGGAATGCTAGCTTGGCTGCCCATTATAACAAGGCCTCGGAAGAGTTGGCCGAATTCTCCCTCAGCCTGCCCCACGCTTTGGGTTGCGATACCGGCGCCAAGACTGTGCCCGATGACCAATATATCCTCGGGCTTCGCGCCCTGACCAACCAGCCATTTGATGGCAGATAATGCATCGTCTATGGTACCGCGCTCGGTTGGGTATCCGGTGCTTTCGGCAAACCCTCGATAATCGATTGCGAGGACATTGACTTGCATACGTGAAGAGAAGGTGGAATATATCTGGACCCTCGTGGGAACAGCACGAGTTGCAGCGTTTCCATGGAGGTACAAAACCGTTGGGTACGCTTTCAAGGCCGCGGGGACGAGAGATTCAGCTTTGAGAGCATTGTCCGCTTCCGGGAGTATCCTCGATCTGAAGAACGGTTCGGAGAACGTGAACCATGAGCCGAGAGTGACATTGTCCGTACTCGTGAGCATGAGGTTTACGGTTTTGAGGGCTATTGACCAGTTAAGTCCAGCAAGCTCACGGGAAGGCGAGGAGGACACACGGGATAGCCCAAACTCTTCAGGACGGGAGAAATTGGCACCCCATGGCAGTTTCAAGTTGTGCATAAAGATAACACTGGGTTTTCAGACATCAGTGCAACTCGGACATTGTGTGCTTTTCAGACACGCACTTGCGTTGTACCGGAGGGGTGAGGAGGGAAAGGATTGCGAGAAGATACACAATGCCAGCCGCCGTAAGTGCGTGCCTAGATTGCCAACCCACCATGCATCATGCGTCAAGGCGTAGTCAATCACCGAAACTAATGGCGCAAACCTCAGTCGTTCTGGGATGTATAAGAGGCCGGCACGTTTTGGTGGCGAGGCCACGGTGGGCGTTTTGGGCTTTTCGTTCGCGTTCTCACCCATGGCGGCTGATGTGATGTTGAGCTGAGTATGTGGCCGAGGACATCAACATCAACGTTTCAGACGCGATCACCCAGGCGCCCCGGTCACGCCACGATGATGGCGCTGTGTGGGGGGAATGCAAGACGTGTTGAGATGAAAACCGAGGAACAATGTGTACGGTATCTTTAGTTGTAGTTACACTGTGCAGTCCATATGTTATGATGCTGTGACAGGAGGTGGCCGGTATTTTACAACCCATGGATGTTGCCGAACCTGGGTTAGGAGCAATCGCTCGGCAGGGTTCTTCCTCAATAGCTGCGATTTAGATGGAACCATCAGAAGCGCGAGTGGAGGGAGGGACCAGGGAGGCTTACCCTTCGAATAAGGTCGGCCGCCTCGGATGACACGGAGTCCGGGATGCGTAGATCCACCTTACAGATCCTACGATATGTTGCTACAATGGGCGTAAGATAAGGTAGAGGGGTTAGAAGCGAAAATCCTTACCGTGTTGACCACTCAGATCTTCAAAGGGCGGTTTTCCGACCAAGAACTCAAAGGTCAAGACGCCGAGAGCCCAATAATCGACCTTCTCAGAATGTTCCCTCCCTTCGATCATTTCGGGGGGTAGATAGTCCAATGTCCCGCACATGGTTTTCCTCCTATTCGAGGGCGCATGAACGCTCCACCCAAAGTCACCGATCTTGAGTTCACCATTGATTCCGATGAGGAGATTCTCGGGCTTGATGTCCCGGTGGATTACGTGTTTGGAGTGGAGGTAGATGAGAGCGTCGGCCATCTGATCAACGTAAACAGCACTTCGGCGTTCGGAAAAGCGGCCATACTTCATGAGCTGTTTGTACATCTCACCCTTTCCAGCGAATTCAAGCATGAGGAAGACGCGGTTCTCGTCATGGAAGTAGCCATAGAGACGAAGGATGTTGGGGTGCCTAAGGTTTTGTTGGATCTCGATTTCGCGTCGGATCTGTTTCTCAACCCTGGACTCTACAATCTCCTTCTTGTAGAGGCACTTGAGGGCGAGGATATAGTGGGGTTCGACCTTTGTCCGAACCATGTAAACGTGCCCGAACCGGCCTTTACCCAGTGGACGACCAATGTCAAAGTCATACAGGTGCCAATCGCGAGTTGGTCGTTCCCTGTCAAGGGGATGAGAGCCGGTCAAAGGGAACGTATAGGATAGGAGGTCCTCACTCTGAATAGCTAGAGTTTATGTTGAGTAACTCCTCAGTCTCCTCTGAGGCAGGTTCGCGAGCGGCGGCGGCGCCGTCATTGTCTAGGCCACCATCATACGACCCAATCTCGTTGACCGAGGGTTGCGGGAGCGGGGGGCTGGGGGTGGGTTCAGGTTGGGAGGATGAGGTTGTGGAAACAATCGGCTCGGTCGGTGACTTTGATCTAGACTCAGAGGGTTTCACTGGCGCAGCCTTTGGCTTGACGGTTTGGTTGAGGGTGGCAGAGGGTTGCTTCTTGACGATGGTGGCGGTACTCTTTGTGGGAACAAACTTGGGCTTTTGGGACTTATTGAGGGATGTGGAGGAGGCGGCCTTTTTAACAAGGGGATGGATGGTGGTCGTTGGGGGTTTCTGTGGTAAACGAGTGGAAGCTGAATTCGATCTGGTGTGTCCTGGTGCCGGCGCAGCATACTTGGAGAGCAACTTGGAAACACTGGTCTGGGAAGGTTGCTTGCGCAACGCCCCAATCGTCGGTTTCGTAGGTTGCTGTTTATTGAGATCCAGGGCAGACATCTGCCTGGTGACCGTTGCGACGGAGTTGGACATGGTGTGGGATGGTATCGCTCACTCGCTGGTTGAAGGACAACGCGCAGGTGGTTCAACTTGCGGTTTCGATCTCCGACGCGTCCAGGTCACATGTCGCTGTTTCCCACGCCTGCTCATCCCACACATCGGACATCCCAGGGGTGGAGGAACTTGTGCGATCGTTCTGACCGTTGAGGCTGTAGTTTACGTGCGTGCAGTTTGACAACGTACGCAAATCACGATAATGAGGGTGGGAAACATGTAAGCATGAGGTCCGCGCCTTCGACCCTGTTTTTTTTTTTTTGCATCTGTACCTCGGAGAGTCACCTGTAGCCTACATATATGCGTGCTAGGATCCCTGCAATTTCCCTTGCTCCAAAGGTTTCTTTTTAAGTTGCCTCGAATTGACCTCAGCTGGGATTCGGAAATGGATGGATTACTGTGGGCGCGGAGTTGGAAAATAGTTCGGAGAATTGCGGGTCACTTGGCTCGTTCCGACTCTTGCTCGACTTTCTGTTCAGACGCACACTCTTTCCAAAATCCTCCATGGTCTCAAGAACTCTCTCCGCGTCCTTGACCCGTTCGCTGAGGACCGTCTCTAGGAACTCGGTACGCTCCAAACCATCTCTTACAGATCCACTGAGTTTGCTTAACTTCTGCTGACAGAGTCGACCACTGAGGACGTTCGCGACAGCGACCAACCTCTCCCCTATAACCCAAACAACCACCCTTTCGAGTGGTCTTACCGTTGCTACAGAGTCTCACCCCCATGCTCAGACCGCTACAGTCGGTGTCTGGATAGATGCCGGTTCCAGGGCGGAGACTGATGCCACCAACGGAACCGCTCACTTCCTCGAGCACATGGCGTTCAAGGGTACCGGCCACCGTTCCCAACACGCACTGGAGCTTGAGGTTGAGGATATTGGTGCCCACCTCAACGCCTACACATCCCGGGAGCAGACAGTCTACTACGCCAAGAGCTTCAAGAAGGATGTTCCCAAGGCTGTTGAAATCATCAGTGATATCCTCCAAAACTCCAAGCTTGACGCGTCTGCCATCGAAAGGGAGCGGGACGTTATCTTGAGGGAGCAACAGGAGGTTGACAAGCAGTTGGAAGAGGTCGTTTTCGATCACCTCCACTCAGTCGCTTTCCAAGGTTCGCGTCTCGATCCAACTTTTTCTCTCCCATCTGACTTACCTTCTACCAGGTCAACCTCTTGGCCGGACCATCCTTGGACCAAAGGCCAATATTCTCTCCATCAAGCGCGATGACCTCTCTAACTACATCAAGACCAACTACACTGCGGACCGTATGGTCTTGGTTGGAACCGGTGCCATCGATCACCAAGAGCTCGTCTCTCTAGCTGAGGAGCACTTCTCTTCCCTCCCTGTTTCCCCCAGCCCCATCCCTCTTGGTCGCCTTTCACATCCCAAGACGGGATTCATTGGCTCTGAGGTTCGCGTCAGGAATGACGAGCTTCCCACTGCCCACGTTGCCATCGCCGTGGAGGGTGTGGGCTGGAGCTCCCCTGATTACTTCCCAATGCTCGTCATGCAATCGATATTCGGAAACTGGGATCGCTCCTTGGGATCCTCGTCGCTCCTCTCCTCCCGCTTGTCTCATATCATTTCCTCCAATAATCTCGCGAATAGCTTCATGTCGTTCTCAACCTCTTATTCCGACACCGGTCTCTGGGGTATCTATCTCGTGAGCGAGAACCTCATGAACCTTGATGACCTCACCCACTTCACCCTAAGAGAGTGGACGAGAATGTCAATTGCCCCCACGGAGGTGGAAGTCGAGAGGGCCAAGAGTCAGCTCAAGGCTAGTATGCTCTTGGGCTTGGATGGAACTACCGCCATTGCTGAAGATATTGGACGGCAATTGGTCACCAGCGGCAGGCGGATGACGCCCAAGCAAATTGAATTTGCCATCGACGCCGTTACCCCCGAAGAGATCCAGCGTGTTGCCCAGAAATACCTCTGGGACAAGGACGTACGTCATGCCTCATGCCCCTCCCGCTGGTCCCCCGTTGAATATTTCCTTCCAGATTGCTCTCGCTGCCGTTGGTTCAATCGATGGTCTACTCGACTACAGTCGCATCCGCAACGACATGTCCTCTATGATTTATTAATTCGACACTTCATACGTAGAAACCCCGTTTACGGTAGAACAAACATTAAAATTGACCTTCGTAATCTGAGAGTATCGTCTGGACACACGAGCGAACTCGAACTGCAAGCCCACCACATGGACATCTCTTTTGCAAACTAGAGGGAATTTGTGGTCAAGACGTCGCCCAATTTTGATGATCGAGTGTAGAAACCTTGGAGCGCATCACGTCTCCTCCCTCCCCCTCGATGAGTGCTATGTTACCCAAAGTCACGGCAGTCGTCAAGCCCGCCTCTAGAGGCAGTCTGCGACCTACCCGACGCGCACCAGAGATACGCAGGCTTCTGAAGAGGGATGAACGCGGTTTGCCAATCCCACATATCAAGAGCCTCGTCCTCCGAGACACCCACCGGTCACGGCTGCAGGACCACTATTACAACACCCTCCATGATGACCTTATGTACATGACATACGTACACGAGTCTGCTCCACGCCCTCCACCACGAACAATCCGTCTCGCCTACGATCCGGAGGACCCGTACACAAAAAACCGTCATAACCCGCCGGTCGGTGGTTCACAAATCGGGAAAAAGCCCCCTCCCCCTTCTACCCCTCAAAACGTCGTCCAGCTTGAACGCATTCAAATTCACACCATGGTTAAGGAGGCAATTAACAGCAAGAGCAACCTCTTAGGCGCGATTGCCGCGTTCCGTGCTATCTCAGGGGAGAACCCCCAAGGTGGTGGAGTTCACACTTCGGAAGGCGTGCAAATTGTCCGCGCCGTGAAGACTGTCGGAGGTTGGTCACGCACGGGAGCGCCACTGGGTGTCAAGGTCGACCTGAAGGGGCCGAGAATGTACGACTTCTTGTCAACTCTCGTCGAGTTTGTTCTCCCCCGCCTGCGCGAGTTCAACGGTGTTCAATTGCCCGGCTCCTCTTCGAATATGCAAACTCCTGCTGGGGTCAGTGGAGTCGTCAGCTTCGGTCTGCCACCGGAAGCCATGGGGCTATTCCCGCAGATCGAAGTTAACCTTGATTCGTACCCGAAGAGTTATGGAATGCACATACATTTCATCACTAATGTGGAGGGACAGGGGGCACAAAATAAGGCTAGGGGTTTGCTCAGCGGATTTGGCGTACCGTTCGTTCGAAAGTAATTTTCATGGTACGTCCTCGTTATCTCTCGCCTTTTGGCTTGTCCTACACGAGCTAACCCACGTTCTTAACCCAAGGCAATCTCTCTCTCCCACTTGATAAAATTAGAAGTACCTCAGAACCCTCTTTACATTAATACGGAGAATTATTGCTGTTGACGTACACAAAAGAGGACAACGAAAACAAAACACAAAATGCGAACGAAAACACTCTGGAAGCGCAGTGCAGACAACGAAATTACGACTTCTCGACCTTTTGCCATTGAATGTCATTCAGTCGGCTCCTCGACAGCCGGGTGCGACCCCCGCTGGTGCCACTCGATCCTGAGGACTCCGAGTTGGTGTTTGCTGGTTCCTGCAGGAGGGGACGGCCCACATGTCGAGTCAACAGGACATTCTCTGATGTAGTCCTCCTCGCTTTCTTCTTATACCTCGGAGTCCCAACCCCGCCGGTTATCCCCTCTCGTAAGGACGTAGAGCTTCCCAAACTAGCAGAGATACTGGGTTTTAGGGCTGGAGCGATGGTGGGCATAATCTCTCTCGCCAGCTCCCTCACCAGGACAGCCCCATCTTCCTTGCTAAGCTTGGCGACTATTTCGTAGATCCCATATCTCTCGACCAGTATCGCGCGGTTAGGATGGACGTCACAGACCGTCTTGACGATCCTCAAGAGATTAAGTCGAACAAGTGCCCTGCTATGCCCAAGCCGGTCGACAACGCGTTTGAAAAACTGTGATTTGGCAATTCCGATGGCGATGTTGGTGGACAGACGACAAATCTTCAAGAAGGGGTCCAACAGCCCCTCGAATGAGTTGGCTTTGGCGGAGACGAAACATTTTAGCAACGCTTCCAACGTCTCTGGTTTCAGGAGTCGGTCTTCAACCCGAGCAGTTTCGTCTTGCAACCTGCATGGTGTGAATGGTACCGGACGTAGTCGAACAAGACGGCGAACACCGACCAAGAATGAATCGCTTCCAGCGCGCTGACCAGGAAGTAAGGATCACTCAAGAGCTTCACATACATCCCTAGTCCATCGTGCTGCCACAAGAGTTTCCTGCAGCTCTTCCCAGCGCTTGCGAGGTCACATAAAATCGGGAGCGCAAACTGTTTGAGAGGGGACTTCGATTCGATGACACGCTTCAAGCTGGGAATGATGCCAGCCTGCGCAGCCTCCTCCTGCCGGGACTTGTTCAACCGACAGAGGTTGAAACATGTTTGGAATATGTGATTAGAGACCTCCTGTCAACTGAATAAGCGTGACGCTGGGAACACGGGTGTGAAGATGCTTACCGCGTTATATGATCCAGAACTCTGTTCGTCCAGAAGCCGAATAAGAATTTCCAACGCATTCGCATTCTGTAACACTTCAAGCAAAGTGGCATTCATCGAAAGGTGTTTGACAGCCTTCAGCATATTCACGAGGTATTGCGGTTCCAAAAGTTCGCATGCCCGAAGCAAACCTAGAAGGGTGTTTGGGACGGGACCCCGAGCCCTTGAACGGAATGGAATACTTACGCCGCACGATCTTCCTTGTCCCCAAAGCATTCCGAACGTGAATGTCCGATTGTGTCACTTGCGAGAACACCAGTACAATTTGAACGATTTTTTTCTTCACCTGATCTGCGACTTCACCACGGGTTGCCATCATGTTGAGGAGAGCGGATGTTAATGGATCTAGCAACCCCTCCCGAATGAACATTCGACAAAAGTCGTTCTTGGTTGTAGGACTCTGAAGTTCGAAGACGCTACCGATTCCATTTAAAGCATCGACGACAAGCTCGGTTTGCTCGGCATAATCTTCGTCTAGAAGATCGACTAGCACCTTCAATCCTCGACATCTAAAAGGGATCAGCCCCAGGTAATGGATCTCAATTCCCGACGTACGAGATGAACATCTGTAAGGTGAGGACAGATGTATTGCACAGGAGGCGGATGAAATTTGATGCCTCAAGTCGGCATTCAGAAGGGTACTTCTTTGAAGCAAAACCTTTGAGGTCCTGTTAGTGCAGCGCCACTTATTGCAGTGGGAGATCGGTTTACCCATCACAACCGGAATCCCACTGATAGAAAGTCAACGTGCTGTAACAACCAGGGAAACCAGATTGGTACATACCCAATCAAACAAAAACTTTCAAGAAATCCCGCGTCTTCGGTAACAAGCTATGAGGGATGAGGACACTTCCGATTTATGGATGTATGAGGAGGAACGTACTAGATTTACGATGTGGAGGAGTTTCATGTTCACCTCCCTTGAACAATTTCCTTCCAAGACTTCCAGTATCGCAAGCATCCCATGAGAAGAAACGAGCTGCGAGAGCATTTCCGGGGTTTCTGTGAGGATGATGAGCTGGGTAGAAGTGATTATCAGTGGGGATTGCGAGAGAAAGGAAAACCGGATGGATACCAGTTGGTTACATGCTTCCTGTAACTGAAAGTCAGGTGCAGCGGGTGTGAGTTCGTCGATCAGTTGGTTAACCGAGTTACAGAGGCGGGCATGCTTGTCCCTCTGGAGGTTGGCCTCCAAGTCATCTTCTGCGAATCCTTCGTCAATCTGTGAGAGTTCAATGTTATGCGGCGGCAGGAGGGGACGATTTGCCTCACCTCCGCAAATGGATCTTCTTCATCGGAGTGTTCATCTCCAAGCTGAAGAGATTATATCAGCCCTAGAAAGCGTCCACGAATTCGAGACTATACCGACCCACGATTTGCTCGAAAGTCTTGTTGTAAGCTGAAGCGGTGGTGCCGCTGTCGTTGCATAAACATAAAGAGTGCTAACTTACGTCATGGATACTCACTTGAGCTGCTTGGCTTAGCAAAGAACACGTCGTCGTAGTCTTCATCGTCTGTCTCTGTATATTTGTTGAACTCCGCGCTTTTGCTTGACACGCGTCTGACCTCGGATCGGCCATAAGACCCAGCGCTAGAAGATGACCGGGAGTGGGAGCGGGCAGACTTGGGTCCACTGGATGGTTGAATGGGTTGAACGAGCGGACTGAGAGATTGTCGCTTGACGTCGGATATAGGCGCCGCCATAGGACCAGGACTGATATGAGTAATCCCGATTGCCTTGATATCGTCAGGGTGGAAGAGACCCTTTTTTGAAGGGTTCTTGTTCTACGACATGGTGAGCTGCGGACGCAGTAGAGGAGGAATGAAAAGGTTGTACCCGGAAGTCCGCGACTTTCCCAAGTAATTGCTCATCATCTTCATCAACTGCCAGGTCAGAGTAATCTTCGACAATGGGGCCGATATCCGTAGAAGGGGGTTTCGCAAGCGGGATGGTCATACCAGGACCGGAGGGACTGCGTGTGGGTCGTATTGTCCGCGCGTTATCATCAGTCTCCTGCCCCCACTCCTCCGTGGCAGGTTTGTCAAGGGCTGTGTATTAACATGAGAAAAAATTCCCGAGCCTTACACGGAACAACGTTGCCTTGTAATTTTGTCAGGGATATACCCTCCTCGAAATCGTCGTCCCAGTTATCGGTTTGTTCTTCCGGCGGCTGGAGGACAAAGTGAAGGGGCATCGGTTCACGAATCTGAGTAGAAATGAGAGGTTTCATGTTCGTGTTGGACAGCGTGCCGGCTTTCCATGCATTAAGCATGGAGACAGTCGACTGGGAACCGCTAGAGGTAGAAGATGACAGAGCGTTGGTAGACCCTGCTGGAAAAACCGAGTCGGTGGGGGAATGCGGAGAGGGAGGCCGGTAGTGTGATCCTGGGCGACTTCGTACGGGATGTTTTGAAGGTCGCGAAGGAGCTAGAACAGAATTACGAACGTCCGTTGGAGATCTAAGAGCACGTACACCTCAATGCTTCGTTCCACTCTTGAACTTTCAGCACCGCATCGTCAAAGTTATAGTTGCTACGCGGTCTCCTACCGTCGGCAGCAGACGGCGTCCCCTGTTGCGCTTCGAGCTGTTTCCGTGCTTGAACCATCCATGGATGTCGAAGGAGCTTCTTTGCGGAGATACGCAGGTTCACATCCTTCTGGAAACAATGGTAAAGGAAGTCCTTCACAATTGGTGAAGCTCCCTCTGGTATTGGAGGACAGTCATCCTGCACTATCCGAAAGAGGGCGGGCATCGGATTCAGAAAGTGATATGGTGGTTTCCCCTCGAGTAATTCAATCACCACACAACCTACGCTCCTACGTGGAGTTCATTACCCAGTTTTCGTCCAAGAAGTTGTTGACGTACCAGATATCAGAGGCCGTTGTAGCACCAGATTGTTCGATAACCTCAGGGGCCACTGCGGGAGACTTGAGCGATATGCCAAGAGAACAAAATCTCGAGACATACTCCAGTATGGGCTGCCGACGACGGCGTCATCGCGGGCTGCGGTTGTAGTATTTGCGGCAACCCCAAAATCAGCGAGTTTAACACAGCCGTCCTTGTTCGTTAAAATGTTTGCGCCCTTGATATCCCGATGTATCACACCCTGGTCATGAAGATATACCAATCCTTCGAGGACCTGGCATATGTACACGGCTACTAGATTCTCTGGAAACTTTCCGAACCGTTTGCAGATGGCGTGTAAGGACCCATTCTCGCAGAACCTGCGGAATCAAATCTAAGGAAAGGGTCTGGGAACACAAAACATGACACACTCCAGGATGATGTACAGGAATTCTCGTGTCTTGAAGAACCCCTTGTATTTGACGATGTTCGGATGCTGAACCTGGGTCAGCAGGTGGAGTGGACTTGATATAGACACGCACATTCAGATTCTTGAGCAAATCAATCTCTGACTGAGGCGTGCAAGTGAGTGGTCGGGACGAGGGTACAGGAACGATCACCTACCATGATTTGGGATATCTCGCCCTTCGGTATATTGGCCAGCGTAATTTCCTTTACGGCCACAGTCTCCCCCGTGGCCCAATTGAGGGCACCTAGGCGCAAGTGAGGATGCCGTTTGGCGTGGAGGAGTTGAGAGAGCGCACGATAAACCTGACCGAACGCGCCTTTTCCGAGACAATCACCGAGTTGCTGAGACGGCCACCGTGAGCGAACTCGCAAAACAATGGTGTTCGCGACCGTACATAGTCATTTAGCAACTTTGGAGTGCCGTTTCCAGAACTTGAGGGTGTATTCGCACCTGGCGATGGCGATGGCATGTGGATCGGTATGCGGGGGGGGGGGGTATACCGTCGGCGTGGGGCTCTTCAAGAACGAGGAAAAAGAAAGAGAGTGGGTTCGGACGCGAGGATTGCTGTGTAAGTGGCTTCCACTTTGACTCTCGAGTTCAAACGTTTATCCACCGTCGCGATCGTGGCAGACGGGCTTTATCAACCTTATAAGTAAACGTGATCGTGGCCTGCCTTGCAGTGGCTGCCGGCATCCTGAGAAATTGATGATATCCTCCATTCCGTATTCTACAATCCAAGGAAAAACAAACAAATACTAATTACGGTATCCGATGGAAATAGTGAATAAGTAGGCGAGTCAACGTGCGATACAAGTACACAATGTTTTCCTTGCTGTAGTACGCTGTAGTATTCGTAGTGTGGGGTAGGGATCAGCAAAAGAATGATGTTAGTTCGTCCAGAGAGAAGTAAACACAATCAGCGGCAAAACGCGTCTGGGCATATCAAAAGATACGACAAAGGTGAGACGCGATTGAGGGGAATGAAGTTCAGCCCGGTAAACAACGATGTCCAAACGAAAATAATCCCAAAAGAAAAGAAAGAGTCATGGGTAAATCAAGCACGATTACATCCATAAAGCGGACTCGGGGGCGGCAAGAGCGGGTCCGCAACCGTATGATCAAAGGAACTCTGTACCCTCGAGTGTCGAGGCACGCCAGGTATTGGTGGTCCACTTGACGACGTTCGCGTCCTCGAGGAGGTTGGTCGTGCGTCACCGCCCCCGTTGGACGACCTGTGGCGGTCATAAGCCCCCACTCCAACCATTGAATCCCTATCTCCGAACTCCCTGCCCCAACCTGGGTCCGCATCTTCCGTAAGCGGAGATTCAACGGCGGGGATATATTCGGAATCGTTCCACCCAACCCATGGACTAGATTGAGAGATGAGGAGGGGTTCTGATGGGTTGGGTCCACTGAGGGCCCGAAAGTGCGTGCTAGACTGGTCGCTCCTTCGGCGACTCGAGTCCTCCATACCCAGCAGCCCTGGTGAAGTTGGAGGAAAGGCCGTGAGACCGAGCCTCCGGGATAGCCTGGCTTCGTCTGGTTCCCCAATTCCCATCCCCGCCATCGTGGCTTGGTCCGGGAATGATGAAAAGGAGCGTGAAGTGGTGGAATTCCTCCCCTTTTTTCCTTTTCCGGGCCTGCCGAAGTAAACCAACCCAAACTCGTCGACCAACATTTCCTCGCCGTGGTCCTGATCGTCTTGCCCAACCTTGGTCCGTAAGGTGTCCTCTGTGTAGGTTGAGTGGGTATCTTTACGTGACATGTATTCGTCAAGTTTGAGGTCTCGTAACTGAGCCGCACTAAAACTACCGGTACCCGCTGCCCCGGACTGCACGCGCTCAATGTCCTCGGGTAAGTCGGACGGGTTCTCGACATCTGAACCGTTGATAGTGTTGAGTTGTCGAACCTTCCCCAGGGTCTTGTTCCACTTCCTCCTTTGCCACCAGAACCGAACGGCAAATAGCAAAAGCGCAAGGGCAAAGGCGCCGACCAGCCCCAAAAGAACCTTCAACCCGACTGATAATCCGTGGTTCGATACACCTCCCGATGCAGACTGTTTCGATCCATCATCAGGGGAGCCGGCAGATGACAGCGGTCGGCCGAGTACTCTGACGGTGTGGAATTCATCCATGGCAACACCAGGGTCCGTGAGGCTTATAAGCCCAAGTCTCGGACGGAGCTGAAACGCCTGGTGGTTCTTCGCCGCCCCCGTATCGAAAGACCCGTTTGCGAGGGGAACATCATGGGCGAGGACCGTGTATACACTCCGAAGGAATGGGACGCCAAGGATCATATCGCCGAGCCGAGCCGAGGACAGAAGTTCGTCCGCAGCTTGGATCGTACCAATGCACGTCTGCGAGGATTTATCTTGGCCAGTTGTGAGGTCCAGGGGATGAAGGGGGATGTCCATGCCGTTTGCGGAGATAGTCATGTTGAGGGGGGTTTTGCATGGGACGTAGTCTGGAAACTTATTGTTATTCTGCTGGTGGATGGGAGGAATCCGGTTCACTCACAGCTTTTATCCTGAGCAGGGTGGATATCCAGTGCCCCGTAAATACCGTTTGCAATGGCAGATGTCGTAAGGATCACGGGCACTCCTGTATCCAGAACAGCGGTCGGGAAGGCTGAGCCGCCGCTTGATGGACCGGTGTTTACCTCTTTTCGCACCCCATCTACGTAGACCGTTATCGCTGTGACGCTGATTTTCCAAAACATTGCACCGTTGCCTTCGGAAACAATGTTGGAATAACGGACTTTGCTCGGATCAGAGACGTGATCAGCAGGGTGCCTGCCGATCCCCAACAATGATGGAATTTTGGTAGAGCCAGGTCGTTCAAGAAGGAAGGAAATGAAACGTGAAGCTGGAGCGCCATCCATCCCAAAGAGGTTCGACGCCCAAGTAGCACCATCTGGGCCGGTGGGGACCCCTGCCTGGAGACTGGAGACTATGACTGAATTGAGGGGCAATGCAAGTCCAAGGATACCGCTAAATGCATCCAGTGGCTCGTCCTTGACTTCGCTAGCGGCAGCTAAGGTACCAACAATGAAGACAACGCAGGGTGACCGAGCAAGATAAGGCGTACCGAGTGCTTGGTGCTCGAGAGTGTAACCACCGACACTGACCTTGTCCCAAACGATTGGACCAGCCGCTCTGCCGGCAATGTAATTAATCTCGAAAGACTTTCCTGTAGCAAGGGACCCAGAGGGGTCGTAAAGGCGACCGCCCGCACCGCCACAGGTTGTGCACGATGATGAGGCTACCCACTGACTCTGCGTCAAATCGACATGGTGGGGGGAGACTCAAGGAAGACGGACCAAATCTGACGACCCTGTGTCGAACTGGAGGGGGAATTGTTGGTTGTTCTCGCCAACTGTGACATTGAGGACGTATGTGCTGAAGATTGAATTAGCCAAGGATGCGGGTATCACGATTCGATTAAATGCTCGGCAAAGAACAGGCCGCGGATCCTTGTGGGGGGGAGACTCACGGTGAGCCAGACTTGGTGTAGACGAACTGGAGAGGAATAACGACTCCATCCGCGCCGCCGGGGCCTTCCATTAAAGGTGTTCTCTTTGCTGATGGTTTCTGTCCGTCACGTAAGTCCACGCGCCGGGTCCGGCCACGCGTCCGAGCGGCGAGGGGAGGAAGTTAGGGAGGGGAGGTGGTCACACGGCACTGGCGCGAGCGGTGTCGGTCAAGGCGGGGGGGAAGAGAGAGAAAGGTACCCGAGATCAGCGGAATGGATTTGGCACATATGGGGAGGGCGAACCCTCCGCCCATTGCTGGCCTTACCCATCCTGGGTTTGTAGTCTTTTGTAGTCACGGTAACAAACGAGTTGTATACGAGACTACAAAAATAACAAATGATGACAAAGGGCGTCGGCGCTTCCCCTGACGCCGGGGCAGTGGGCTGTGACCTAGGACGTGACTGTGTGACAGAACCGCCCTTCACAAGAGGCCGTCAACAGCGACGACGACTTGGACCACAACCACGAACAATGGCTGAAATCAGAAGAAAACTCGTCATCGTAGGCGATGGTGCTTGTGGAAAGGTATGTACTCTCAACTACCTTCTCTCGACGTCACCTCATCCTCTTGTCCCCTCTAGACTTGCCTGTTGATAGTCTTTTCGAAAGGAACCTTCCCAGAGGTTTGTGTCGACATTTTCCCCCCTTCTCCGAACCTGACGATCCCATCTTCAACCAGGTTTACGTCCCAACCGTCTTTGAGAACTACGTTGCAGATGTAGAGGTTGATGGAAAACACGTTGAACTCGCATTGTGGGATACCGCCGGCCAGGAAGACTACGACCGCCTCCGTCCACTTAGCTACCCAGACTCCCACGTCATCCTCATCTGTTTTGCCGTTGACTCGCCGGATTCCTTGGACAACGTTCAAGAGAAGGTTTGTTTCCCCAGTCCTGTTTTCTTCGGATTGCGACTCAACCTGCTTTTAGTGGATCTCTGAGGTCCAGCACTTCTGCAGCGGTCTACCCGTTATCCTTGTTGGTTGCAAGAAGGACCTCAGGCGTGACCCTCGAGTCGTTGAAGAACTTAGGAGGGCCAACCAGCGACCAGTCACTCCTGAAGAGGTACGACACCATCCATTGTTTTTGATGATCGGTCACTCATGTGCTGTTAGGGCATGGCCGTAGCGCAAAGGATCGGCGCCAGGAACTATTTAGAGTGCTCAGCACGGACTGGTGAGGGGGTCAGGGAAGTCTTCCAGCACGCTACTCGTGCGGCTCTCTTGACCCGAACTAAGAAGAAGTCCCATCACTCGTGCCTTGTCATCTAACTCACCAAGGGCGCCACCGCCCCATAGTTATCGCGAGACTTGCCTCATACCCTCCCTGTCCGCTTTCTCTCATGTCATTTCTTACGTTCCGCCAGGAGCATTGTCCGCTGTTGCCTTGCCATCTGTATACTCCTTATTATACGAGCCTCCATGCATCACGTCTCCGCTCCAGTACTTGTCATCCATAATACATCCTGTCGTGTTTCTACCTCAGCCTTGGTGCCCATTCAACGTCTGCACAACTTCAGGAAAAAGGATTGCTGCCCCGGCAGATACATGATGGTAATCGGCAACCAAGCCAGCGATCGTGTTTTTGTTTTGTCCCCGCCAAAAATGACACCCTCGATGGCCACGGCGATAAAAAATTTGGAACACGATATTTGGCTGACAAAACTCGCGCGCCAGCCATAACAGATGTAGTACGATATGCCCTGGGGTTAAAAACACGAAAAATTGTATATTACGAGTGGCCATCGCGAATACGGGCGGAGGGGGTCTGGTCGGTCGGGAAACCGCAGAAAATGGTGCGACAAGTCCCTCGTTTTTATAGCTGTTACAGAAATAGTTGGCCAGATCGATTTTCGCGTATTAGAACAGTCCAGCTCGATAAAGGGCATTCTCGTTCAGTTCCAGCCAGTCCACGGCTTCGTTGTCATCGCCTTCGACGATTCAAGGGACACTGCCCACGCTTTGTATCCTGCAAATCTCCATTCACGGCGCTACCCTTTCCGCTCATTTGTTATCGCCAGTGATATTGAGAAAGGTTCGCTGGCCGGTTTGCCACAATTCATCTGCCCTTTGAATGCGCAACTCATATGTTGTTCTGCTTCCTTACTTCCAGGTCGTGCCCGGTCCAAACGCCTTCCTGACGAGGCCCTTGTATTGGTTTCCATTGAGGACAGTGTTTTGAGCGAGAATCAGATGCACGACCTCCTTGCATCCTTTGGTTACCTTCAATCATTCTATCCTTCCAGCAGTGTACGTTTTTCCTAAACCATTCACCTCTCGTACCTGACCAGTTGATCGCTTGTTTGTTGGCATAATCTTATATCGCAGAGTATTCCAACTCTCGGTGTACCCAGGCGTTTGTCAATAGCGCGCATGTATTGCGCATCGATGGGCTCGTCTCCGTGCCGAACTCGTCACCTCCAAAGAGCTCACTGAGGATGCGACTCCAGAGAGCCCCTCCCCGAAACCTGGCCAACTCCGTCCATACAGCGTGAGTGCGGGAGAGAGCTCGAAACCCAGGGATCCGTCGATCATCTCCCTCCCTACTCCGTCGGTCGAGGCTTATGTTCTGGAAACCGCGGGCTCTGCAGCCAAATCCGAGCCTGAGGAGCAGCACGTACATGTCGCCCAACCCCCCGCTACCTTAAATCGCTTTTTCCCACCACCCGAGCACTACTATCCCTCTAATCCGACCCCCCTCGTCTACCCGCTGCAATCACCGACAACGTACGCGTTCCCGCGGCTTGACGAACTGATCCCAATGCATTACCGATATCCCACATACCCATACAGTACTCGCCGGTCGAGAGCCATTTTCCCCACACTTCGATGCACAACCCTGACTACCGTTATCCTTCATACCCGACATCAATGCCTATAACTCATTCACTGGCCGTCAGTTACCCGGAGCGCATGCCGCCGCATCCAGACCACCATGAGTATTGAAGACAAGAAGATCCAGGAGCAATGATCCTTCTACGGGTTACGATGGGGATTCCGGCGATGGTGAGCCGGGTGATTTTGAAGAGGACCCCGATGAGATTGGGTCAGATGCCGGTTACGAGTGTTACGGGTTGGCGGACCCTTAGACTTTTCACTTTTAAATACTTCGCTTGTACCCTACACAACCTGCTCGAGCCCTAACGTGTCGTTGAAGCAACACAAGCAATGTACCCTTACTATAAACCCGAGACTGAGTTGGCAAAGTGTTTATTAACGACGGTAAACTTTTTCGATGACGGCCCCGACATCCAACAGATGGACAAATAAACATATTCCTGAAGGCGAATTTGTACTGGCTACGAGCCCCCGCTCACAAACACCGGAGTTAGGGGGTCGCGCATGGTGACGGATGGGTGACATGGATCGCGTCTTACCAGGTCGCCAGGAAATATCTGATGCACATGGAGTGGCGAGTGCAATACTATCCGGCGCGATCTGCTCCCACCCGGTCTGGCGACTTCTGTCTGACCAGATCCGATTTGGACAAGTTTGCTGATGAAAGGGCTGTATACGTCGCTCACCAGCTCAGCAACCTGGGGAGCACCCACAGCTACTACGAGTGCACATTCCTATTGACCTCGTATCATCTGAGAATAATAATCATCATTGATTGCAAGCGCAACTGTAAAAATCTCAATTCGGACGTGGGTACGACTCAGAGCGTGCCTGCGCCTAGGCGTGGGGTGACTGAACCCTACAAAAACTGGGCTTCATCTATCGGCATTTCCGGCTGAGTCACATGCGGGCCGTCGGAGGGTCCCTCGGTATCTATGTCCATCCTCGATTCTTCACCTTCCCGTACGTCCTTCTCCTTCTCGAGCTCAAGTTTCCGTGCCTCCGCCAGATGGTTGAGATAGGCGAAACTATGCCTCGGGTTTTGAACCGGCGGGGCGACGTCAACAGGGGACTCGCGAACCACAACACCCCGCCCGTTTACAGGTCGCTGTCGAAGTGTTTCGCTGCCCGAATGTTTTAACACCAGTGTTCTCACCCGCCGCTGGGATAATGTCAACACGCACCTGTTTCCGGGGGCAGTTTCCCCGGAATGACATTTTGTGACCCAACGACGCTCAACACGCCTACCGCGCTCGACATCGATCGGTCCCCGTTAGCCTTCCCGTCCTGAGATGATACCATCTGTTGTGGTTGCGCGGTGAGGGAGGGTTAATGTTGATACACTGGCATTGACCCGGTCGCCGTACTTGTTGTCGTGGTCAACTGGATGCTAAGCAGCGAAGCCCCTATGGTAGCCGAGGTTGGAGGTCCATTCCTTGGTCGCTTCCTCCCAATCCCACCGCCTTCGTGTTTATCACCCTCAGCTTTTTCCACACTCTCGCCCAACCCATCTGTGCCACGCCCGCCAGTCAAGAGCGGACTCGGGTGCCTCCTGGGAAAGGCAGGTGGCTCGGACGGATATATCGGCGTGAAATCCACGCTCTTCCTGACCTCATCAGGCACGCACGAGTTCCAGTTCTTAGTCTGGACGAAAATCCGTTCGCGATCGTTATACTGTCCCATACGTGGTCTGCCATGGGTGTGGCGTGCAGTGGACTGACAAGTGATCGTTTCGATGATGGATGAATCAATGATCGGTAGAGTGACTTATAAGTGTCAGCGTGTGGTGGCGACGATCACCGGGAATGGACGACGTTCGGGAGCGGCAATGGCGTACTGGAATTCCCGAATGTGGTGTCCAATGTATAATGCCACCCTAGCAGCATCCACCGGGTTTGCGGGCATCACGGACAGCCCAGAGCTTACTGCGATTATCAATACGATCAGACTGGTGACGAAGTACAAGGCATACAGCACACTTACAATCGAGACCGGCCGTGAAGGCTTGTCCAGCCCAGAGGCGAGGACGACGACTTTCCTGGTATCCTCCGGACCGACCTTTTTGAACACTTCGGAGTATTCGCGCCAGACACTGAAGGAGTTGGACACGCGCATTGGTAAAAGACCAAACACTGTGGCGGACAGAACGCTTACCTTTGGTTAAACGCATTTACCGGTGCTCTGGTCGCTTGGATGAGACACACGGGGGACAGCCACAAAACATTGGAAAAACTTTCCACTCAGATGGAACATGGCAAATGATGGAACATGGCAAATCGTCCACTGAGGGAGAAAGTTCCGAGACGTGCACCGCGGCCTTCCCCGCGGGTTCGATCATCGTGACGAAGAGAGTGTCACGGTCCCGCCACACTTTCCGTCTTCCACAACGATGGCCTCAGGGGAACCAACGAGCCCCGCGGGACCACCGCCCCCTTCTGTCACACAATCCTCGCCACGTGTTTACCGACACAACGTCGACGGTCTGTCTGACATTGCCGATCACCAAGAGCGACGTTTCGCTCGCGACATCGAGCGGAAGGTTGTTGGTCCAATGCCAGTGGATCTCTTCCTCGAAACATTCTTTCCGCACCCAACTGAAGATATTCCTCCACTCAAGGACGTGAATTTCACTGAAGTCCCCGGCGATCCACATAAAGAATCGGAGATCTACTCCCCGTTGGTAAGTGGAGCGACTCCTTTTTCATTACAGCTCCCCTCACTACCCACCCAGATGAATGCGTTAAACAAGGTTCTCAAAGATTCAAACCCAAAACTAGCCTTCTACGATACCTCGAACCGGGCGGAATCGCCTGGCAAAGTCGGGTCTTCGAAGCCTGACCTCTGCATGTTCCACGAGGACGACATGGGCAAGGGAAACACTAAATCCGTCCGCAAACCCTCCGAGACTGCTCCAGGAGGTTACGTCTACACCGCTCGCATGGGCGAGGTCCACATGTTCATCGAGGTGAAGACGTCCCACAATCTGGATCCCTTCACCGATCCTCCTGACGGCGATATCCCACCTGAATACCGGTTCACAATCGACACAAGCAACACGTATTCGGACGACAAAAATGCGCGGTACAGAGTCGCGGCCCTCGGGCAGAGCACACGCTACGCTCACATCATCCAGACTCGCCAGTTTCGCACAGGCGTCTACTCGATGTCCGTCGCTGGGACAACCGCTCGTCTCTTACGCTGGGACCGATCAGGTGTCATAGTCACCGAGTCTTTCAACTACAAATCCAATTCGAAAAGTCTTGCTGATTTTGTTTGGCGATTTTCCAAAGCCACGGACGAACAATGCGGCTTCGATTGTTCGGCCGTCATCATACATTCCCCCAAGGACGAAGAACGGTTTGTCGATGCGATCAGAGGACATGTGCAGGGACAACTCCCTGGACTGAGTGCCAAGGATATCCGATCGGGAGTGGACAAACACTACTCACCCAAAGCCATTACGCAGCTGACGGTGGGGACTGGTGTGGGGGCCCGCAGTTTCTGGGTTTCTCGGCCGATGTTTACCTCGAAAGGTGTAACCGGACGGTCAACTAGAGGATACTGGGGCGTTGGATGCGAGTCTGATGAAGTTGTATTCGTCAAAGACGTCTGGCGCACGGATGTCCTTGGAGTACAAATGGAGGGTGCGATCTTGGAGGAACTCTTAAAGGCGAAGGTACGGAATATCCCAGAGTTGGTCTGTCATGGAGATGTCCTACACGATGGTAAGACCTCTCGTTTCCAGTTCATACAATCCCGGGGTTTCATTTCGCATAATGCAGGTGGCGCCCAAACTACGCAAACAGACAAGTTTGCAAGAGAGGACTGGGTGAAAATCTCGCATCCAGTGGACAACCGCTATAGGCCAATACCGCGTAAACACTATCGGCTGGTCTTGAAGGTTGCGGGCCTCCCGTTGTCAACCTTTAATGGGACGCGAGAGTTGCTGAGTGCAACCTATGACATTCTCATTGGTAAGTTGGCCATTCGTCACGCCAATCCACCGCTGAATACGTTCCATCTCAGCCGTGATGGATGCACACTCGATAGCCAAGACTCTCCACCGGGACCTCAGCCTCGGAAATATCATACTCTACAAAGCGCCAAACCAACAGATCAGGGTTGGGTATCTGATTGATTGGGAGCTTGGATGTAAGATTGATAGGTTGACCGTGCGGGACCACGTTCTCATGGTAAGTTCCTATACATTCCCTACCTCCAAGCGTTAACAACTCCCAAAAGGGCACTCCCGCTTTCATGTCCATTGCGGTTTCCAACCCGGATACCGCCCACGTGCACGCCATGAAGGACGATCTGGAGTCCCTCTTATATGTGGTTCTCTATTGTGCTCTACTATGGCTTCCAGTGGAGTCCTCTAGTGGCCTTAACTGGTGGCTATCTGACTTCTTCTGCCCACATGGTCGTGGTGGGGAAGCCGGTGCCCCTGTTAAGCTCCTCAATGCTGCGACCCGGTTCTATACTGGGGGCTTGAGGAGTGCGCAAGGCCAGGCTGTCTTGGATTGGCTGAACGCCGCAATGGATCTCCATTATTGTCCAATGGGAGGGCCCAACCCTGGGCCAAATCCTGTTTGGGATGATGGGAATGCGCTCAAAACCATGTGGGAGGAGACGCTTACGAAGGATTTGCCAAACGACGATTGGCACGAAAACACCATCCCGGACACAGTTTTGCGGGAGGACGGGTTTCTCCACGCAACCCACACTGTCAGCACCACGCCGACAGCCCCACGCGAACCCCACGACACTTCGCTCCAGCAGCCCCTTGCCACATCGTCCAAACACACCCTCTCTGTGGGTACCGATGAATCCGCTGACCTATTCAAAGGGGATTCCAAAAGACGGCGACTCAGTTCCGGTCAAGAGGGAGAGAGGACAGAACACAACGTCATGTCACTCCCACGAGTGTCGGTGGTCGAAGGCGACAGCCCAGAGACATCGCCCACGAGGAACAGAAAGATACAACCAACTGCTTCCCAGATACTGATGCCTCCTCCTCCTGCACCCGGTCCTTCTCATCCCATTTCCACAGGAGGGAGAGTTACTAGGAGCTCAGCCAGAGCAACACCCACAACGGTCCCAACATCAGAACCCGCAACCACGCCTGTGATAAAGAAACTCAGTCGACGTGGCAATCAACTGAGGAAAGAAAAGAAATAGTAGCGAACGCGTGGTATGTCTATCTATGGCGCTAACGTATGTCACAGTGTTACATTAACACTCCCCCTCAACGAGAATATGCGGTGAATTAATAAAAGAATTAAGAAAGTCCGAGCAATGAAGTTAAACGAGTGTGTGAATTTCGATCAAGGGGTTTGGTTTATTTTATTTTATTTTAATTCAGATGACTATCCCACTAACTACATACATGCCACCTGAACCTCACGTCATTGATGGCTAACTAGCCTGGTGCACGGACCCCTCGCGCCCAGGCTAGTTAGCCGCTTCGATGTCATTTCCACCAACCGCCAGTATTGTTTCAGTTAAATCCTCTTCCGGTATTCCCTTTTGCAGATATTCCCTTTTCAGAAATTCCATTTGTAGAACCGCCTCGATTCCGTTCCTCGGGTGCCGGTCCGTCCTCCCCCTCCCTTCGCTCGGCTATCCGGCTTTCAGACTCGTGCCCGCCAACTTAATGACGTTGACGGGTGCCGCCTCCCGATGCTCGATGACCGACATCAGCCGACGCCCGCCCCAGATGACGCGTCACAGTCCCCTCCATTCCCTGTGGCCGCAATGATGGCTATGGCAACATTTGCCATCGCTCGAACTTATATCCCAGAGTCCCATGGGACGCTCCCTTGTACGATAGCGTCACTATGATAATATCATTCAAAAAAGCATCTCTTCTTCAGCAGTAGACAGTTTGTCAAAATGTAATTTGAATCCGGTGAAAACATAGCAATCCGATAGAGAAGAGGGAGTATTATAACGTGCCCGCATGGAAGACACCCGCCCCTGGGATCTGTGAGATCCGTTTCCTCGGCTTCCCTTTGTCGCTTCGTACCTAGCCTTATTTGTGAAAATCGAAGTATGAGCGTTTTGAGGGTTTGTAGAGCGAGAGAGGTTAGGTTACACACCTCCGGGGGTGAATTACCTATGCATTATAATCGGAGGAATGATACCTTAATTACTTGCTTCGAGGGTAGACCGATTTTGGATGTTGAGGTTTTTTAAGGATTAGGGTAGCACAAAACCAATAAAATTGAGGGTTAGGAAAAGGCATCCTTGAGGTTTGGG
>Ga0307517_10001573_pt1 | contig 38062 bp, 25 predicted proteins | sample 23_EM_MG_FD_194515 | JGI IMG/M metagenome (GOLD analysis project Ga0307517, IMG submission 194515) | Populus trichocarpa ectomycorrhiza microbial communities from riparian zone in the Pacific Northwest, United States - 23_EM | ecosystem: Host-associated > Plants > Roots > Unclassified | place...
GACGTAGGGAGGGCGCCAGGTTGCGTCAGGACGCAAGGAACGTTGCCAGGTAGCATCTGGAAGCGTGGGATGTGGCGGGGCGTTGCAACGCAAGTCAGGACGCACAGGACGCATGGGACGCAGGAGACGCGTCGCTTGCGGCAGGACGCAACGCCGACGGATCAGACGCAGGGTCCGTTTTTGCTGCTGCACTCAGCAATCAGAACCAAGTTCATTCCTACCAGACATAGAAGACAGACCCTCAACACCCAGGAATGGAAAATAGGCTCATAGACAACCCAATCCAGCACCAGCAGCATGTATAACACAGGTACAAGTTTCAGTAAAGGTATTGTAATATATGAACTTGAACATATTCATATAAATGTACGGATAGAGTTCATGATAGAGCCTCCCAGTCCTCGACACATATTAGCTCGCGGGTACAAACTTTCATATTTCCTGACTCTGTACCCACTGGGCTGGACGTCACCCGCACCCAGCCCTCTGATAGGCCCCCATTAAAGACAGGTTGTCTAAAGCAGTGCTTGTCTACGGAAGGAGTAGCACAGGGCCCTGGAGAGAGGCGGGACCTCCCCGGTGAAACTCCAAGTTACTTATGGGCTCGACAGGTGTGCGACATCGAGGGCCTATGGCCATTTTCCAGCCCTGCCGTGCTCAAGTGCCCCGGTGGTGCTGTTATTTTGCGCATTTCCTGCTCAAGACCCCACTCTGGCCACGGGCCAACCCCTACCCCAAACCTCTGCTGGTTTAAAATTCATTGAAATGAACATGGCCCTATTTAGAGAATTAGTACACGAAGGCCCAGTGAGGCCTGTGAGCAAAGATAATACCGTGGGGGCTGTGGGTTCTGTGCATCTGACAAATATGAGGCGGCAATGCAAATCACCAATGAGAACCAACCAGCCTACCACACAAGGCACCAGACACAACCTGATGCAGGACAGAATCCTCAGGATGCAACCTGATATCCTACCACCTCTTGGGGATCAAGAGCATTCAGCACTAATCTTCCCGAAATAGGGAACTTGACGCGCCCTTTCTTTACTTTTTCCGGACGTTGGTCGCAATAGATTTCATACTGCCTGTGTAGTATATTTACTACTATTCGTGTTGTATTGTTCTAATATACAGCACTGATTATGATACTAATAAGCAAGCTCTCCAGACCAATGAACTGGACCCGGGCCTACCCAAAACCCTCTCCCCTGATGAATAAATGTCGCGGACCGAGGGACGTTATATCATGGCGAAACTCGCATCGGGCCGAACAGCCTCCTGAAATCAGATGCAGAATCAGAGCCCGGGTGATTGGGGAATCAGCCATGGAGCACTGGCATCGGTACCACCCTACAGTATTCAGCCAAGCCCCTGCATCTATAAATGATGCTGACAGATGCAGATTATAGCATTGTGAGGCTGGTATGGAGCCAAACATTCTCCTGCAATCGGATCCAGAACTGCAGGACCAGTGGGGGCGGAATCAGCCATCCAATTCTGGGTAGTTTTCGTTTCAGGGCGGGTTTTCATAGGGCTGACCCGACCCTTACACAGGGCCAGGGGTGTATGTTTCAGGTAATCCCCGCTAGAGTTTGTTACAGGGCGGACCGGGCCCCGAAAAACCCAGGCCCCTGGCCCTTTTACCCGCCCCGCCCCACTCAACAGCCTGGGGCGGGGTGTCTTTTTCAGCATTTCCTGCCCCTGTCCCCGCTCAGGCCCCCACCCCACCCATACCCCAGACGGGTCCCCGTTAAAAATAGGGGGTAACGAACGGGGCCCCGTGCAAGGAATGAAGGCGGGTGGGCCCCTGACGGGGGCAAGGCGGGGATTACCCGAAAAATACCCCCCCGGCCCCGTGTAAGGGCGGAGTCTGGCGAGTGAAAACCCGCCCCGCCCCGCCCCGTAACAAACACAAATCCCCGCCCCGCTCCCGTCTGGGGCCCACCTCCACTCATTCCTGGATGGGGACACGTTTGTTACCACCAATTTTTAACCAGGACCCATCTGGGCTATACGTGGGGCGGGGGCCTGAGCCGGCCCCGGGGCAGGTAATGGCGAAAGAGAGAACCCACCCCAGGCTGGTGACACGGTGGGGCGGGGAAAAGGCAGGGGGGCCATATTTTGTGGGCCCGGTCCACCCTGTAATGAGCTCTAGTGCTGGGATCACCAGCACCCGACCCTATTCACCCCTGTAACCATATGAAACAAGATAGCAGCAGGATAGACCCTATATCATTGTGAGGCTGGTAGCGCAACCAACGACCTTCCGCCATCAGAGCTTGGAATAGCCTAACTGTCATGGAGGAATTTGCCATTGAGTGGTGGGATTGTAAGGGTACCTATCAAGACATTTCCCCTAAGGGTGAGGCAATTCCTGGGTTCTGATGTGACAGCGACGCGCATTAGAACAGTGTGTAGCTGGCTTGATCCCAAAAACCTTGTGCTAAGGGCACCGCCATCTGTGAACCGGTTGTAGAGTAAGCAGACGTCAAGTAAAATTTCGGCTGCGGGTTACCTAGGACACCTTCCACATAAGACCATGAATTCCAGAGTCTTGATACGACAGAGACCTACCTTATACTGTTGCGCAGCCGGCGTCGAGCCCGATGCCATACCCTAAACAGAGCCTTGATCCACTAAGTTGCCGTGGAGTAATACGCCATTGAGTACAAGCTTACAAGGTCCACTATAAACATCCACTTCATAGAAGGCAGCGACTTCCTGCGTTGTAATGGAACAGAGAGGTACCTGATACCAATGCGGAGCGGGCAGTGTGCCTGACATTGCCCATAAAGACAATCGAAATAGGTCAACTCGTTGTGCCGTAATCAGGCTTCCAATCTAAAGATCGCCTGCCATATAACTTCATGAATTATATCTCTCTAGGGATGAATCGTATAACACTACGAAGCTAGCAGCTAGCCCAGTAACCTCCACGTATCACATGCAGGATTGGTTTACTGGCTGGTGTGGAGTATGGCAGATGGGGCCGGTGAGTGCGGGTGTTAAAGGTGTTGCTGAAAGACTCTTAGTGGGTCGCATCGCGTGCAAGTTGGGGGCTAAGTGCCGAGAAACCACCATGAAGAGCCTGAGTGCGAGACTCCACTCAGAGAGTATTCTGGATATTACTGGATTTTAGACTGGAGTGAGCTGGCATTTTCGCAACCGCGAAAATGAATTTCTCAAAAGAGAACCCAAGGACAGCCAACACATTTAACATTCAGGGTACCGTGGCTTACTAGTGTTCGTTACAGGGCCTCCGGGGCCACGAAAAACACGGGCCCCTGGCCCAATTCCCCGCCCTGCGCCACTGAATGGCCACGGGCGGGGCATCTTATTCTACGGTTCCCTCCCTCTGCCCCGGGCCCCTCCCGTTCCACAGACGGGTCCCCATTAAAATAGGTCCCGAGAAACGGAGCTCTGTCTGGGGAATGAGCGGGGACTCACCCCGGACGGCGGCGGGGCGGGGATCATCCCCATAATAACGCTCCCGGCGCATTGTGAGGGCGGGCCTTGTCCTGGAAAACCAGCCCCGCTCCGCCACGTAACAAACTCTAGTGGCTTACTCAGCACCTGCCAGTACTAACTCAATTTCTTTTGCCAAGAAATACCCCTTGTGAATCCGAGGACAGGCACCCTCACAGGTCTAGAAGGATCATCAGGAATAGCGGTTAATCCTGATGTGATATTGTGTTGAGGTATAAGTCTGGATGCATGGGAGGCAGGGTGCATGGTTGCATGTGTCCGAATGGACCATATTGTAGACAAGGGTTTCCAGGGGCACGAGACGGAACAAAAAGTGGCCTCTCAGCCAAGGACACACTGGACCCACAGGACCCGAAGGATTCAGAGTCCAGACTAGCAGAGTTAGTACACAAAACTGGTGGATCGGTCATAGGTTATCTGTTTGTTGATGCCGTGCTGAAGAGATGAGATGAAAAATAACCATGCCGCACGCACTAAGGGCGGGGCCTACCTGGTGTTTGGTATGGGGCTGATGGTGCTATGAAAGGGCAGACTCTTGACCTTTTTCCTGCCTTGCCAACTAGCGGCGCAGCGCGCAGGAGCATTTCTGGGATTCTGGGCCCTGTGTCAATTCTGGCCCCTACGGAACCTATACCCCAGAGGCCCCCCATCAAGAATTGGTAGTAATAAACGTGGCCCTGTTCAGGGAATAAGTGTTGGTTCGGCATGGACAGAGGCACTGTGTGGATCAACTGATAAGTACCCCTCCACGGCTCAATTTAACTAGAGAATGTGGCTAGTCAAAACCCCCCCAGCTCCCCAGGTAATGAACATCAAGGCTGCCAAGTGAAGGTTTCACCCTGCCCTGTCCTGTAATGCCTACTGGTATAACCCAGTCCAGCTCCACTCTGTAATGAATAGTACCTTGACGAGACCAGAGTGCAGGACCCACTATCCATTGCTTTGATTTATATTTGGTGTATTTGAAATAATTTCAGCTCAGCTACCGCCTGAGTTAGATATGCTATACTATGGTATCCTAAGTTGATTGATTTTGGCGTGAAGGTAATATTTGGGATTCAACAGGTGGAAGGATCATATAATCCGGATAGAGGCTGAGCTATGAGTAGAGTGCATTACTGGGTGGACATTGCCCTGCAAAATGTGGGCCACCAGTCCTTCTCCCCAGCTTACTCTGCACATGGGCCGGGGGCATGGTGTCCTTTTTCGAACTCCCTGCCCCAGTATTCGCTGACTCCCCTGCCCTGCCTATACCTGAGATTCATCCCCGTTGAAAATAGGTAGCAACAAATAGGTGGCAACAAGTAGAGCGACATTTAGGAAATAAGTGTCCGGGGGGCGCACCCGGGGACAGGGTAGGGATCACAGGAAAAAGAGCCCCCCGGCCCGATGCAAGGGCGGTCGCTGGCGAGTCAAAACCCGACCCATCCCGCCCAGTAACGAACAGCAGCCATGAGTCTTGGTTCTGGCCCGCTAACAGGATTCCGGTGCATACTCAGCTACTACTGCAAATGATTGTCATTGCAGGCCGGCTATTGCTCTCGCGCTTTTATTCCACCTAGTCTCCTTCCTAGCAGGTGCCATCAGGCTTTGACAGACCCTCCGTCTAAGAAGACACATGGTTCAATGGCTATCCTTGGGTCGAATGTCAGATTCAACTATGATCGCTTTAGCTCCTAGTTGATAGCTGCTATCGTGGTATTTTCGTCCTACCGGATTTAGGCTTCGTTCTGTGGCCCCGTTTCAGCGCAACGGAGACAATGTAGCCTTGGGGCATCTGATTAACAGCATGAAGGAATCATCCAAATCAGACCAGCAGTGACAGAGATAGACCGATTTGAACTTAGACAACCTGAAAGAGCTTCCTCTCTCTCATCTTTGGTTCAATTTGGATTATTCGCTTTTTAATCCCTCGTTAATAACCTACTTCTGCCCCCACATTTGGCTGATATCGGCAGCTTAAAATGGATCCGGGTGAGATCAGCCGGCATTACGTCCAAAGGTAACGGCCGGATTATCCACCTCTCATGCCCCCTCTGCCTTCTGACTTGCGTCGCAACGTTTCTTATGTCCCAAAGCAACGTCGCATTCTGCCCTAGTTCCAGACTACGCCAGACTCTCCCTCTTGTCGCTCCTTCTTCCTGATCATGCTCACTGCTTGTCGCATCTTCTTTGCGTCAACAGGTATGCAGCCACAGACCCCTGCTTGAGAACTCTCAAACCAAATTGATTCGGTGCTTCCTCAGATGTGGGTCTGCTCGCGTCTAGGGCAGCAGCACATTTTCTTTTCACATCTCACATCTCACTTATCACCCCTGACTGGTCTGGCGCACTCCTGTTGTGGGTTTCAAGTCTCTTCTATATCTTCTATATATAGTATCAAGATCATGTATGATTCTCACGGATAGTCAAGTCCTGATTCTCACATTCAGATTCTTTAATCAACCTTATTAAATGTTCGGAAACCAGGCCGGCTGTTTCTGTTAGAATTTTCACAAAGATTCTATACGTATGACATGGATGACTAGAGAAAAGGAGAGCTCTGGTTTAGCTAGAGTTAGACAGTGTGGGAAGTTGAAGCGTTAGTGTATATGATCAGAAGGGTTAGCTCTAGATCTGGTTACAAGTGGTTGACTTCATCATATACATTTTGTATATAGAAGCCGAGAGGAGGATACGAGTACTTTCAATTGTGACTGCCTTCTGGTAGTATATTAGACCGCAGTTTTGGCAGAACATAGGAAATGGACGTGGGAAAAATACAGCGATAAAGGTTACTTTATAACAGGTTATGAGCCCGGACCACCCAAGACACTAACCTTCTCCCACTTTGATACACTCAACCAATATCTTCCGTAATGGCCACCACACGAGCTGCGGTTGCTGCAGCCAGTACCTCTACTCAGGCTGTTTCTGCAACGGTTACTGCGCCCTAAGGGAATCCGTTCACCCCAAAAGCCACTCCATTGAGAAACTCGATCGATCGATGGTGCCAGGTAAGAGTAACTATGTCGCATAGAAGTTTCGTATACTGCGGATCTTGAAGGAAAAAGGCCTTGATCGGGCACTTGGGAATGGGCCTAATAATGATGATGGTGATGCAACTGATGTCGCTACAAGAGAGAGGATCAATCATCCGGCGTTCACAATTATTTCTCTAAATATTAGGGACAGATAGATACCTGACATCTAGGCTGCAAGGAATATGAAGGACGCCTGGGAGGCCTTAGCCAAGGTTCACCCGGGCATTGGGTCGAATGGGAGAATGATCCTAATGCAGAAGATGTGGAGTCTTCACTTAAGGGAAGGACAAGACATGTCAGCCAATGTCAATAGCTTCAAAGCACTTTCGACCCAGGTGGCCAACCTCTCACCGGATGGCGTTCGTATCCCAGACAGTGATCTGGTTTCGATGCTGAGCCTTTCTCTACCACAATCTTATGAGCCATTAATCATGGCGGTCGAATCTCGGGCTGATAACATTACCTTCAATTTTCTTACCGGGAGATTGCTCCAAGAAGCGACTCGGGGACAGGCTGCACTGAGTACGACTGGAGACCAGGAAGGCGAACCACTGTCAGCCTTTGCGGCCGGGTCCAGCTTTCGCCCGAGTGCATATCGGGGCAAGGGATATGGTCGAATGGGCGGTAGAGGTTCGGCAAGGGGAATGCACAGTGGTTTCCCCAGAGGTGGCAAAGGGCGAGGAATGCTCAGACAAAGGACAGTAACTGGTCGTTGTCATTATTGCAACAAGGAAGGCCATTGGAAGAATGAGTGCTTTAAGAGAAAGAAGGACTTACAGAAGAGTAATGGGGAAGGACATTTGGCATTCATGGGAATGGCCAATGAAGTTACGGGAAGCACCAAGTGGATTATTGACTCAGGTGCATCACGACATCTTACCGCTAGACTTGAGTCACTGGAGAACTATGTTAGCATTTCGCCTACATCTATGACGATTGGGAATGGAAAGGAAATCACCGCAGTAGGCGAAGGAAACATCATGCTCCGAACAGGCTCCGGAATCGTCTCTCTCTCTGGAGTCCTGCATGTACCCGATATTGGCAGCAACCTTATCAGTGTTGCCAGCATTGTGGACAAAGGGTTCCTGGTCAAGTTTACAAAGACTGGATGTATCTTCAGTCTACAGAATACAGGAAAGCTGATAGGAACGTGGCAAGGAGATATTTACTTCGTGACCGGCCTACAAGAGGTAGCATATGCGGGCCTGTCTCAACTGAAAGACAAGGCAACAAAACAAATCTGGCACAGGCGGATCGCTCACAGGAGGATGAATCAGCAGGCAGTGGAGAGCATAACAAAGTCAGTAAAGGACTTTAACCTAGGAGAAGAAATGTTGTCCGTGGAAGGAATATGTGCTATATGTGCGGAAGGAAAGCAAAGCAGGGAAAGTCTCACCGGAGAGAGGACAAAGAGCGCAGAACTATTAGACACGATGTATTCTGATATCTGTGGTCCCATGGCCACTACAGGGCTTATGGGCGAGCGCTACTTTGCTACATTTATAGATGAGCAGTCAGGGCGAATTGCAATATCACTTCTCGTGAAGAGGTCACAGGTTTTTGAAAGGTTTAAGCAATATAGAGCAAAGGTAGAGCTAGAAACTGAATGCGAATCAGGTAATTGAGGTGCGATGGAGGCAGAGAGTACACTGGGAATATATTCGAGAGGTATCTTACCGAGCATGGTCTAATACAGCGTATTACTCCGGCTTATAGGCCGGAACACGATGGGATAGCGGAGCGTGCCAACCGCACTATAATGGAGATGGTGAGATGCATGATATTAGACTCTGCATTGGGCAAGGAGTTTTGGGGATTTGCAGCACTTACCACTGTACACATTACCAATAGGCTACCTTCAAGTGCACATGAAGGTAAGACACCGTTCGAGAGATGGTTTGGAGTTCCACCCTCAATTGGCCACTTACGACTTTTTGGCTGCATTACCTATCGACATATTCCATCTGCAGTATGAAGGAAGCTGGACCCCAAGGGCCAGAAGTGTCGAATGATAGGATATAAGGAAGAAAGTGGCAGCCCAGTTTATAGGGTATATGATGAGACTACGAAGCAGGTTCTGGTCACCAGGGATGTTGTGTTTGACAAAACAACAACCATAAAGGTCCTACAACAAGACGATAGACAGGCAGGAGTTCAGCTTGCAGGACATGAGGAATTGGCAGATCGACAAGTACAGGAGAGATTGGCAACGGGAAATGAGGGCCAGGAACGGGGATACTCATCTGGCGATGAAGAAGAAGCAGGTTCGGGTCGCCCGCTACCACCTATTGATCCTGAGGAAGGTAATGGGCCTGCACAAGTTTATGACCAGGAAACAATTACTGTGCGACCACCACAAGTACAGATGAACAGTGCCCCTCAGCCAGATTGTACTGGTCAAACAGTTCTGGACAGGTCTTCAAGGCCTCAGTGCACGCGCCCCGTGCGGTAAATGTTTAGGCCAGCTGCCTGGCAGGCATTTATGGCTGTGACAGAACAACAAATCACGCAGCAGGAAGCGCTTGCAGGCAAGGACAGTCCTGCCTGGAAAGTGGCTTAGGAAAGTGAGTTAGACTCACTGCAGAAGAATGGGACATGGGTAGTCCAGGATGCACTACCCGATCGGAATATATTGGGCAGTAGGTGGCTATTTAAACGGAAACAGGATGGGCGGTTTAAAGTTCGTCCAGTGGCGAAAGGATTTTCACAAGAGCCGGGGATAGACTTTCAGGAAACCTTTGCCCCGGTGGGAAAGTTTACCACACTCCGTGTACTGCTCGCTCTTATAGATGAGAATGATTGGGAGCTACATAGTATGGATGTTAAGACAGCTTTTCTTAATGGGATACTGGAGGAAGAAATATATATGGAGGGTCCGGAGGGAGTGATAGAGGGATCACGAGGAAGCAAGGTGTGTCGTTTGATTACGGAAATTTATGGGTTACGGCAGTCACCCCGGGCCTGGTATCAGAAGGTTTACTCCTTCTTAATACAGCATCAGTTTATCCGGAGTACTCAAGACTACAGCTTGTATATCAATTATGGAAGGAAGCTGCTTCTTCTTGTATACGTTGATGATCTTGTTCTTGCGGCAGCAGGCATGCAGGATATTAACTGGATCAAGAACTCGCTCACCAAGGCATTCGAAATGACTGACTTGGCTGAGCTTAGAATGTTCTTAGGACTAGAGGTTTCTAGGCAAGGAGGTCACCGGTTACTTACACTACATCAGACAAAGTATATCAACAAAGATACTTGCCCGACATGGTATGCAGGATGCACGACCAAGTCTCACACCACTTGATCCTGGTACCCGGTTATCATCGTGTAAGGATAGGATTACGGGTGAGGGGGAACCTACAGCTGTAAGCCAGGAGCTCTACCAGTCAGCTGTCAGGTCCCTAATGTACGCAATGATTGGGACCAGACCAGACATTGCCTAGGCCGTGGGTTTAGTGAGTCAGTTTAACCAGTCACCTTTGTGGTAACACTGGATGGCAGTGAAACAGATCTTTGGTTATCTGGTCCGGCAAGAAGCAGACCTCAGTCACCCTGTCTTCTACAGAGGCAGAATATAGGTCGATGACCCAAGCGGCCAAGGAGGTAGTGTGGCTTCGAGTTCTGTTGGAGGAATTGAGGGCCATCGAACACATTAGACAGATCTCACAGTTACATAGTGACAACCAAGGAGCACTTGCGTTAGCTCATAATCGTGAATATCATGCGCATACAAAGCACATTGATATTCAGTACCACTTCATTCGGGAACTTGTTATGGCTGAAAAGGTCTACCTTGTGTTCTGTCCAAGCTCTGACATGATCGCAGATATCATGACCAAGGCCTTGCCATGCACCACGCATGAGATACTGACTATTGCAATGGGAATGGTGGATGGGGCCGGGAATCAGTATAGAACTCTTCCCGAGGGGGCGTGTTAGAATTTGCACCAAGGTTCTATACGTATGACATGGACGACTAGAGAAAAGGAGAGATCTGGTTTAGCTAGAGTTGGACAGTATGGGAAGTGGAAGCGTTAGTGTATATGATCAGAAGGGTTACCTCTAGATCTGGTTACGAGTGGTTGACCTCATCATATACATTTTGTATATAGAAGCCAAGATGAGGACACGAGTACTTTCCATTGTGACTGCGTTCTGGTAGTATATTAGACCGCGGTTTTGGCAGGACATAGGAAAGGGACGTGGGAAAAATACAGCGATAAAGGTTACTTTATAACACCAAGTACACAAAGCGCTTGTTCCACTTGAGACCACGGAGAATCTCTCATTAAACACCTAAGGAGTTAGATATACCTCTATTGAAATCTAGCCGCAGCTCGGGAGGAGCCGGGCTACCCACTCATTAAAATCCCAAATCGGGTTTCTAGTAGAATAAGTATTAGTTCCCAAATTGACATCTCATGAAATACTTAGCTGGCGCTGTGGTTAATACTCCTGTCGCAATAGCGGGAGCCCAGGAATTCAACCCATGCTAACCATCATTTATTATTGAACCATCCGTCATGTAGGGCAGGAGAATTAAAAAATCCTACCCTATAGGGACTGGGAGATTGAACAACTTAGCTCTCATCAATAAGACTGTGGGGTTTAACAATTTTGCTACAAGGTGGTAGAATCCGACTCTGGACCTTAAAGGTTGGCAATCGGCAGGTAGCAGAAGCGGATGGGGGGGTTGGCAAAGAATTAAATAAGAAAGAAATAAGAAATAGATAAGTGAAAAAAAGTTAGAAAAAAGTGAAAAAAAAATGAAAAAAGAAAAAATATCATAGAAAGAAAGTTTTTGCTTCTTTTATCATACTTTTTTTTTAGTAAGGCGAGGTAGTAAGTACTAGTCTTTCGTGCTTCCATTAACTTCCTATGCTAAACATTTCTTGAGCGGATATTGCGGTTTTTACCGAGGTACTCAGGGGGAGATAGCGAATAGCTAGAGTTTTCCTGGCACAAGTACAGAACTCGGATAGGGACAATTAAAAAAAAAAGATTTGCCGATGCGATACTCGAGTACAACTCCCTATGTAGACAAGCCTTACAAGCCCAAGTTGGCAGATCCCTTGGAGTGACACCTGTCCCAAGGTACGACGGTACGTCGGGCGCGGTTTCGTTTATTGCCTATTCTAGGTTTCGCCCGACTATTTTTCTCCATATTATACCGATATTCATGACTTATTAGCCTCTTTTCTGGGCTGGAATCTGGAATCCTTTTCGGGGAGAGCGACAAATGTATCTTTCGGGCCTGGCAAGGATGATATTATCGGATACCTCCGTGTTAGACTGGACAAGGACCGAACCACCTAATGCCGGTGAAGATCCTGGTGCTAATCATTCGGGGATTATTTCCCAAAACATATCGTAAATAGAGTGAGCCCAAGGGTCCAATCTGTCAGCCTTCGGGTCCGGGCAGGACCGACAGTGTACCTGAAAGGACGCTCGGGACGGACTGCTATCTTGGCTTCCGTCCAGAAGACTGCCAATATAGGTGCCTCAGATTTCAGAATCTACCCTGCGCCATCACGTGACGGGTGGTCCCCCAAGGTGACGGAGAGGTTCCTCCAGGGAATTGGCATAAACAGCAGGTAACAGTTGATGACCGAGGAGTGAGACAAGACTTCTAACATCCGAGGCAATGACTTAAGTTCTGATGAAATTGTTCCCATAAAAATCAGAAGCTAAAAAAGGTAGGAATATATGTGTATGTATTGAGTATGGGGAGAATTTGAGGTTTTGAGAGGATGATATAGGCAGGGTTCCGAATAGTCCGACCGGTCAAGTCTTGGAGGCAAGACCAGACTTGCCCGGCCTGGTTGATGTCGATGACTGGACCCGACTAACTTGGGTGGTCCAGTCTGGTTTGGACTGGTCCCAGACCAGTCTTTATAAACGATCGCATGAGAGTTAGGATGGCACCCAGCCCAACACAGGCTAAGAATAGAAGTATAGCTATAGTAAGATTTTAAAGCCGCTTGCCATGGTATAAATCACCAGGCCCTCAATACAAGTTGATAGAATATCCTGGAGAGGATAGCATGTGGAAATGCAATTACCCAATCAATAAGTCGTATCGAATATCCTTATTGTGGAGGTTGGTCATATAATATCACTCACTTAGTGCACCAAAAATTGTTCGATACTTGAGAATCTATTTTCTCCTCCCCTAGTCAAAGCGAGGCACTATCTCCACTATATAATCCATGGAAACAATAAGTTTAATTAAAAAAAGCTTTATTTGAATGTAATATATGGTGATAAAAATAGCATATCCGATTGCTTGGCGGGCCTGGTCGGACCGGTCCTAGTCGAGTCGGTTTCCATAATCCTGACTGTCCAGTGGGTCTAATTTCGACCATGAGACTAGACTTGACTTTCGACCAGACTAGCTAGTCCGGTCCCGTCTTCCGCCGACCATTTGGAACCCTGGATATAGGGTTGATATATGGTGGATATATGGTGGATACACCTAGCGGTTATAAATAAATCCCTTACCATTGACGAGGGAGCCATAGGTTCCCATAGAGTTACTGCCTTCCCTCTACTACCGCGATAGAATATATCCCTTAGTAGACTTGGCTCCCCAATGATGGAAAGTTGCCAAAACCTGTTTAAATTCTGGAAAGGTCAAGATGCTTCAACAGTGGTTTCTCCTAGCTTGCAGGACACGCCTGGTCTGCGGCGGTATTTAGTTATAGCCACCAGACAAAAGGCTTCATAATGGCATATGAAACAAACTCTGTCCCCTTCCAAATAGGGTCAGATCAGCCCACCAGCCTATAGCTTCTGGGGAGAGAGGATATCGGATGAGAGTGTACAAATGAAAATTTCAGAATTATGGATTATGTAAAAATGAAATGTGAATAGTATAAAGGTAGGCTAATATCTGGTCGATGATCCTTTCACATCAATGAAAGCTACAACATGAGATGATATGGAAAGCCAGAGTTTTTTCAAAAAGGAGTCTAGAACCAAGGAGGAGAAAAGGGGTAGCACTTCTAGGACTAGTCTTGGGAGCCTAGGAGGACCAACACCCATATTCAATATATGTGGATACTGCATGTAAGAGAATCATGTGAGCTGTAGCGTTGTGTTTGAAATAGGGTTGATGTCAGGAGAGAGAGGAGTATTGCCTTCCAGGACAGTACCATGCTCACGAAAGTACTGCAAAGTTGTTTTTTTTTTCTTTCTTTTTTTTTTTCTTTTTTTAATTATATATTCGTTGATTTCTAGAAACCTAAGGTACAAGAACTCGCGTGGAGCGCTAGCTATGGCGTGAACAAAACCTTCAAGCAATCCAAAGACGCGCTTCACCCCCTGATGGGAAAATTCAAACCCCTCGAACCCAGAGCCCATCCTTCCCCTTTCTAGCACCTAAGACGAGAGCAAGACAAAGCAATACCCTCCTCCAGACACGTAAGGAAAAACAAGTATAGAAACGAAAACAGGGAAAGACACAAACCCTTCAGCGGGCCCCCCAAAAACAAAGGAAAGAATGTTACGGCAACAAGTGCCGACCGAGAGGGAAGATAAAACTACTGTTGCCAGATGCCAAACCGAATGACGACGACCTATATGGTTGTGGGGCAGGCGTTTGTCACGGGCGGAGAGCCCGGAAAATCGGCGACGCTTCGGACTTGAACATGGGCCAAGGAGGTAGTGCTATACCATGACATAGCGTAACGTAATGCGAGGTTCGCGACACTAGAGTAAATCGCTGGAGTGGATGAGGAGGGCGAGGGGAGCCACCGGGCGAGGAGAGCCACTCACCACTGAAGGTGCCAGCTATCATGAGGGGCAGTAGGATGCCAGCCGGGGAGGCCGATACGGTGCCAGCTAGAGTTGGTGGAGCAGTACGGTGCTAGAGGATCCAACGTGTGGGAAGCGGGAGGAGGAAGGCTCGCCAAACAACCGAGAAGTACGAACACGGAGAACAGAGAGTGGTGGCAGAGTTTTTCGAATGCCGCCCGTACCGATCCTGCAACTCTGGAGAGAGTGCAATACCAGAGAGCAGGGCCACCAGGGCAACTACTTCACTGATAGTCCAAAACTAGAGACCGTGTGTTGACGGAGGAAGGAGGGTTGCCGACCGTGCAAATTGCTAAGGGAAACGCGTCGCGAAGTACAGGGTAAAGGGTAGGAACATCAACGCGGGCGTCCTCAACGAAGACGAACAGAACTAGAATGGAATCCATAACCCTCGGGAGGGGAGGCCAAAGGCCCCAGAGAGAGGAAGGAGATGAAGGTGTGATAAACCCCCGAGCAGTTGCCAAGGACAGGGTAGACCAGAGGCGGAGGACACTCTCACCATGATTTTCCATGGTGTTGAGATTTCAATTGCTGGAGGTGGAGCGGACGAGAAAGATGAAAAGTACTGCAGGGTGTCCTTTGCTATGTGTACTTGTGTATTGTCTATTTGGAAAATGGGGTCCACTGCTTTGTCACCAATGTGAGGCCGTAGCACAAAGGCTGGAGGCCCCTATCCAATCTGGTAATGTAAATACAACTGTCTACCATAATGACAAGAATAGGCACTGGCAAGTGCCCAGCCCCCTGCCCATCCCACAAACCCCCGCCATTATCACCCCTATCGCATTTGCTTCGCCCATATACTTGATCCAATTGTCAATCGATTTTGGTTCCAGTTTGAAAGACTCATTTCGGAACTGGGTTGGCTGACTTTCTAAGTGTGCACTAGTGACTAGATGTACGGAGGTACTTAAGAACAAAAGTCTAATAACGAAAGTGCGCCCATGGCAACCAACAGGACAACCAATTGCCAAGCTGGAAGCGCCAAATTTGTTTATACGGTAAACCACATTTTCGCTTAAAGTGCTGGAAGTGATTGTTTTGTTAGTGAAGTAATCCACATTATTGCTTCTGGCATGGCGCCAAGGCCATAAACTACTCAAAGTACCTATAAATGTGCATGGCCAGGCTAGGCTAGGACCGCCGGGCCCTACACTCTAGGCCTTTCTTAGTATGGTGAGGCACACTTGATAGCGACTACTAAGAGGGGTTCCAGGGGAGATGGAAGGCCAGCCGGGATTTTGCGGGGGACTATAGGAGGTGTCAAAAGACGGTAGCGTGTAGGGAAGGATGGCGGGGGGGGAGACAGACAGCTGGTTTTAGGAATGACTGCTGTGCACATGAGGATAAATACTAGAGCACGAGTAATGAGAGGGACCACAGGTGACGGCAGGGGGCGGCTAAGGACGGCCGGGGATGTTGAAAATATTGGTTGTGGAGGTAATGATTTACGGTGGGGATTTTACCCAGTGGACTAAAACGGCTTAGGCGGAGATGAGAATCTTAATTGATTGATGACAACTTGGTGGAAGGAAAGACTTGAGAAAGGTTCTGTACAGGAAGGAAGGTGTGTTGCGAGGAGAAGGTATGAAGGAAGGAAAAACAAGTGGGGTGAAAACATTTTCAGAGCTTGCGCGTCCTTTAGCTAATGCGTATGATACGTGTGCCCCTGCGGCCACAGAGAGCGAGCACATCCCGCACCAAGTGTGGCCATCCACTGCTATTTCCAACAGGGAACGACAGATCACCTATGAGTGATATATGGTGATTCAATGCTGCTGACACAGTAAACAATATTCTTACAAGAAAGAGAAGAAGATTAAATAGATTATCAAGCTGTGAGTGTTAAGATAAGACTGAACAAGTCATTCTGCGACGAGTCTTATTTCTCTTTAACATTATTCTCTAAGACATGGAAGATTGCAGTATTCGGGCCGGGTGTTGCGGTTCCTGTGGTGCGTTTCCTACATATCGCGCAGGTGGTACCTTCCAGATGTACTGTGCAATAGGCAGGTTGGGCTGGTGTACCCGGGGATTGTACTACTCTTAAGTTCTGGAAAGCCTGGACCGGTGTCGACTCCTTACTTTTATAGGCTGGGTGGGGTTATTCAATAAGCCTTTGCATTAACTCTTTTCGTCATGACGCACAGATGCAACCGAGGTAGACTCACAGGCCAATGCAGGGGATTTTCCAGATGACTATCAAGGAAACTCAATCGACACTCGTGGATCCGCATATCTACATCCACTATCAGGACTTTCGGACTGCAACAAGAGTGCTCTTTCTAGTTCACGGTTGGAGGGGAAGGGATGTTCAAATGTTTGAAGATATGCTTGTAGCCTGGCGGATTGATGCCGGTGGTTTTTGAGTTCTATTTCGGCACAGGATTTTATCTATTGTATTTCCTAAAGACGTATTCTTCCTTATTTGCTTACAGAAATCACAAGATTTGGAAAATCATAACGTTTTAGGGGGATGAAATCAAGAACATCAGGTTTGTGAGTAATCGTGCCACTGGCAAGGTTGCGGCGGGCGGCCGCAACCCAGGATATTCGCGGGCTCACAACCTGGGCACTCCTCCAGAGTTCCTGACAGCTCAACATGAGATTGTGGCTCAACATGACTTTGTGGCTCGACATAGCTTTATGGCTTACCACAGCTTTTCAGTTTGATGTAACTTTATTGCTCAAGAAAATATCTAAGATGATAGTAACATCAAGTATTCGATAACTAGGATGGTTGTAAGGAGAGATATAAAGCAGAATAAGATATTGCATACATTTCTCGGGTCACATTTGGCAACAAAGGTACATTGAGCCACAAATTTAGTATGATAAGCCACAAAGTCATGTTGAGCCACAATCTCACGTTGAGCTGTGAGGCACTCTGGAGGAGTGCCCAGGTTCTGAGCCCGCGAATATCCTGGGTTGCCGCCGCACGCGGCAACCTTCGCACGATTATATGAGATGAAAAAAACGTAACAGCAAAATTTCATAGGGCCCGGTAGGCCATCCGGTGGTACCTCCCTCTGCCCTAGTCCGTTCATAGACTTGAAAAAAGACGGAGAACCGCGGGCGGTCGGTCGGTTGGGTCCTACCTCCGGGACGGACGGTTTGGACGGTGCAGAACAGTGAAGCTGACTACGACTGGAGGGGAAGCTTATGATCTGAGAACCATAGGACCTGCTCATTTTTGTTCACCATATGAGCTAAAGTATTATACCTAGTTATTGGTCACCCTCTAGTAATGGGTCACTATTTTCACTTCATTAAAAGCAACAAAACTTACAACAACTCACTCACTATATATCTGGAGAAGCTGATATTTGAATAGTTCAATGTCTTGCACTTGGTAATAATCAGCATAAAAAACTATTAGCACAATAAAATAAACTGCACTCTTAAAACACACAAGTGATAATTGATGATTGAATTACTATTTGTTAGTTAATTAGTACTTGGAATAGATTTCTAGTTAATCTTTCCATTTAGCAAGTATTAGAAATATGTTATTCATAGACTCTAGGTATTAGAAATGGAAATTTCCATCTACAAAACGTGAGCTATAAGTCTGAAAACAGGGTAAATTGAGATATTTGATATTTAAGAGAGTATTAAACTTAATAAGGTTTATCATATTCTCATGTTTCTTTTAAGACACCAAACTTTGTATACTACTACCTTAACATACTCACTTTAATATATATTAATTGAAAGATCATTGGACTCTTTCTGCTCTCTCAGTTACCATTTCTTCAGTATTGATCTTTTCTGTACTTTGAACTTTATTTATGCTATTTTCCATACTTTCCAAAACCTAATCTATTGAATGCTATCTTTCCTTCAAGTGCGTAGCATGTTAAGACACTATTGGAAGTGCAAGAAAGCTACTACCCCTTCTAAATTTTAAAAATTCACTTTGTGCTTTATACTCCTAAGAATATCTTGTTCCACATCCAGTTTTGATTGATTTTACATGAATATTCCATGCAGATGTATTTGAGATGAGTATACCTAGTATATAAAGTGGGTTTGAGCTACTGGAAGTAGTAGTAGTGAATGAAAACCAGTATCAGTTGCATATTTGTACAAAGTTTGTACACATTAAATATAGTTATTGTATAGGAAATATAAACAAATAGAGGCTTTAAAGATGGAGGAAATGATTAAGACAAATATAGAGAACTGGGAAGTAGTGAGATTTGAGTATGGAGAGTAGATATTTGATTGTTCATGAAGAAAATTGTGAAATTCTTGAGAGAGTACTTATAAGAGAATATAAAAGGTATTTGAAGGTTTAAAGAAGAATAATACATATCTCAGGATAGCAGAATACTGGTAAAGTCAACAGAGGCAAATATTTATCATATTAGAAAGCTATTGAATGATAAACAGTGCAAATGACTGTGTAAACTATATTAAAGAATAACTAGTATAAAGGACATCACTGCGAGAGCAGAAAAAGTCCGAGTCCAATGATCTTTCAATTAATTTATATTAAAGTGAGTATGTTAAGGTAGTAGTATACAAAGTTTGGTGTCTTAAAAGAAACATGAGAAAATGATAAACCTTATTAAGTTTAATACTCTCTTAAATATCAAATATCTCAATTTACCCTGTTTTCAGACTTATAGCTCACGTTTTGTAGATGGAAATTTCTATTTCTAATTCCTACAGTTTATTAACAACCTATTCCTAATACTTGCTATATGAAAAGATTAACTAGAAATCCATTCCAAGTACTGATTATCGAACAAATTGTAATTCAATCATCAATTATCACTTGTGTGTTTCAAGAGTGCAGTTTATTTTATTTTGCTAATATTCTTTTGTGCTGATTATTACCAGGTGCAAGACATTGAACTATTCAAATATCAGCTTCTTCAGATGTATAGTGAGTGGGTTGTTGTAAGTTTCGTTGCTTTTGACGAAGTGAAAATATTGACCCATTACTAGGGGGTGACCCATAACTAGGTATAATATGTTATACTATCACTTCTACTGCAGGAAGTGAAAATGTGGTTCACTATACAAACACATTTATTGGTTCCAGCTTGGCATTTGCTTCTCACGTTGGTTGCCATAGACGCATTTTCGTTGTTGGACCTTTGTTCTTAAGTACCGCCATAAGATGAGATACCTTTTTAATATTTGGCCAACAAATTACAATTCATCAAGCCTTAGTCCAAGTGTATCTTGCTATGGGCAGTCGTTAATCACAAGCTGGTTTGTGCATGCCAGCTTTCAATGTTGTCTATGAATACATCCAGATTAACTGTTTGCATAGCAAGATGTCATTGCGGTGCATTGCGATTTAAAAGCTCCAGCCTTGTCATTCTCATGTTCTTTCAGGTGGTTCATATATTTGGTTGCAGCTGACACCAAGTAAGAATGGTTGGTGTCCCAGAATGAGGCGCATTGACCATAGACCATTGATACACGGTACGGGCGATCAGATTATATTAATGGGACCTGCACCAGTTTACCGTAGTGTTCATTACATAGCAGGGCGTGGCGGGGCGGGCGGGTTTTCACTCACAAGGCCCGCTCTTTGACACGCTAGGGGAAGATATTCTTTGTGTGATCCCTACCAGGATCCTGTCTCGTGCCCACCAGCACACATTCCCTGGCTGGGACCCCATTTGTAACCACAAATCATTAACGCAGACCTGTCTGGGGCCAGGCCCGGGGCCAGGAGAGGGGCAGGGAATGTGTAAGAATACGCCCTACCCGTAGCTCTTGAGTTGGGCAGGGCAGGGAAAGGGGCTGGGGGCCTACTTTTTTCTGGACAACTGAGGTCCTCCAATGAACTTTAGTTTAGCTGTCGAATAACGGCAGAGATCATGTTGAAAAGGTGGGGAAGAAAAAGCAATTTATCATGTGTTTTTCCACATTGGTTATCCCACTCCTATTGTTCCTGGCCTCTGATGTGAAAAGGTATTCCTTGGAGGCATGTTTGTTGGTGTTACATTCTCTCACATCTTTACTTTGATTTAATAACATTGGTGAGTCAGTTGACTCAGCATCAGCAACTCTTTTGACTTGTAGCTTTACCAAGAATCAACCAAATACTACTGCCCCAAGACAATGCTGCATTTCTGTGGTTTGGACATGGGAAAATGGAGTTTGGAGAGTTATGGACTGAATCACTTGTTGGCGAGGTGGGCACATGACGATGCAAAGGCAGGGGGTGTATATCCGGAATTTAGTAGACAATATTGCTTATAAACTTTCATAAAGTTAACACTGGAAAATCTGTGATTGATACAGAATGTAATCATATTATCAAAAGGAGAGCTATTTTGGGCTGTTCATACTTGGATGGCGTAGTCAAAGTTCAAATCACTGCAGAGGATGTCAATATTGCCCAGTCCAATCGTTTGAGCTAAGGCGACTTGCACGTGCAGCTGGGGCGGCACATGGAAGCGGTGGGGAAATTGTATTTGAACTGGGCCGGGTGGCCTTGGTTGCTGTAGGAGCAAGGATAGTAGCAGCAGAACACATCTAACCCTGAGCATTTGAAATGCCTAGTGGGTGTTGTCAAAATAATACTTGAACTGAACGTAGTCAATCCCAACCAACTTAATATCCATGGCCAAAGAGAATTCTTGGTTCCAGTGAAGTATGAGCATGAACAGGGTTCCGAGTGCTCAGCCGAGGAGTGGCTCAGACTAGCCAGGCCTGGTCCAAAGCTAGTCCAGGGCAATGGTAGAAATTAGACTTACCACACGGTCGTAATCATTGAAACAGACTCCACCGGATTCAGAAATACATGGTGGACTGGGTGAAAACCGAGTGATGCAAGGTGCATTCCCTTGCGGCTAATTTGCTGAAAGGCAACCACCAACTTGTTAAAACCCCTGCAGAGAAACTAGATGCAACGCCAGAAGTAAAGCACCCTCAGACTTTGATCTGTAATACAGCTATGTGGAAGTTCTCTCTTATTCACCCGCACTGACCTGCACACTCCACTAACTCCTATACTAATAGTTGAGACAAGAATATATATGCATCAGAAAAGCTGCCTCATGTTGCATTGATCGCAACACATGTCCTCTCTCTTCAAAGTCTATTCAGTTCCTCCTTATGTGGACCACGAAGCTAACATAGGGGAGGGTGCTTGTCGTGACTCCCATTGTTCATAGCATCCCCAAATCCTCCCTGTCTTTCCACCTTCCCTAGCCTTTTCACAAATTTTCATGGTAACCTACGAAAGGCAATGATCATAAACTTCTATTACCCATCTCATTCGGAAATCTAGCATGTGTACACTCCTCCTTGGCTCTTTCACAGACTTCTATTCTAATAAAAGAAAGATGAATACAATCACAACCCCGATTGCTCGTCGTGTTCGGGCGTCAGGTGCGTTTATGCAACAGTGGTATAGAGACTGGTCCTCTCCGCAAAACTTGACCGGTCGGACTCTTCGGAACCCTGGGCATTAAGGAGTAGAAATAATAGTGGAGGGCGAAGCGGTAAATCCCAGTAAGGCGCATAAGCATAGCCGAATACAGCTCTTGTTTGCTGCCCCGCTTAGAGCCATGAAGTAGTAAAATTTCCCTCAGATAGGAAACCATCTGCCTCTACGAATCTGATTATTACAGCCCAACACCACCCATATTTGCAGATCAGGATCGCCATGAGTGGGTGGTGGAAGTACCCCTTAGGTCACAAGGGGTTGGTACCAGTAAGCCAGATGGCCACAACCAAATACTGAAAGTACTGGGAGTTGCCTGGGATAATCTGGGGTTTGTCGATATATAGTACTTCTCAGACGGGATGAGGTCAAGCATGACGAACAGGGTAACTATGGCCGAACACCGCTCGTGCCTCCCCGCCAGTGTTCTCAACGGTCCGGGCCCCCGTAGGGCCCGACGGGGGGTCTGCCAAGAGCCCTGGACCGGACGGGACGGCAAAATGCGGTCCACACCCGTCCTGGAAACCTTAGGACGGCCGTCTTTGTTGCGGACGGCCGGCCCTGCAAGGTAAGACATTTTAGCGTGGGGGATGGCAGGCGACGGCAGGGGACTGCGGGAGACGACCAGGGACTGCGATTGACTGTGGGTTACTGCTGGTGACTACAGGGGACTATGAATCCTATTAACAGCATTTCATGACACCCTTCTCGAGAAAATACAGAAATTCATCTAATAATATTAAAAGAAACCTGAGCCTATGTAGGAGAGACAAATAGGTGTAGAATATATCCCATAATATACCGCTAGGGCCGGGCATCGGGCATATCACTTAATCCAGAAATCATACCTACCTACCATCCTCTTATTCCAATGTTTCTTACTTCTCTGGCATCATTAAGCCCTGATCCAAGCTAGCAAAATATGTCGGATAAACACACGGAGCCTGAATCACGAGAAACCCTCTAAGATTTATGAGAGAAGGCGTAAGCCGAGAAAGAGTTGCGTCTGTTCTAAAAATGGTTCGGAGTATACAACTTCTGATGGAAAAACCTGCTGGCATTGTGCTCGTTGTATGTTTCCCTGCTTCTTTTTTTCTATCATACACTAGCACTCAGATTCCTGCTATAAGAATAATAAGAATATTCACGCCTCCAGGCACTGAGGAAAGCTAGGATGACATAAGCAATCTTGCCCTGAGGCGAGATTTCTTACTAATTTGGGCGTGTTCCTTGGCATGAAACCAGTTTCACTGGGGACGGCGGGGACGGTGGGGCTTATAGTCCTTCGCAATGGGGCGCAGGGTAAGTTGTGAAAAAGACCGGACTGCACCGCTTAACGCCGGCCACCACCGTCCGCCTTCAGGACGAACGGAGTGCCCTGTTGAGAACACTGCCCCCCGCTGGGGATGGGAATGGGGAGAGGTCGATCCCACCAAGAAGGATTGCTACCGCTAATCACCCGTCTCTCCCGCTGTGGGAAATGCGCGTGGAGGGGGAGTACTTCTGCTGCAGTCAGGAAAAACGCTAGCATGTAGCACAATTTCAGGCCTTGCAGGCACTCCAGGGTAGAAATTACTGATGCCCCTACCTTCTTCCCACATGCACGGCAATTATTCGGGCATCTACCCTGGATAAAATAGGGAAATTTAGAAGATGGGAGCGCACCCTTCGATGATCACACCTGACTCGACTTACCTAGATATTTGGTTTTGTAGACTAGCAAGCGTCTGGGCTTTAGATTAGAGGGTACGGTCAGGTTTCGTGAATAGGGTGAGACAGATTTGATCTTGCAGGATGGTTGTGCTTGTGGTTTTTATCCTATCATATTATTTTATATTTCTGAGTGGGTAAATTATTGGTTTATCCCTCTTTTTTCTCCCAAGACTTTTTCCTCCTGGCACCTCACCTACACCTGAATTTTTATAAACTAGATCACACGAGTTGGACAAGCGAGATGTCCAAGGGAAGAAGGGAGAAGGTGGGGTCAGGGAAAAGAGCAACGTGATGGAGTGCAAGGAAAGTCTAAATTGTGTCTGGTGAGAAAGGTGTTCGTCAAAGGCAAGATTGGATATAAATAGTTTCAGTGACAAAGCAGCGCAGGGCAGGTTGTTCAATTCCTCATCCCACGGTCTCATGGGCTGGGGGGGGGGATATTTCCACCTTTCTCCCGGCCCCTCCGCTTCCTAGGCCTGAACCTGCTGGTTGACTGAACAGATTCCTATTTTCCACTAGCAAAGTTTGATCGTGTCTTTGGATTGGGCCAAGGTAGAGCTAGCCAAAACCAACACCCCCTGTAGGCTTGTGGGCGGGCCTAAGCATGAAATCCAGCCTGGGGGGACTGCGCTTTGGAGCCTCAAACGCCTCATAAAGAACACTGTATATAAATAAAGCACCTTTGGGGCTGTAGAAAGAACAAGGTCCTGTTTATCGATCTGTCACGTTTCGAGATTTTGGCGTGGAAACAAGATGATAGCGTCGCAACCAGCATCATATTCGCATAGACGTGACAAACCAGTGTACCCTGTTTTCAACCGTCAAGAATTATGGCTGTTGGAGCCTGAGAGTCATAACCGGACATGTCTCAAGAGGTTGAATTTCAACCTCCCCTACTGGAAGCTCCAAAATGCGACCAATATGCCATGCCCACAATCACAGGAGTAGATATCAATAGGCTCTATTTTCCTTGCACAATCAGCGATTCCTTCATCCTAATTAGACTGAGTTTAGTGACAAATTCTCATCTTTGACTTCCCCGAGGGTGGTGTTAGTTAGTCCAATATCTCAGCTGCCGGGCACTGTTGAGGATTCAAAGGTACCTGGTCGTATACTTCCCGCTTGTTCACCACCCCTTTCCCCTTACTAGATATCATATTTGGTAAACACATACATCAATTTTCCCTACACCACCTCCACCGCATCCGGTTGCTTGATGGCCGTGTATTGGTAAGGAACCCAAGCCAGAACTCATAATCTCGGGTGTTATTTAGGGTATTGAGTTGGAGGAGCTGTCACCCATTTAAGTACACAAATAGGTAAAATGGTAGTGAGTTGTAGAGGAAGGCAAGAGTATTGGCATTTGGGGCGAAGGTTTGTTATTGTTTTTGGAAAAATGATATTTTTCACCTGACTGATATTAAACCAGACTCAAAATCTCATGATACGAGAAGCAAATCATGTTACATGAATTTAATTACTGTGAGCTACGGAGGGTTGTAAAAGTGTTGGCAGAGTTGGGAATCATGTAGAGTATTTGCGGTCGCAAAATCGAGTGGATGTAAAGCATTTACGCATCTGCTTCAGATTCCCTTTCCTTCACCGATGATGTTGGGTTTAGAACAAATACGCAAATAAAAAACAAACAATTTGCAGAGCTTGTCTGCCCAGTTCATTGCCTGCTCTCTCACTTCCTCCCTTATTCTGCTTTCCTTAACGCTCCCCTGCCGATTTATCCTTTAGACTGCCTACAATCAGACCATTTTTACACCGCTATCCCACTTCACCCCTTCCTCTTACCTCTTCCCTTCTGCTCATCTTTCCCCCCTCTCTCACCTTTCCCCCTTACTCACCTCTTTCCTCCGCACGCCTTTGCACCGCTTCTTATTCTTTCCCTACTTCTCATCCTTTCCTCACATCTAATATCTGTCCCACTTCGGATTTCTGTGTCACTTCTCATTTCCGTCCCACTTCTTATTTCCGTCCCACCTCTCATTTCCCTACCGCTTCTCACTCTTCCCCCACTTCTCTTACTTCCCCTTCTTCCCCATCTTGTTATTCTTCCCCCACTCTACGTTTCCCCTCCCCGCTCATTTTCCCCCCATTTTCTCTCGCTCTCTATCCTTTCCCGACTTCTCATTCTCCCTACTCAGCCCTTCTAACTACCTCTGAGCTGCCCACCTACTTTGCACCCGCAATCTCCGACTTTTTTGTTTCTTTAAATTCGCAAGGTTAGGGCACTCATTACCCGTAGGAAGTAGCCATCCCCCTGCTGCCAACAGGTGCTATTCAAGCTCCCCATTTGTTTTCTCCACTGCCGTAAGCTAGTTTCTGCCTTTTCATACTTACCCGGTATTTGGGATAGGACTTTCCCATTTGGACCATGAACACCATAACTGGCCGAACACCAATTTCCTGGGCGGCAGGCGAAGGTCGATACGAGACCTTGGAACTCCTCTTGCAAATGAGAACCGCAAAGCCGAATAAACAAGACTGGGATGGCCGAACGCCACTCTCTTGGGCAGCCGGGAATGGGCACAATAGAAACGTCGAGCTCCTCTTAGAGCACCCCGGTGTCCCACCCCAGGCCGATTTAGCTGACAACCAAGGCCGAACACCCTTCTGGTGGGCAGCCGCCAACGGTCACATAGCTGTCGTACGGGGACTATTGCAACGAGACGACATTAGCCTCAACCTAAACGCTTCGAATAACCTAAACCAAACCCCCCTCCTGTGTGCCGCTATGATGCAGGAGGTTGAACTGCTCAGAGTCCTATTGCAACAGCCGGAAATTAATCTCAATGCTCAGGATATGAGGCTCCGAACTGCGGTTTCCTGGGCCGCCCAAGCGGGTTATCTTACTATCGTTGAATTGCTTTTGGGATTGAGCGGCACGGACGCAAATATACCAGACCAGTTGGGCAGAACCCCGCTGTGTTTTGCTGCAGAGAGTGGACGCGATTCGGTCGTGGGCTACCTACTACAGCGGGGAGATATCAACCCTAATACCGCAGACAACGTTGGCCAAACACCGCTCCTGTATGCCGCTGTTAATGGGCACGATGCCACCATTCAGCGACTGTTGGAACGGGAAGATATCAACCCCAATGTGCAATGCAGTGTGGGTAAAACCGCACTCTGGGTTGCGGCATACTGCGGGCACAATCACGTAGTAGAACAGCTATTGGAGCGGGAAGATGTTAACCCAAATGTTTGGGACAACCGCGGGCGAACACCAGTGACACAAGCTGGAATCTGTGGCCATGAGCAAGTAGTTAGGCTACTACTGGGCAGAGCGGATATCAACATCAATATACGAGACAATGAGGGCCACACTGCGATTGAGCATTGCCTCCAGGCTGGGCAGGGTAGAGTATGGAGGCTTTTGTTGGAATGGCAAGCCGGCAACCAAGACCCGCAATTCTAGCCTCATGAGAGCTGGTAAGGGGTGTCGCTGGTGATCAGGGCGGTATTGGTGGTACTCCATGTTGATTCTGTTGTGTTGATGGTGTTTGTGGGTTTTCTCGTACGGTTTGTTGTGTTAGTGAAGCTGTTGGTGCTGGTGCCAGAAGTGGCGATGGTGTTGGTGGTTGTGCAGCTAGTGGTGCAGCTAGTGGTGATGGCTTTTTTCAGTGGTGTTCCTGGTGTGGAATGTTGTATCCTTCGTGGGGTTTGTGCCAATGCTTGTGGCATTGGTTGTGGCATCAGTGGTGGTTTCGGCTGTGTGGGTGGTCATGTCAGTGGCGCTATGGCTGGTATTGATGGGGTTCAGTATGGCGTCGGTTGGGTTCCGGGTTGTGTTAGTGATGTTCCCGGTCGTCTTGATGGTGTTTCTGATGGTATTTGTACTGCTGCTGGTGGGGTCAGTGGAGGTGATCTTCATGTTCTGATACTTGTGGTAGCTGACGACTGGATGGCAGCAAGACTCTGCCATGTTGTCTGCACTCCGGACTTTACTTTCTGTTTGTTAGTTTGGTGAAGCGAGAATTTATCAACATCCCCACTCATCCAAATGTGGTACCCCCCCTCGCGTAGACCTGTGTCATATTTTGCTATTCTAAAGTGAATAGATGAAATTTGAGTGTCAACCTGTCAAGATCATGCTCTTATAAACATGGGTAGATAGTGTAAACCAACCTTGCAACCGATTCAACACTTATCCGGTGGCAAGTTCAACTAGCACCGATTTCATGTCATGTAGGGTATTGCGAAGAAATGAAGTACACCTATATAGAACTATCTAGCATCCTAACTTTGATGAAAAACCCCCAATAATTCTTTGACCATCACACATCCACCATCAATCTTGACTATTATTGCATTTACATACGATATATTTACCCAGGAGTGGAATGGGCTCTTTATTGTACAGTACTAGGGCAAAAGGATTCGTCCGATGCCCATTTTGCACTCAAAGTAGCCTACATTGCCACCCTCCCCCAGGCCACAATCTTTATCAGCATACACAAAAGTTTGCCTGTGCACCAGAAAGTCCATAGATAATATAATAAGGGTTAAAAAACTCTTGAATATCCCAAAGGGATGGAGAAATGGTTGTTTAAGTAGAAAGGAATTGGTTGTCATGTACCTTTTTGTATGCAGCCCCATACAAAAATTGAGGTCACTTTCACACAGGCTGATGCAATCATGAACAATGGAAGCATCTTTGGTTCCTTGAACTTCTACTTATAGAGGTTTGAATAGATCGTGATTCGCAAGCTGGAGGATTGATTTGAAGTGTTTCCATGAACACAGTGTTGGGAATTGTCAGGTTAAAAAGTTAAAATTCACACTAAAACCAGTATCGGACGAATGCTTTTGCCCCTGTGCTTTACTATATCGCCAACTGTCTCCTATTTATCAACAAACTAGACTTGACAGAAAAAGACTCTACATCCTCAACTTTATCTGGGTCATCTCCAACATCTTTGTCCAACTTCTCACACACCATTCCTTCCCAGTTGGATAAAAGATTTGTTGCCTTATCAACATATCTTCCCTTCGTCTTGTTACACCCTTTCTGTTATCTTCTGTATAAGTACTCTATTTAGTGTTTGTTACAGGGCGCGTTGGGGAAAAAGGCCGGGGGCCCGCATTTTTCGGGGCCTCGTCCACCCAGTAATGAACTCTAATTATATTGCAGTCCTGATACAATTGTCTAATTCATAATCACAGGAGTGCGGCATGAATCACCTCCAACCATTTGCGACGAGGAGAGCTTGGCATGAGGCACGAAGGTTTCCAACCGCCGCAGTCGACCTGCCAGGTGTGCCTTGTAATAGACCAGGTACCTCATGTGTGGAGGGGTATGAGAGGCCTGGCATATTTTTGTGAATGGGTAGAAGAATACAGGACCCGAGTAGCGAGTCGGATTAAAAGTCAAGGGTAGTTCAACCGCGAAAATCAGAACGACAGAACAGCTGGAATTAATGCAAGGAGCTTGGCCAGGGCCAGTCACACCAAGCCCACCGAGCAATAGGATATCCTGTTTTTATCAAAGTTTTCAGTTCAAAGAAAGCTTTTCTTAATCAAACTTGGTGTTTCCATGGATTCTACAATGGTGATAGTGTCTCCCTTGAATTAAGAGTGCCAAAAATGCGTTCTCAAGGATGGAAGTATGGTCCCTGCTTTACATGAGTAATATTAGAGCACAAATAACCACAATATGGGTATTTACCACCAGTGTACCGATAGACAGGAGTCAAGAAATTGGAGACGGGCCTGACCCTCAAAGGAAGTTAAACCATCAGTAAAACAAACCAGAGCGAGCAGGATGCACCTGGTACTCCCTGTGCGTCTGGCGGTCCAGGCACATAGACAGTAAACTCGCATCCTCGGTGTGAGGTCTTTTACCGCGTGCTGGTGGCCAGGGGTTCATGGCACCTGGATGCACCAGAGCCAACGAAGGTCTCAGAATGTATCAGACGCAGGAACATTCTCTGGACGCAACGTGATGCGATTGTAGAATACTTGAAGTACTCAGGTATAACTACGTATCATCTGATATCTGCTAAGTGAACAACGCAACATTCGAGCACTTTGAATGAGTTAGTGAAAACTGTGGAAAATACCCAAATTGTGAGGGAGTTATCCGGAAAGGTCCACTAAGTATTACTCATGTTTACTTATCTGTGTCATTTAGATACTAGAATCGGAATATATTTGTTAAAGGTAGTCTAGAAAACTGGAGTACTTGGTAGCTAACAATTTGAAAGTACTTGGCAAGGGAACGAGGGTACAAAGGTATGGATAGCTATTGAACCAGTGGTCAGACAGCATTGGCACAGATTGCGTTGGAATCCACCGGTCGAGGGGGCTCGAATGGTGTAGGTTTCGCAGCATCCACATGGCTGTAGGGGTCAGAAGAGAGAAAAAGGGAGATACCTCAGCGGGCCAATCTGGGCAGGGTCACACTGGAGTGAGCTCGGCGAGAGGAATTGCATAGTATAGGTCGTGCAGCATCCCCATAGCTATAGAGGTCACCAGGGAGGAAGACGCAGTTACCTCACCAGGCCTATGTCCACCAGGGTTGGGAAGGGTGTCGCTGGAGTCCCCTCGCCGCGGGGTATCGAATGGTAGATGTTTCGAAAAGGGCGCATAGCTATAGCGGTCACCAGGGAGAAAAAGCGAGATACCTTAGAGGGCAGCTGTTCACTCGAGTTTGGAAGGGTCTCCATGGAGTCCACTCACCACGCAGAAGTGAATGTTATAGGTCTCGAAGTGTCCACATGCCTGTAGGACCCAGTTGCCAACAATTTGACAGTAGTTGCAGTGAGAACCAAAGTTCAAATGAATGGAAAACCCTTCAAGGCATAGTCGGACAGCGTCGGGACAGAGTGCGTTGGCTTCCGCTCACCGAGAGCAAGCGATTCGTATAGGTTTCGAAGTGTCTGCATGCCTATCCAGGTCAGCAGGGAGGAAGGCGCAGAAGCCATAGCAGGGAGATGTCTGCCAGTGTGAGCGGCATCCCATTGGATTTTACCCGGCAATCAGAATTGAATAGTATAGGTATTGAAGTGTCCGCATGCCTGTAGCACCCAGTAGCCATCAATTTGAAAGTACTTGCCCGGCGAACTAAAGTACAAATGCATGGATAACCATTCAGCCACAGGTCAGACAGCATCGTGGCAAGGTGCGTTGGAATCCGCCGGTCGAGGGGGATTGAATGGTGTTTGTCTCGAAGTGGCCATAGGGCTATTGAGGTCAGTGGGAAGAGAAAGGCGGATTCCTCTGCAGGCAGATGTCCGCAAGTGTCGGGACAGGTCTCATTGGGATCTGCCTGTTGAGGGGAATCAGATAGTGTCTTCCGGAAACCAGGTCCCAATTCCCTTTTCCGACTCTGGCCAAGTCCCCCTTCGAGTTTCCTCCAGCCTAGCGCTCCCCCCCTCCCAGCCTTCTTGGTAAATACTTGGCTCAGTCTCAGTTCTAGGGCTTGTAGGCTGGATTTGCTTTCAGAATAGTTAGTGCTTGAACACAGTGTTCCCGAACGCCTAGTCCATCCGTCTTCGGGTCCGGGCATGACGGACGGCAGTACTTGAAACGGCGCCAGCGACGGACGGGCGGGGACCGCAAGTGTCCCAGGTGGCGCAATTTGCCGGCTAACTCCGGATGAATGGTGACCGGCGGGCCCTACAGAAAATCCGCTGGTCCACAACTAATTCCCGAGGACTGCAGATAATGGGTGAGGATGCTGCTGCTATCATACCTAAAATACTGTCCACCCTCAATCATATCCTGCAGCCACGCTTGAAGATATCTCGATTCCCAGGTGCCAGGCACTTTCTAAGCCGGCAACCGGTCAGCTTCTTAGGATCGAACCTCTTTTGCGAGGGGTATGTGGTAAGTGTGATACCGGATATCCGGCGGAGAGGAGAATTGAATTCCTCGTGGTATACTACATCTTTCCTGATATATTTTTGCTTTAATTTCTCATCCAACTTTACGCTATTTACTCATTTTTTTTACAAATAGGTTTTCTTCTTCTCCAATACTATTTAGTATATGAGGGCGATTCCCTAGCTTACGGATCGATATTATGTGTCGGAGTGAGCCAACTTCACATTATCGCTGTTTGTTTCCCGTTAGTTTTGGAATCTGTTTTGGTGTGCTTACTTTGGAGAAAGGGGAATCATAGTGATAATGACCACGCGGTTTGAAAGCAACATTTCATGGTACATGAATTTCAGGAAGGTGAACTACAGTGCGATAGTAGCGTGAGTTCTGGAATAAGAGACAAGCAGGTAGGACAAACAAAATTAGGTAAAATGAATGGGCGGACTAGTGGACGGGTAAACTGATGGATAGGATAGATAGTCAGACAGACAGCCGGTGAACTGGAGGCGTGACGTAGCTCAGGGCAAGACAGGGCAAGAAGGGAGGGGGAAGGGGAAGGAAGGGGGGGAAAAGATTAATTTTCCTTATTTAAGCCAATATTGAAGGGGGAGGAAGGGAAAAGCGTGGAAAAGAGTGAAAATGAAAAGAAAATGCCGAACTCCCCTTTCCCACCACGGACCATCCAACTGAACAAGCAACCAAACCCCTTTGACTATGGAATACCAATAGGTGACCCATCCATATCCCAATCAATAGCATCACGCTTAACCTCCGTGCCCGCAGCCGTAACCACATTTCCAACAGATCCTTTAATCCACCTGCCAGACCCCGCTTGTACGCGGGCAAGCGCTTCACTGGCGATGAAGTTGACGTCAGTGTTGTACTGCGCCTGCACACTCCTCTTGATTCTGAGCATTTCTTTGAAAGTGTCTTCATTGCCGTGCTGGATTTCAAAGCCTTCCCATTCATCCCAGAAGTGTGGTGAAATCCTTGGATCACATAATTGCGATGCGTGGCTGTAGATCACCCGAGCTCTGTCTATTTCCCCGAGATCTCGTTCCATCCCAGCGAACTTGAGGCACATTTCCTTCGCCTCACTATCTCGTAGCGCCTCTATCGCGCGCTCGTAGATAGGTCGGGTGGAGGTTAGACCAAAGTTTAATGCGGACTTTGTGATGTAGAAGTCGTACATTTCGAAGCGGTCTTCGTCTGCTACTACGCGGGTCGCACGCTCATAGATACGAATTGCATTCGGGGGTAGGCCGCGTTCTTCTTCGAGCTTGCCGTACATTAGATAGAGGACTTTCGCGAACTTGGGGGGGCAATTTTCGACGGCATGCTCGAAGAGGTCACGAAGTCGTTCGATGTCAATTTGGCGGTTTACAGCTTTGGTTAGGTAGATATTCCAGAGTTCAAAGGCTACTGGGTAAGTGAAGCGGTCGAGGCCACGCTCGTACACCTGTATTTTTTTAGTTGAATTAATATGATAAATAGCGGAAGGGAAGTGTACCTTGAAGCTCTCTTCGAAATACTTGTTCTCCTCAAGGATGGTAGCATAGTTCACGACAGTCTGCGGAGTAGCAATTCGGAGCTCGAAGATCCTTTCGTAAACCTTTTTCGTCTCCTCAAGTGTGCTGACACTCTCCACGAGATCAACATAGAAACTCCACAGCTTCCAACTCTTGTGAACCCTCTGTTGCGGTGTCAGGGTTTCGTCAAAATAATCCACCGTGCTCCTCTTGGGCGATTGAGTGGCCTTCGCCATTATCTTAACCGCCTGGTCGAAATTGTCATTACGTAATTCCAACTCTGCCCATTCAACCCACATCTCCGCGAGCTCCTGAACCGACTTGAACGAGACCCGAACAGCTTTTTCCATAACCATTCGCGCTTGTCTGATATCCCCATGCTTCTCATAAAACTTGGCATATCCGGCCCACAGGGAATGGAATTGACCAACTGCCTTCTTCGGGTTCACGGCAGCTACGGCATCAGTGTATGTTTGAACGATCTGTTGCTCGTTATCACCCCAAAGCGCAACCCTCTTCTCCCATTCAATAGCGTTATTCGGATTCTGCCTCAGGAGAACGTCGTTGATCAGGAAAGGCCGCCGGTCCATCAGTCGTTCGAACCGCATCAATCGGATATCCAAATCAAAATCGGCGTCCGCGCTCACAATACCCTTCTCCTGCCGTGCAGCAGCCGCTTCCATCAGGGTTCCGATGACATATTCTTCGAACTCAGTGTACGAGTCGAATATCTGGGTGAAGTCCCGGACAGTCCTAACAGTGGTGAGGCCCTCTTCGAAAGAGTCTCTTGCCTGCACAAAAGAATCAATAATCAATCCTCCGACAAATCTAATTATTCGATCCACATACCTTCTCAAAGTCTCCCTTACTGATCCAATAGGTGCCCAAACTAGTCCATAATTTCCCCTGCTGGTCACTAAACCTTTCAATTCCACTCCGCACAATCTTCTCGACGTCAATGCCCCTGATCTCACCAGCGTGGCTGACCAACAAGTCGCATAGCTTACTCCACATCTGAAAGTGACTCTTCCCAGCCTTGGACTGAAACTTTGGATTATCCAGCACCTCGATCCACTTTTGCGCTGCTTCCTCGTATTTCCCGATTTCGACGAGAAGCTCAATGAATTCTTCCGCATCCTCAGGGTGAACCTGGATATACCGTTTCCAAATCCTTAGAGCCGTCTCTCCAGAAGCTGAATTGGCGAACGGCAGGTAGAGGGCCCAAATGCGACTATGCTGGGTAAGCGGTAGAGCTCGCAGGGCACGATCGAAGGTTCGGCGGATCTTGGTAACAAGGCATTGTTTGAGCAGGAAGGTTAAGTAGTCGGTCCAGATCCTAGGCACCTTGTTGAGAAGGATGAGAGACCGTTCAAAACAATCATTGACCTTGTTGTACTCAGCGTGGAACCGTGCCGGATTGAGTGAGGACACGTGCTTGACTCTTAAATCGAGATACTAAAAACCTCCCAATGTGAATCTCCATACATCGCCATCAAACAACCAGCACCACCGCCGCACAAACAATGCCAGAACAAGAAAACAAATAAACACAGTAGGTAAAACGGGCGGAAGGATCAAGAGACACATACCATTTTCCACAGTTTGTATGACCTAGGCAACGCTTTACAAGCCCTCTCAAAAACAAACACCTGCCCATGAATACTTCCAGTCTTGGCCTTATATTCCAAATACCTCAACCAGGAATTCAAGCTAGAGCACGGATCCCCCAAAATATCCTGCTCATAGTGGGCATCCTGCTCCGAGATAAGGCACAGATCGATCTCTGTAGCAGCGCTGGGAGCAGTAGTGGCAGGATCCTTGAGGACACCGTCAGGATAGGACTGCTCGCTAACAAGTATTGTTGTAGTTGCAAAAGCAGACGGTGAGGAATCGACTTCCATGGGCGCAAGGAGCTCTCCGGGCATCAAAAGGTTACTTTGCTTTCTGCTTTTCCCCTTCCTTGTATATTTTCGGTCGGGGATGGAAGAAAAGCTGCTTCCCCTCCGAGAGTCTACCCTATACCACCCAAACTTGGGTTACCGTTCCGTCACACGAAAAGAGCGCGGAAGTCTTATCTCCTTTTTCCTCCCTCTCCTCCGTCAATCACCCCGTTTCGCTGTGGAGGAAGGGAGCGAAAGCAAAAGGAAAACAAAGTCGCCAGATCCGCCCACAGACAGCTCCCACAGAAATTAACGAGCGTCGATTTAAAAAAAGGTTCTCGAAAAAAAGCTGTAAGGAGAGAGAGGGGGAAAAAAACGAGAAAACCCTTCGATAGGAGTAACGAAACTGGGGAGCGTTGTGGGAGGTTCGGGGAGTGGGATGTCGCGACGGGGGGGCAGGGAGAAAGAGAAGGGATGGATGGTAGGGTGAGTAGGCTGCAGACAAACTATGAGTGATATATGGTGATGCGACGTAACCTACACAATGAATACATCCATAAATCTTTTGCCTTAACCATAGTCACAGTGATCTTGCAACAAAGCCAATGAACCGACGCAACCGAAGTTGATCCGAGGCACGCCGCCTGGGATTTTCCAGAAGTTATCGTACCGGGAAACCCAACGGACCCCCCCGGATCCGGATACCCGCAGTCAACATCAGAACCTTCCGACCGCGACAGTGCCAGTGCCAGTGCCCCCCCCCCCCAGGAAGGACACGATTACACTACAGATCCACGCCGGTAGCTCCAGAGCCCCAACTCCGCAAACACCCACGGCTTCTTTATTTCCCCAAGGTGCATCCCCCCTTACTTATTAGTTTACGCATATAGCATATGACTTGCCTGATCATAAACTATGAGCGAGATCAAAGCATCAACTTGAAATTTCCGAGCATACCAACCAAAGAGATGTAACAGAAAAACACCACGGCCCTAGTCCGTCCATGGCCCCGCAAAAAGAAGGACTACCACCAGCGGTCCATCCGGTCCTACGATACCCCCGAGACGGACGGACTGGGCGATTCGGAACACTGCTCTCCCCCTATCATTCTCACCGCCCGCTTTTTACCTATATAGCAATCCATCTCCACCCCGTATCGTTTGTCACCCCCTACGCACTCTACTCTATCCTATCCTACTTATGGCACTAAAATTTAATGAAATTATAGACGCTAATTAGGATCATGCTGCCTATCCGGACTATTACTTATGCGCTATATCCGTCGGCCCGTCCGTTACTCGCTCCGCCCGCTTGGAAGACTTTTTGCTAAGATCGAAGGGAAAATTGCCTTGATTCACTAGAAGATGGCCTTGGTTGGCGCAGGGTTAATGGAGTTTTTGGGGGCAAGTTTTCCGTAGAATCAAGCTTTAACTATTGCTGACACAATAACTTATAGTTTATCGGTTACATGGTTGACAAAATTGTGGACGAAAACATGAAGGAAATTTTTACCCCTCTCCCATCCGTGAATAGTAGGGTAAGCTCTACGAGAAACTGCTCAATAGAATGCTACTGATAAGTCATTAGCACCCGCAGGATCCCTAATTGCACCGCTTTTTTTTGGTGTTTTTTGCCTTGTGCCTTTCGTTTTTGTGCTTTTCGTTTTCTGTCTTTTGCCCCACTCCTCTTCACGCCACCTGATCTCCCCTCCATATATTGTTGCTGTTTGGCGTTTTGCCCTTCACCCGCCCCCCAGTTGTTTTAGCTTTTGCACCACCTTTCTGGCCCGTATTCATCTAGCGTCTGGATGGCTAAGAAAAATATGGTGAGGGTCTAATATTTTTTATTCTCCGCATTCTGCCTTTATAGAGCGTGTGTAGCGGAGATGAAAGGATAATCCGATGGTTCTTAAAACTAAAGTCCACCACCGCACACTCTAGTGAAAGTCGGATTGACGCAGCGGGTTTGGATGTCCGGAAAGTGAGATGAATGAGATTGGAGATCTATGAATACTCCTAGCACTATTTCAGGTCTGGCAGGCGCCCCTTTGTGGAAATAACCGCTTCCCCTACCTTCTGCACGAACTCAGGGTAATTCATCCTCGCATCTACCCACAGCCAAGTAAGGAAATTTAGGAGATGGGAGTGAATCTTCATATCATCACACCTGGCTGCGCTTCCCCACACAGTTGTTTTTGTAGCCGAGCCAGCATCCCGGCTTTAGTTTACGAAGCGCGGTCGCTTTTGGCCACTAGGGCGAGAGTGATTTGATCTTGAAGAAGGGCAAGTAGCGCTTGTGGTTTTTATCCTATCATATTTAATATTTCCCAGCCTGTAAATTATTGGTTTCTCACCCCCCTTTCTCACCGTCTTGTTTCCTTTTGGTATCTCACCAGCACCTAAATTGTTATGAACTAGATCAAGTTGGTTGGATAAGGGAAAGGTAAAAGGGAAGAAGTCAGAACGTGTTGCCAGGGAAAAGTCAAAAGTGATGGAAACGCAACGAGAGTCTGAATGGGATCCGGCTAGAAAGGGTTTTCCACAAGGCTAATATTGTGTATATATATAAATGCCCTGGTAATGTAGAAGGAATAAGGATCCCAAGTGAGTCCAGACGCTCTTAGGGCATTATTGAGACTGTTGAGTTAGAGGCGCCGCTAAAGTCGGCAAATAGGTAGGGCGGGAGTAAGTGGTAGAGGAGGGCAAGGGTATTCACGCTCAAGCTCTAGGTTGATCATTGGACTTCGAAAAATGACATTTTGCTCCTATATCAAACCAGACTGGTCTTTTCGTCCTACGAGAAGCATATTTTTTTACATGAATTTACTTAGTCTCGGATTCTGGAAGGTTCTAAAGTGTTGGCAGAGTTGCGGATGATGTAACTTAGAGTGTTCGTGGTGACAACAATCGAGGGTACCTAACATATCCAGGCACCAACCCCACACCCCCTTCCCTTCATGAATCGTGCTTGTTTTAGACGAATGAGAAAATAAAATGGAAATTGCCAGAGCTCAGCTGCGGGGCTAATTGATTGTTTTTTCGCTTCCTTTCTCATCCTGCATTCCTTAACCTTCCTCTACTGGTTTCTCCTTTGGTCTGCGTACAATCTCACCACTTTACACGCCAGTCTCGCCCCCCTCCCCCTGCCTCTCTTCTGTCCCCGCTTCTCGACTTTCCCACTTCTCATCTTTCCCCCTCCTTATATCTTTCATCCACTCCACGTCCGTGCCCCGCTTCTCATCCTTCACCGACTTCTCATCATCCCCCCCCGCTCCAGATTTCCCCCCCGCTTTTCCTCTTCCCCGCATTCCCTATCTTTCCCCCAATTTCCATCTTTCCCGGTGTCCCCGGGCGTCCCGTCCGCCCT